>Ga0180438_10008447_pt1 | contig 13093 bp, 9 predicted proteins | sample SS_ome_12_FD_132455 | JGI IMG/M metagenome (GOLD analysis project Ga0180438, IMG submission 132455) | Hypersaline lake sediment archaeal communities from the Salton Sea, California, USA - SS_3_D_2 metaG | ecosystem: Environmental > Aquatic > Non-marine Saline and Alkaline > Hypersaline >...
AAATGCAGAAATAGAAAGAGAAATGTAAAAAAGAATGGAGAAATTGATTACCTGACCACTGCCAGGAGTATTGTTTTCCCTTCGATCATCCATTCCTTTGTATATCCTGTTTCAGGCGTTCCTCGCTCCAGGGTGGTGGCCAGTGTTTCTGATTTTATGTAGTCCCCGAAAGCGTGTATAGCTTCTTCTATGAGATTGTCTCCCTGATAATAGACTGCAATGGTATCCTTGTAATCGAGTTTCATTTCCTTTCGCATTTCCTGGATACGTCTCACCACATCTCTGGCCAATCCTTCCTGTAGCAATTCAGCAGTGAGCGTTGTCTCCACGAAGACGGTGATGCCTTCTGATTCACCTGAGGCATATCCTTCAGTCACCTCTGTCTTTATGGCCAGGTCTTCTCTCTTCAATTCCACCTGTTTTCCGTCCACCATCAATACCAGTATGCCTGTTTTATCAAGTGTTTCCTTCACTGTTCGGGGATTTTGTTCATTGAGCGCGTGTTCCACCTGGCTTATTTGCTGCTTGAATCGGGGGCCTGCTGTCTTATAATTCAGCTTCACCGAGAAATTCAATAACTCACTGGAGGTGGATTTTATTTCCAGCTCTTTCACGTTGAGTTCTTCCTGTATCAGGGGGAGTACTGCATCCAGTGGATGATCTGAGATGATCACTGCCTTGGCGATTGGTTGCCGTAATTTGATTCCTGCTTCAGCCCTGGCTGTTCTTCCCGCTTCTGATGCCGCTATGGCTAGGTTCATAGCCTCTTCCAACTGTAGATCTATGACTGCACCTGAAACTACCGGGTAATCACTGAAATGTACACTCTCTGCTGAAAAAATATTGGTGTAGATTTCTTCAGAGATAAAAGGCATGAACACTGCTAAAAGCCGGGATACTATATCCATGGCCTCGGTCACTGTATCATAGGCTGCTTTTTTATCTGTATCCTTTTCCAGCTTCCAGAATCGTCTTCGAGATCTTCTCACATACCAGTTACTCAATTCATCCGTGACAAATGCCTCTATAGCTCTGGTGGCCAGATGTACCTCATAGGAATCCATATGCATTCGCACCTGTTTGGTCAGTGAATGCAATCGAGATACCAGCCACCCGTCCAGCACCGATCTCTTCTCCAGAGGCAGCTTTTCTTCTGCTGGATCATACGCATCTATCAATGCATAGGTGACATAGAAACTGTACACATTCCACAGAGTATTGAGGAATCGTTTATACACATCCTCGATTGCTTCCTTGAAGAACCTGATATTGTCACCGGGAGTGACCGAACTGTACATATACCATCGGGTGGCATCAGATCCAAATTCAGAAAACATGGTCCAGGGGTCAACAGCAGTGCCTCTGCTCTTACTCATCCGCGATCCATCTCTTCCCAGCACCAGACCATGACACAGACAATTCCAGTAGGTGGGAGAATCAAACAATAAGGTTCCCAGAGCATGGAGTGAATAAAACCATCCCCGGGTCTGATCCAGCCCTTCTGATATGAAATCGGCAGGAAAACTGTAGCTGAAAACATCTTCCTGTTCGAAGGGATAGTGCCACTGGGCAAAGGGAGCTGATCCTGAATCATACCAGCAATCGATAACCTCGGGTACCCGGGTCATCTCTCCTCCACAGGCAGGACAGGTGATGATCACCTCATCCACATAGGGTCGGTGCAAATCCAGGGGTTCTGGTACATGTTTTCCCTTTTCCCTCAATTCCTGTACACTGCCAATGCATATTCTCTCCCCACAGGAGCATTCCCAGATGGGAAGGGGAGTACCCCAGTATCGTTGCCGGGAAAGGGCCCAATCACGAACATTTTCCAGAAATTTTCCAAATCGTCCTGTTTTGATATGATGGGGATACCAGTTCACTTCTTCATTGTGGGCGAGAAGCTGATCCCGTACTTTGGTCATCTCAATGAACCATGATTCCTGTGCATAATAGAGCAGCACTGTATCACATCGCCAGCAATACGGATATTCATGGGTATAGGACTCTGTCTTGTATAAGAGTCGCTTATCATCCAGTAATTCTATGATCTGTTCATCTGCATCTTTTACGAACACGCCCTTTAAGGGGGTGACTTCTTCGGTAAAGCAACCGTTTTCATCTACTGGTTGATAAAAGGTGATATCATTCTCTCTGCAGATGACATAGTCCTCTTCACCAAAGGCAGGTGCAGTATGTACGATGCCTGTTCCTTCATCTGTGGTGACATAATCTCCGAGAATTACTACATGGCTCTTTCCTTTCACTTGAGTAAAATCGAAGAGGGGTCGATATTTCATTCCCGCCAGTGCCCGACCGGGAAACTCCTCCAGTATGGTGTATTCACCTTCCAGGACTTCCAGTCTGTCTTTTACCAGGATGAGGATGGTGCCTTCATTATTTACTTTCACATAGGTATAGTCAGGATGAACAGTGAGTGCCAGGTTGGCCAGCAGTGTCCAGGGGGTGGTAGTCCAGGCCAGAAAATATGCAGAACCATCTTCTGTCATGAATTTCACATACACGGTGGGTTCTGTAACAGTCTGATATCCCTGGGCCATCTCATGGGTGGAGAGTGCGGTGCCACATCGTGGACAGTATGGTGTGATCTTATGACCCTTATACAGCAGCCCCTTATCCCAGATAGTCTTGAGAGACCACCAGACAGATTCCATGTATTCAATTTTCAGCGTAATATAGGGATCATCCATGTCTATCCAGAAAGCCATCCGTTCTGTCATGGCACGCCATTCTTTCTCATACCGGAACACGTTCTCCCTGCATTTTTGGTTGAATTTTTCAATGCCGTATTCTTCTATCTCCTTTTTGCTGTTGATGTTCAATTCTCGTTCAACTTCGAGCTCCACTGGCAGTCCATGAGTATCCCAGCCACCTTTTCGTTTCACCAGGAATCCATCCATGTGTTTATACCGACAGAATGTATCCTTTAGTGAACGTGCTAAGATATGATGAACTCCTGGCAATCCATTTGCTGTAGGTGGACCTTCAACAAAAATGAAAGGTGGAGCATTTTTTCTCCTATTAAGACTTTCTCTGAATGTATCTTCTTTTTTCCAGCGTTCCAGTACCCTCTCTTCCAGTTGATTTGGAGAATACTCACCCACTGTTCTCATGTCACCACCTCAAAACGATCATGAAAATGGTTTCCTCTAGAAAAATGTTCACGCGCCTTACTGGCAAATAAATAGATTCCCCCTTAGGGATGTCATAGAGGAACTACCTCCTGGTTAGTTTATAAACCTTTCGGTTCTTCTAGCGTATATATTGTAAGATCAAAGAGAAATAATGTGATTGATTCATGCATGAGCAAATTATGATTTTTCCTTCTTCCTTTCTTTTCTTCTTCTGCAGTATTAGAATTTCCAGGCCGGACTCCTGTGGATTGATCTTTCCTTCATCACATAGAGTCCAGGTACGAGGTGTGAGGTGCTGGAGTGAGATGAATGGATATCTTTTTAAATTCTGGCAAGAGGACCACAGCAGGTGATTATCAATGTCGCGTCGTGTAACATGCGGACTCATTCAAGCTTCCTGGCCGGGGGATGTAGAAGAAATGATCCAGAAACATGAAAAATTGGTGGATGAGGCAGGTAAAAAGGGTGTGCACATTCTCTGCCTCCAGGAATTATTTCATGGGCCCTACTTCCCCGCAGAACAGGATGCCAGATGGTATGCACTGGCAGAAAAAGTACCTGGCCCCACCACCCGACGGATTGCAGCAGTGGCCCAGAATTATGACATGGCAGTCATCATTCCCGTATATGAGGAAGAAATGACCGGCCTTTATTACAATACAGCTGCTGTCTATGATGCAGATGGTACCTACCTTGGAAAATATCGGAAGACTCATATACCCAATGTGGGTGTTTTCATGGAAAAATTCTATTTTGCACCGGGAAATTCTGGATTTCCCGTCTTCAACACACGGTATGCCCGCATCGGTGTATCATTATGTTATGATCGTCATTTCCCTGAAGGACCTCGTATTCTGGGACTCAAGGGAGCAGAAATCCTCTTCAATCCTTCAGCCACCGTAGCCTCAGCAGGGTTATCAAAATATTTATGGGAACTGGAACTCCCTGCACATGCAGTAGCCAATGGGTATTTTATAGCAGGAATAAATCGGGTTGGAGAAGAGCCCCCCTGGAACATAGGAACCTTTTATGGGTCCAGCTATTTCTGCGATCCCACAGGACAGATCATTGTACGGGGAGGAGATCGGGATGAAGTGGTGGTGGCAGACCTTGATCTGGACAGGATCAGAGAAGTACAACATATGTGGCAATTTTACAGAGATAGAAGACCGGAAAACTATACCAAAATAACAGAGAGATAACCTATCATTTTTTTTATTTTTTTTGAGTTTGGTGGAAATAGAGATAGCCATTTTCATGAGCAGAACCATGAAGTTTTTATATGACATATTTCTACTATAAATGGTGGAGGTGAACACGGTGAAAGAATTTGTATCTCTCTTACCTGCAGATGAGGAAAACATCTGGGATGCACAGATATGGGGAGAAGAACCTCTCATTGAGCTGGAGGAAACAGAGGAGAAAATTGTCATTCATTACCTCTTTCCTGGATTCTATCTGTCAGAGGATACCAGATATGTCGATGGTACTCCTTTTCCCTTTAAACAGATCAATATTGAACACACAGGATTTTTAGCAGTGAGTGGAAAGCCGCTTATCCCTTCCCTTGGTCTGTATGTACGGATTCCCTCTCCCTGCCAGTATTCGGTAACTGTAGAAAAAGGAGAACCCATGGAATTCCATGATATTCTTCTCTTGCCCTCACAGGAACAGGTTCGAGATTCTCCAGAAGATGATGACTTTGAATTCGACCAGCCATTTTATGAAGAAGATCGTTTATATCCTGAAGAGCTGGTGGAAATCAATGGCCCTTATGACATTGAACAAGCACCCATTCTGCTCATTCATGTGCGTCCGCTTCAGTATAATCCATTGAATCACAGAGTAACTGGATACGGATCCTTCACAGTATCTATTGAACTGGAAAGAAATCCAGAATCGAGGCATAATATCAGTCCTCTAGGTGCTCATGAAGATAACATTTCCAGAAATTTTATTGTAAATGATGCAAGAATACCTTCTAAACCCTTTTTTCCTCCTGAAAAGAAGAAAAAACAAAAATCGCAGACAGACCTCCCAGAATTTCTCATTATTTACCATGACCCCTGGGTATCTGCAGCAAAAACCCTGGCTCAATGGAAGACCATGCGGGGGTTGATTACAGAATCTATCTCTCTGGAAGAGATAGGAACTTCTGTTGATCAGATTAAAACCTACATCCGTGATCGCAAGCACAATATGCCTGGATTAAAATATGTGCTGCTCCTGGGGGATGTGGATTTCATCCCTGCAGAAAAAATCACAGGAGGACCTGTGGGTAATAACATCACAGATTACTATTATTCCACACCCAGAGACCCCCATCATGAAGAACATGAACTGGTCTTTCCCTGGCTGTCTGTGGGACGTATACCGGTACAGACAGGTGAAGAAGCACATTTTGTGGTGGACAAAATCATTTCCTATGAAAAAAATCCCCCTGAAAATCCAGACTATTATAAAAAAATGATTTTTGCTGCTTATTTTCAGGACAAGAGACCCAGGGATGGAAAGGCTGAAAGAGCTTATGTAAAGACCATGGAAACGATACGGGAGCATATGATTATGTTGGGATTTGAGGTGGACCGGGTATATGTATCCAGTAACCCTGAAATAACAGAGTACCTGGATGACACTGAAATTCCTCAACAGGTCAGAGAATCCCTCATGGATCCAGATGAGGCCACCCGAGTGCTCATTGATGCACTCTCTGCAGGATGTATGATGATAGGACACAGAGATCATGGTAATAACCTTGGTTGGGTACATCCTCCTCTGAGAACATCTCATCTGGAGACAATCACAGGGACAGGGATAGGGACACAAGCATTCTCTTCCATGGTCTACAGCATTAACTGTCTCACCGGTCGATTTGACCTGATTCCATCCCGAGAATGCTTTGCAGAAAAACTCCTCAAAATACAGGGCGGGACTCCTTCCCTGATTGCTGCAGTCAGACCTTCCCACACCTGGCTCAACGACGATCTCATGAAAGCATTATTTGATGCCATGTGGGGAGGTGTGCTCCCCACATATCCTGGATCTTCGGTGAGTTATTCGGTGATTCACAACCGACTGGGTGATATCCTCAATTATGCCAAGATGTATCTTCCCCTGACCCTCAGTGGCAGTCCCCAGTATCTCAAGGATCACTTTGAAATCTATCATGTCCTGGGAGACCCCACGCTGGAAATCTGGAGAACTCACCCTCATGACCTTACCATCACTGCACATATAGACAATGGATACCTGGATATTGGATTAGCTGCTTGTCCCCATAAGAGTGTCATTACCATCTGGTACAAAGCAACGTTCATACAGAAGATTGAGCCTGTTTCCACCCATATTCGCCTTTCATTGAGATATCTGGAATTGTGGCCATTATCGAAAAAAGATGTAGCTGTATGTTTCTGGGCTCCTGGACATCGATTTCAAAAGATTTTCTGCACATAATTATCATTATATCTCACTTAATAAGAAGATTATAGATAGAAAACCTTATAAGGAGAGAAGGGGAAAGAAAAAAGGGTGAAAGAATGGCTGAATTGTTTGGAGATCCGGTACACATAATGAGTTATTTCACCATAGGTTTTCTCTTTTTCGTAATAATCTGGAATCTTGTCGGAGACATCATGAAGGATATATTCCCTTCAACACCTGGTAAGATTCTCACCTTCTGTATTGCGTCATATGGATTCTGGCATCCCTTCTTTGCTCCACTGAGAATCATCTATCTGGGTTTCCTCATCGTAGTAGTGGTATGTGGTTCAGCATTTTCCCGGGCAAATATCGTCATTAAATCAGCTCACCGGGGAAAGAATGTGGTCACAGCCATTATCCTCCTATTATTGTTTTTTGAAATTTTATATGCTATGATTTCTCATTATTATGGAAAATCAGGCTATCAGATAATAGTCAGCGTCGTATCCTGGTTGTTACTGGTATATGGAATCGTACGCAACAATTTAATCGGCATGGTCATAGTACAGACCCCCTTCCCCTGGAAAAATTATCTGTATGCAGCATTTGTATTGGCCTGTGTTGTATTTTTGCCAGTGGAATTTCCTGCCATTTATTATCTCGTTACCATAGGAGCAATTGCTGGAATAGGTATTGGTGCTATGGTTGTACAGAAAGGGTATTCCTGAAAACATGAAAGATTCTCACAGATGAGGTCGTTATCCGATAGTAGTGCCTGAGTGATTTCCTGAAATAACTTTCTGTACATCTATCATATCTTTTTTCCCGATGACTATCACTTTCAATCGATTTTTTGAAATGATTTTTGCTGCCACCGGATCGATGACAGAAGATATGCCAGCTGTGAAATCCCGGTGCAGCAGCCGGTTGAGGTCCTCATAGGTCATCACAGACATTTTTTCAGCTTTGGGATCGAGGTGAGGATCTGCCGTATAGATACCATCCACGTTGGAGACCTTAATGACCATTTCAGCCTGTACCAGCTCTGCCAGCAATGAAGCCACCGTATCTGTGGTTTGCCCGGGAGTGGTCCCTCCCAGTACCGGTAAGCCTTTTGCATGAAGCACTTCGTGAAAATTTTGCACCAGTTCTCCTTCCGGGAGACAGGTGGCCAGGAGGAGTGCATTCAAGCGGGAGGAGAGAATACCCAGTTCATCCAGAACAGATTCTTCTGATACAAATTGTCTGGCTGCCTCTATATATCTCCGGGCAGTTTTTCCTCCCCCTACCACAACGAAAAGTGTATGATGAGTTCGTATTTTTCTAATTTCCCCCACCACGAGGTTCAAAAACGCTGAATCAATATCAGACGGTACTAACACAGAGCCACCAATCCTCAATACAATCTTCATACTCTGTGTTTTCACAAAAGCTATATAAACATGAGCCTTTACCTGAAAACATGAAGAAAAAGACAGCCCAGCATCGATTCAAAAAAATGCTCGATCATCTCTCATCTTTCAGAGGGAGGCACACGGAACTGGTCTCTCTCTATATTCCTACAGGCTACGATATCCCCAAAGTGGCACAGCAAATTAAGGATGAACAGGGCACAGCCACCAATATTAAATCAACATCCACCCGGAAGAATGTACTGGGTGCCCTGGAAAAAGTAGCCCAGCATCTCACCCTCTTCAAACAAACTCCTCCCAATGGACTGGTCATTTTCTGTGGAAATATTTCTGAACGGGAAGGTGTTTCCAATATTGAATTATTTTCATTCGAACCTCTTGAACCATTAAGTGTTCGCATCTACCGATGCGATCAGGAATTCATCCTGGACCCCCTCTATGACATGCTGGAGGCCAAAGAAGTCTATGGACTCCTGATTGTGGAACGAAATGAAGCCACTATTGGACTCTTAAAGGGAAAGAGTATCGAAATGGTGGACTCCATGACCTCGGGAGTGCAGGGAAAAACACGGGCTGGTGGTCAGTCTGCTCATCGATTTGAACGGCTACGGGATGCAGCCGACCATGAATTCCGCAAACGCATAGCCGAACATGCAGACAGAATCTTCCTCGACCAGGAAAATCTCATGGGTATCCTGGTGGGTGGACCCGGTCATACTAAAAACAAACTGCTGGAGGGTAATTTTCTCCATCACGAACTCCAGAAAAAGGTGATTGGCATTCTCGATACCAGTTACAATGGCGAATACGGGTTGCGTGAACTGGTGGATCGAGCAAAAGACATTCTGCAGAATCTGGAAGTGACACAGGAGCGGGAGCTGGTAGAGCATTTCCTCAAAGAACTGGTCAATGATGGTGCAGTGACCTATGGGGAGAAAGAAGTGCGGTATGCACTGCAAATTGGTGCCGTGGAAACAGTACTTCTCAGTGAAGATGTAGACCTCTACAGGATCACCCTCACCTGTGAAGCCTGCAATTATTCAGAGGAGAGAACGATTTCTGAAGAAGCCCTCAAGGAGCTCAAAGATACCCTCAGTACAGTAAACTGTCCCGAATGTGGAAACCTGAAACTGGCTATCACAGATGAAAAAGAATTGATCGATGATTTCACAGAGATGGCAGAAGCAACTGGGGGCACTGTGGAATTGATTTCCACAGAAACAGAAGAAGGCACACAGTTGTACAGAGCCTTTGGAGGAATTGCAGCTTTATTGAGATTTAAAGTAGAACAGACCATCACTCCCTAACCTATTACCCTGTGATATTTCTCTTCTCTGTGCTCTGTCTCCACATGCTCTTTTATACAAACCTTTAAGTAGACTCTCTGTAGCTTCCCACCATGTTTGAAATCAGGGCAAAAGACGGATTGGGGAGAATTGGACGTCTGGAAATTAATGGTAAAACAGTGGAAACTCCCCTCCTCATGCCTGTTATCAATCCAAATCGGTCAGAAATCCCGCCAAAAAAAATTAAAGAAGATTTTGGGGCCGATATGATCATCACTAATGCTTTCATTCTTTATGAATCATCGTCCAGGGAAAAAGCCATGGAAAAGGGAATTCATTCTTTCTTAGACTATGATGGTATCATTGAAACAGATTCTGGAAGTTTTCAATTGATGACCTATGGGAATATCTCCATAACCAATGAGGAAATTGTGACCTTTCAACATCAGATTGGATCCGATGTTTCCACATTCCTGGACATTCCCACCCTTCCTGAATCTCCGGTTGAGCAGGCAGCACAGGATCTGGATATCACGCTGGATCGGGCACGACAGGCACTTTCCTTAAAAAAATCTGCCATGAATGGAACAATTCAGGGGGGAAGCCATATAGCTCTGCGGAAACACGCAGCTCGTAAAATGGCATCTCTGGGATTCGATATGTACCCTATTGGGGCTGTGGTGCCTTTTTTAATGAAATATCGATTCTCCCCACTGGCAGATATCATCCTGGCCTGTAAATCTCAGCTCCCTCCCAATGCTCCTGTTCACCTCTTTGGTGCTGGGCATCCACTCATTCTCTCTTTTGCTGTGCTTATGGGTTGTGATCTCTTTGATTCAGCAGCCTACATTCTCTATGCCAAGGGACACCGATATTTAACACCCTTTGGCACCAGAAATCTGGAAGATCTTCTCTATTTTCCCTGTTCCTGTCCTGAATGTTCCTCTACAGATCCAGAAACTGTTTCTCATGCTCCTGAAGATGAAAAAATCCAGTTTCTCCTCAGACACAATCTGTACTGTACCTTCGCAGAGATACGAAAGATAAAACAGGCCATTCATGAAGGATCACTGTGGGAACTGGTGGAATCCCGGATCAGAAATCATCCCAACCTCCTTGCAGCGTACCGCATTATTGAAAAATATGCAGATTTCATAGAAAAAAGCGAACCCTTTACCAAGCGCAGTGGATTTTTATATACGGGAGAAGAAACAACGCTCAGACCCATCTGCGCCCGGGTTACAGACCGGATCCAGTCTCTGACTGGTCCCACCTTCACCCACCCCATCTTTGGTGAGGTGCCTGTCTCCCTGAGTCAGACATATCCCTTTCATACCGATGAGATCTTCTCCATTCCCGAATCCCGCCTTATCACAGATATTGCTGTGTATCAATTTGGCCCCTGGGCCCGCTCCTTCTGTGAGAATATGACTATCACTCATGGTAAAACAGGAAAAGTCAGGCACCTTTCACGGGAGGGTACCCTCTTTGCCACCCTCAGGCCTATGGATGGTCTCTTTGTGCTCACCATGGATGGTGCACAGCTCCTTCATGACCTCATTCCTTCACCCTATCGACGGGTGGTGGCAGATGAAGAAGCAATTCCCTTCATAAAGGATGGAAAAGATCTGTTTGCTAAATTTGTGGTCTCTATAGATAGATCACTCCGTGCATATGAAGAAGTATTTATAACTGATGCAGAAGATATGTTACTGGGGGTGGGAAAAGTGCTGCTCTCACCTGAAGAAGCCCTTTCCTTTACCAGGGGTGTAGCAGTACAATGCAGGAGAGGTATCGATGCCATATATCATACTGAATAATCCACCGGAAAAAAAAGGATTGACCAGAATCGCACGCTCAATCTATTTCTGTCCATCTGCTCTCATAAAAGAATTCCCTGAAGCGTTAGCCTTTCATAAACGAAAAATTCGGAAATATCGTCTCCAGCAGCGACGAAAGAGAGTGGGATATATCCTCATATGGTACCATATTGAAAAAAATGCAGAACGGAATCGTAAAATTATGAACCGCATGATTTCTCGATCGCTGGGATTTCCTCTAGGGCCCTCCCTCTATGCTTTCCCCTATATACAGTATCCTCGAGAAGCACCCTTCATTTCCCCCCAGAAAATCTATTCCCGTGCTCACCAACTGGGTATTACAATTTCCAAAATGGCAGTGCTCACCCCTCTGGGAAAGACCAAGGAACGCATGAAAGAACATGCAGAACGATACATACGACGGCGATATGAACAGATGATCAGACGCATACTGAAGGCCAATACCTGCAGCCGAAAGACAAAGAGTGAGATCAAACAGGATTTTAAAAAACTGAAACAAAAAGCTAAGATGCTCTCTGTAATTCTTTCCATAGACGTTACGAATCTTGAAAGGAAGACATATACTATCCTCCATAAATGGATGAAGGTGGGACAGACACCAGAGGCAATTAAAGCTATCTGAAAGGTATTTATTATACATTATTGATCTGAAATACCAATTAAAAAGAAAATTTTAGAATAAGAGGCATTTTATAGTTGATCAGTCTTTACATTCCTGATAGATATTCATATAACGCCTTTTTATATGGGGAGAAAAGATTTTATAAAAAGGTTATTATCAGGGCGCGAGGTGATTTCACATGATTCTGGAATGCCCCATCTGTGACGCCACAATCACCATAAAATCCCCCAAAGAAGGAGATGTTGTGGTGTGTGAAGAATGCGACACAGAATTTGAGTTGGTCCAATTCGATGATGAATGGGATCTCTTAGAAGTAGGTGAAGAAGACTGGGAAGAGGACGATGATTTCTAAAATCACGTCTTCTTTGTTTTTTCTTTCTTTTCTATTCTCTTTTTATGGTAACCGGGAACTCCACAGCAATTGACCATGATTATCACGGAGATCGGGAATGTTTTGCAGCCCAGATTTCCATTATATACATTAAAAGTGCAGCTCCTCCCACAGAGAGTATGCAGGTAATACATAAGGAGAGATACACTCCTCTGTAGGGATATGCACGGTGTGAAAAATGATTGATTATCTTCTGTACAGTAGCATGGGTCTTTACCAGCATCTCCTCATTCACCATGGTATCCTGATTGGAATGGATATGGGTATAGGTTCTCTCTGTTGATCGTGTTAATCCTACAGCAGGAATTCCTCTTTCATTGAAGGGAACATGATCGCTGTACAGGGGGCCTATAGATGGTGTTCCCTCATCAGAGAGTCCATAAATCAACTGGGAAAGAAAAAAGGAGGTACTTCTGTTGTGTTTCATGGAAGAAATATGCAGGGTTTCACCTACTCCTACCGTATCCACACATACTACAGCGCTAACTTCACAGGAGAGGTTCTGGACATACTCTCGCGATTCAATGAGTCCCCCTTCCTCGCCGGTAAAAAATACCAGCATCATGGTATGCTGTGGTGAAGGGGGAATAATTGTTTCCAGGAGAACAGAGACACCTGAAGCATTATCATCGGCTCCTGGAGATCCTTCCACTGTATCATAATGAGCACAGAGTAGGACCACATCTTTCTGGATTCCTTCCACTTCCACCACTATGTTGGGTGAGCCCTGAGGGTCATATCCTTTTTGAACCAGAACACTGCGTATATACCTGGCTGCAATACTTTCAGATTCACTCTGGTAGGGTCTCTCTCCCACTGTCAGTGCCAGATAATCCACATGCTCTGTGAGTTCATCAGATGATTCTATAGCATAATCAGGGATGCAGAGAGCGGTGAGGGGAGAGAGCATCAGAACACCTATAATGAATCCTAGTGTACACCCTGTCAACCCCTTTTCCAGAGCAG
>Ga0180438_10008448_pt1 | contig 13091 bp, 4 predicted proteins | sample SS_ome_12_FD_132455 | JGI IMG/M metagenome (GOLD analysis project Ga0180438, IMG submission 132455) | Hypersaline lake sediment archaeal communities from the Salton Sea, California, USA - SS_3_D_2 metaG | ecosystem: Environmental > Aquatic > Non-marine Saline and Alkaline > Hypersaline >...
CCTTGCCTGTCCCTCCCCCAGTCCCTCCGTCTCTCCGTCCTTGTCCGCCCCCACTTTTCTCCGTTCCCTCTGTTCCCTCCTGGTCAAACACCCGCTGTCCAACCGTCCCCACCCTCCGACCCCCTCCCCGCGCCTTTCTTGGCCGATTCCGAATTGTTGGACCGAAACCCGGCAATGCCTTTCTGGGCCACCGAGCCCGATTTGGAGTTCCTTACGCCACAAGGACTTACGTCGACGAAACCGTCCCCCGACTGGTGGCCAGAAAATCTCCGTCCAGCGGGTGTTCTTGGACGGCAGTTAACCCGTTTGCCCCCAACGGCTTGCGCCGAGGCCCGAATTCTATTGTTGGTTTTTGGGCCATCTTTAACAAGATAGGTAATTTCGCACCATAACCCCTTACGGCGCCGACACTTCGGAATGGTCACCAAACACTAACCTTTATGTAACAAGCGCTCCTTTAGGGTATTGTCCATTGGCCACTTTTGCGCAGGCCCCTCTGCTGAGCGACCGCCGAAAACCCTCTTGGACACCCGTCCCCCTTAACCCCTTCCCCCACAACCCCTTGCGCCCGCATACCCCACTTGACACGGCCACCGCGCCGGCCTGCAATGGCGCCCCGCCGCCGCAATTGTTGCGCACCCCCCGTAGCACGAACGCACCACTAAGTGGGCCACTTTATCTTTAGGCGCCGCAAGGACTTACGCGATCCGGGGGGTATTGATGGTCACCAACCGCCCCGGTGGCCAGAAAGACCGCTAACGCCCCGCCCCCATTGTTGGACGCCCCCGCCGTTTGTAGTGACCGCATTCATGCGGTCTCCCCGCCCGTTTCCCCCTCTGCCGGCAGGACCCCTATCCGGCTGATTGACCCGAAAGGCCCGCAGGATTACACTCAGGGGAGCCATCACTGGGGACGATGCCTCGCCACCTGCCGGGAGGGGCAGCCATGCGACCGACTCGATACGGTCTGCGCCGGGGGAAACGTTCGTCCGCGGGCAAGAGTTCCGCCGGGCCCAAGCTCTGCCGCTGGCCGGCCGCGAGGCGACTTCGCGTAGAAATCCTGGAAGACCGATGGCTGTTGAGCCTGCCGCAGCCGGGGGCAACGGGCCCCATTCTGGCCGACTCGGAGGCCATGGACTTCATCCCGCACCTGGTCGCGGAGACCGAAGACCGGGCGGAGGATGTATTTACCACCGACTTCGACACCGACGGGGACGTCGACATCCTGGCGGTGATCCCGGATGACGACACGGTCGCCTGGTACGAGAATAGCGGTCGCGGGGAATTCACCTCCCACATCATCACCACGTCGGCCACCAAGGTCACCTCCGTGGTCGCGGCCGACGTCGATTGCGATGGCGACGTGGACGTCGTTTCGTCATCCGAGTACTTCAGTGGTCGGCTCATCTGGCACGAGAACGACGGCACTTTCGGGTTCACCCCTCATGTGATTGACCAGACGGGTCACTCGGACCCAATTGCGGCTGGGGACATCGACGGTGACGGCGACGTGGACCTAATCTGGAACGATGATCCCGAGGACTCACTCAGGTGGTTTGAGAACGACGGCGCCGCGAACTTCACCAAGCGGCTGATCCATCACTATCAGGATCCCTGGGAACACATGGCCGGGCCCCTCGACTTCGACAAGGACGGCGACGTCGACCTTGTCGTGGCGTCGCCCCGTCCGGACATGATCGCCTGGTTTGACAACGATGGGGACGAGACTTTCACCCTGCGTGAAATCAGCACGCAAGCTTCGGCCGTGGGCGACGTCTACCCGGCAGACCTGGACGGGGACGGCGACATCGACGTACTCGAGGAGTCCTCGGCTCACGACAGCCTCGCCTGGCACCGAAACGAAGGCGACTTCTCGTTCACGAGGCACGTCATCAGCACGACGCTTGACGGAGCGGGTGCCGTACTTGCCGCGGACTTCGATGGCGATGGCGATCTGGACGTGGCCGCTGCTGATGTCAATGACGAGTTGGTCGTCTGGTTCGAGAACGACGGGTCGGGGAATCTCAGCCAGCATGTCGTCACCGACCGGGGCACCTATGCCTTGGACATGGCCGCCGACGATCTCGATGGCGACGGCGACCCGGATATCGTTTGCGTTGATCCCCGGCATAACGCGATCGTCTGGTACGAATCAGCCGGTCCCGGCCAGATCTCCGGACGAGATTGGCACGACCTCGACCGGGACGGAGTTCCGGACGCCGACGAACCGGGCCTCGAAGGGTGGACGGTCTATCTCGACCAGAACAACAACAAGCAGCTCGACCCGGGCGAACGATCCGTGGAGACGGACCGCCGCGGCGACTACCGCTTCACCAGTCTGGTCGCCGACACATACTACGTCCGAGAGGTGCCGCAGGCCGGCTGGGGCGTGACGTTTCCCTCCAGCAATGTCCACGTGGTTGAGTTGAACACCCCGGGGTTGGTTGGCGACAAGGACTTCGGCAAGGACGCGGAGATCGACTACGGCGACGCCCCGAGCCCAAGCTACCCGACGCTGGCGACCGGCGGCGATGCGGGCCACGTCGTGCTCGCCGGCGGGCCGACGTTGGGGGCGCTGATCGACGTGGACGCCGACGGCCAGCCAAGCCCCCACGCCACCGGCGACGACGACGACGGACTGGACGACGAAGACGGGATGGCGTTCGGCCTGCCGATCCGTCCGGGCCAGTTGGGCGCTGAGGTCACGGTCACGGTTCAGAACGCGCCCGAGGGGGCGAAGCTCGACGCCTGGATCGACTTCAACCGCGACGGTTCCTGGGGCGGCCCATTTGACCAGATTGCCGACAGCCTGCCGGTGGTCGAGGGGGAGAACGTCGTGCGGTTCGACGTGCCAAACGACGCAGTCGCGGGGACGACGTACGCCCGGTTCCGGCTGAGCACAGTCGGCGGGCTGGGGAGCGTGGGCATGGCGCCGGACGGAGAGGTGGAGGACTACGAGTTGTCGATCGGCCCCCCCCTTTTCGGGCCCGGGCTGTTCGGCGAGGAACAGACGGTCTGCTACGATTCCGGCAAAGAGCCGGAGTCGATTTACGCGATCGACGTGGACGGCGACGGCGACATGGATATGGTCGCCTCATGGGCCCACGTCCAAAACTACTATGGAACCTATTGGTACGAGAACGACGGGGCACAAACCTTCACTGCCCACTACGTCGCTTCATCACCAGAATCCCGCGGCGTATTCCCTGTCGACCTCGATGGCGATGGTGACATCGACATCATCCGAACACACGAAGATCGGCCCTACGCTTCTCCGTACGATCATTTCTATGCGTGGCACGAGAATGACGGACAGCAGAACTTCACCAAGCACGAGATTGCCGGCAACTCCTGGGGGGCGAGCGCCGTGGTGGCCGCCGATTTCGACGGCGACGGCGATCTGGATATCCTTGGCAACGCCACCGACGGCGACCTGATTCCCTGGTTCGAAAACGACGGAACCGGGCAGTTCACGCAACACCTGCTCAACGAGACCGCCGACGCCGGCCACACCATCTTTGCGGTCGATTTCGACGCCGACGGCGACGTGGATGCCATCTCGAGCGAACCGCTGGCGTGGCACGAGAACGACGGCGGGGGGCACTTCGCGACCCACACGATTGCCGAGGATTCCACCACGCGAATCTTCCCGACGGATCTCGACCGCGACGGGGACGTGGACATCCTCTTCCCCCTCTACGGGGAAGACAACGATGCAATTGCCTGGTACGAAAACGACGGGAACGAGAACCTCTCGCCGGGAATCCTCACCACGACCTCGGAAGGGATTTCGGGACTGTCCGCTGCGGACCTCGATGGCGATGGTGATACGGACGTGCTCCGCGTCTCTACGTTGGCAGACGTCGTCGCCTGGTATGAAAATGACGGCAGCCAGCAGTTCACCGAGCATCTGATCAGTGCGGCCAACGCCTTCAGCACGTTTGCCGCCGACATGGACAGCGACGGCGACCTCGACGTGCTTGCCGGCGGATGGTACTGGTCCTACGACATCGCCTGGTACGAAAACATCGGACCCTGGCAGATCAGCGGCCGCGTGTGGTACGACGAGAACGAGAACGGCGATCGCGACGACGGCGAGCCGCCGCTGGTGGGGTGGAGGATGTTCCTCGATCAGAACGACAACGGACGGCTCGACCCGGACGAGGAGTCCGCAACCTGCGACGAAGACGGTTACTACGGGTTCCTGAACCTGGTTCCCGACACGTACCAGGTGCGGGTCGTGGTCCCGCCCGACTGGTCGCAAACCAGTCCGGGGGGAACCGGCGCCTACGTGGTGGACCTGACGGTAGAGCCAAATGTGATCGGGTTCGATTTCGGCATCTATGCCGAGGTCGATTTCGGTGACGCCCCGGCTTCCTATTCGACACTCCTCTGGGACGACGGGGCCCGGCACACGATCGTCGCCGGCGGCCCGATCCTGGGCACGGCGGTCGACCACGAGATCGAAGGTCAACCCTCGGCCCAGGCCGACGGCGACGATGGCGAAGGCACCGATGACGAAGACGGGGTGGCGCTTCCCAGCCACTTGTTCACGGGGCAGACGGCATCGCTTGAGGTCACGGCGTCGGCGCCTGCCAGGCTCGACGCCTGGATCGACTTCAACGACGACGGGGACTGGGATGAACCGGGCGAGCGGGTCTTTGACAGCGAGCCCGTCGTCGGCGACGTCAACTCGCTCTCGTTCGACGTGCCCGAAGACGCGGTCCTTACGGCGCAGACGTTTGCCCGCTTCCGCCTCAGCTCGGCCGGCGGACTTTCTTGCGACGGCCCGGCCGCGGACGGCGAGGTCGAAGACTACGAGGTAGGAATCCATTGGTGGACGCCCGCGTGGTGGAGCCCGCCGGATGTGCTAAGCGACGACGGGGACGGCGGGAGTGATCGGGATCCGCGCCTGATCACCGATGGATCGGGCATTTGGATCGCCGTCTGGGGATCCGACGACGGCCTGGAGGGCACCATCGGTACGGACTGGGACATCTTGTTCTCGCGGTCCACCGACGCAGGGCTCACGTGGACCGACCCCCAGCCGCTGAACACCAACGCGGCGACGGACGAGGGCCATGACTACTACCCGGAGGTGACCCCAGACGGGGCGGGTAACTGGCTGGCGGTGTGGACGTCGTACGAGAACCTGGGTGGGACCATCGGTACGGATGCCGACCTGCTGTTCTCGCTCTCCAACGACGCCGGCCTCACCTGGACCGCCCCGGCCGTGCTGAACACCAACGCCGCGACGGACGGGCGCAAGGACCACACTGCACAGGTAACTACCGATGGGGCGGGCAACTGGGTGGCCGTCTGGCATTCCTCCAAAAGCTTCGACGCAGCAATCCTGTGCTCGCGGTCCACCGACGGCGGCCATTCCTGGAGTGACCCCGCGGTGCTGAACTCGAACGCCGCCACCGAGTCCTCGGTAGACTGCAAGCCGTGGGTGGCCTACGACGGGGCGGGTACCTGGGTCACGGCGTGGCGGTCTAATGACGATCTGGGCAGTACCATCGGCTGGGACGATGACATCCTCTTCGCGCGTTCGACCGACGGCGGCCAGACGTGGACCGATGTGGCTCCGCTGAACACCGACGCCGCTACGGACTTGGGCGATGATTCCTTTCCGTGGCTTGGCACCGACGGGTTCGGCAACTTCGTGGCCGTGTGGAGCTCGAACAATGACCGCGGCGGCACCGTCGGCACGGACGGGGACATCGTGCTCTCGCGATCCACCGACGGCGGTCAAACGTGGAGCGAGCCGGCCGTCGTCAATCCCAACGCCGAAATCGACTCGGGCTATGACGAGTTGCCGCAAGCGATTTGCGACGGGTCGGGCAACTGGGTCGTCGTGTGGTACTCCAGCGATAGCCTGAACGGGACGATTGGAGCGGATAGGGACGTCCTCTTCTCGCGTTCCACCGACGGCGGCTGGACATGGACCCTTCCCGCCCCGGTAAGCACAAACGCCGCCGTGGACTCCGGAGACGACTCCTTTCCCCAGGTAGCCACCGACGGACTCGGCCACTGGGCGGCCGCGTGGTGGTCGACTGATTCTCTCGGCGGCACCATCGGCACGGACAACGACATTCTGTTCGCCACGGCGTTCCGCCAGCCGACTGCCGAAGTCGTCGGGCGCCACGTCTTCTACAACGACTCGAAATGGGACGAGAGCCCAGGCAGTCCCGGCGGTGATCCGGCCGCCAATCAGTACGACGACGATGCGATTGCCCCGGACAAGACGGCCCTCCTGCCCGGCGAAACGGCCGCGTTCCCGAACTACACCAGCTATTCGAAGGGCGTCAATGGGATCATGGTCGACATCATGCGCCTGCCGGGCACACTCACGCCGGACGACTTCGAGTTCAGGATGGGCAACGACGACGACCCGGCCAACTGGGCAGCCGCACCCGACCCTTCGATCACCGTGCGGCCCGGCGAGGGTGTGTATGGCTCCGACCGGGTGACCCTGATCTGGCCCAACTACGACACGGTCAGCCCCGACCCCACCACCCAGGCCGTGGCCAAGGGGTGGCTCCAAGTGACGGTCAAGGTCACGCCGACCACCGGACTGACGCAGCCCGACGTGTTCTACTTCGGCAACGCCCTGGGCGACTCGGGCTTGGGCAACTTCGGGGACCGGGCATTGGTCAACGCCGTCGATTCCGGGGCCGTGCGCGACAACCCCCACAACCCCTTCGTCGACCCCCCTCCCCTCGACCACTTCGCCGACTACAACCGCGACCAGTGGGTGGGCGCGGTGGACTTTGGCCTGGTACGCGACAACGCGACGAACCCGATGACGGCGCTAAAGCTCATCACCGCGCCGGCGGCGGGGCCGTTGCCGGGCCCGGAAGAGGCGCCGTCGGTCGCGCGGATCGACCGGGGGGCGCTTCACGACACGGCCTTCGCCGAGCTGGACACCGCGTCGGAAGCCCTTGCCGACGCCGAGCAATACCTGCTGGAGCTGTCGTGGCTGGATGGTTCCGATCTGTTGGGCAGGGGTGGCCGCTCTTCAAGAGTGATCGCGCCGGCCCGGGCCGCCGTGGAAGAGCTGCTGGCGACTCTCAGATGATCGACCGGCCGCGCCGGGCGAGAACGGCAACGCAGCCCGAAGGTCTGACTTGACCTGGCGGGTCGCTTCTCCGATCATAGGCGGTGAGGTGGTTGCCGGGAAAACAGCGGCGTACCCGAAGCCGCCGACCAGGAGATTGCGTTGCGAACCATCCGCTCAACCGACCGTGCGTTCGCCCCGGCGGGGCACGAGGACCCGCAGAATCCCGGCGTCTGGAAGAAGGTGCTGCTGGAGAAGGCGGACTTCCAGGCAGGGCACGTCCAGATGGTCAACTGGGCCCGGCTGCCGGGCGGGAACTCCTTCGCCCCGCACTACCACGAGGACATGCAGGAGGTCTTCGTCATCGTCGAGGGAACGGCGGAGTTGACGGTCGGCACCGAGACCGTCACGCTGGAGCGTGGCGATGCGGTCCTGATCGACTCCCACGAGGTCCACCGGATGTCGAACTCCGGGCCGGGCGACGTCGAGTACGTCGCCATCGGAATCAGCCGGGGCACCGGTGGCAAGACCGTGGTGGTCGATCGGGCCGACGGCGGCACGTAGAGCCGCGCAGCCATGAGTCGCGCGGAGGGATTGCCCTCGCCGGGGGGCCACCAGCAGAGCCCTCTGTGGGCAACAGGCACCACCGCGACAAGTGACGGGCACGCTTGCCACGCGCGGCGGCCGAGGCGAAAATGGGGAGCAGTCCGTTCGTGCTCCGTGACGGCGGCCGCCCCGCTCTCTCTCACGTTCCAAGGAGACTCTCCGATGTCCAAGACGCCCCCTGCGGCCGCGATCGTTGCATGGCTGTTGCTCGTCGCTTCGCTACCGGGTGCGACGGTCCGGCAGAGTGCGCGCGAGATTCCGGTGGTGCGCGAGGTCGACGTGCTCGTAATCGGCGGGACGGTCGGGGCGGTGGCGGCGGCGACCGAAGCGGCGGGGCAGGGGGCCGACGTGTTGCTGGTCGCCCCGCGCACGTATCTCGGCGAGGACCTCTGCGCCACGCTCCGGCTGTGGCTCGAAGAGGGCGTGACGGCCGACGGCCCGCTCTGCCGAAAGATCTTCGGCGAGCACCGGGTCGCGCGGCCCTTGACGGTGAAAAGAACCCTCGAGGCCGCGCTGCTGGAAGCGAAGGTCGACTTCCTGCTAGCTTGCCAGCCGACCGACGTGCTCCGCGACGCCGAGGGCCGGCGGGCCGGCGTCGTGCTGGCCAACCGCGCCGGGCGCCAGGCCGTGCTGGCCAAGGTCGTCGTCGACGCCACCGACCGAGGGCTGGTTGCCAAGCTGGCCGGCGAGGAGCTCCCTCCCGGCGCGGAGCCCCGCCCCGGCGCGGAGGCGACGTCATCCGTGCGGCGCGTCGTGCTCACCACCCGCTCGGCCGAAGAGGCACGCGCGGCTCGCCTGCCGCCGGTGCGGCGAATCGCTTCGGGCGAGCGCGTCGGGGGCAAGGAGGCGTTCTACGAGGAGTACGTCCTTGAACTCGACCTGGGCGACGGCGAATTTCCCGCGCTGGCCGAGGCCGAGCAGCAGGCCCGCGATCTGACCTACCACGACGGCCAGCTCCGCGCGTCGGAACGGCTCACAGTCGTTCCCCCCCGTCCCACGGTTTCTGAAGCGTTGGGCCGGCGGATGGGCCGGGGCGCGGCCGAGCAGGCCGCGTCGCTTGAGGCGCCGAGCGGCGTGCATCTCGCGGGCCCCGAGCCGGAGGCGCCCGTCAAAGGCGACGTGCGCGAAGTGCTCCGCGGCATGCGACCGACCGACCGACCGGACCGGACCGTGCCGGCGGCGGAGCAGGGCGTGGCCGTGCTGGCCGAGGTCGACGTGGCCGTGATCGGCGGCGGCACGTCGGGGGCGTGTGCGGCCATCGGCGCCGCGCGCCGCGGGGCCAAGGTGCTGGTGGTCGAGCTCCAGGAGGGGCTCGGCGGCACCGGCACCTTGGGAATGATCGGAAAGCCCTACCACGGGCTGAACGTCGGCTTCACGCGCGAGGTCCCGTTTTGCGGCCGCGAGCACAACACGGAATACAAAATGGAGTGGTTCCGCCGCCAAATCCGCGAGGCCGGCGGACGGGTATGGCTGGGCACGCTGGGGTGCGGGGCCGTGGTCGACGGCAACCGCGTGCGCGGGGCCGTGGTGGCCACGCCTTGCGGACGCGGCGTGGTGCTGGCCGACGTGGTTATCGACGCCACGAGCAACGCCGACGTCGCCGCCGCCGCAGGGGCCGAGACCCGCTACGGCGGCAACCCGCAGTACATCGCCCTTCAGGGCAGCGGCCTGCCCCAGCGCCCCCTGGACCGCTCCAGCTTCAACACCGACTACCTGCTCGTGGACGAGGCCGACATGATCGACACGTGGCGGGCCCTGGTCGGCGTGCGTCTGGCCCTGGGCGACGCGGCCTTCGACATCAGCCCATTCATCCAGAACCGGGAGCGGCGGACCATCGTGGGCGATTACGTGATGACCTACCTCGACCAGATCGCGGGGCGGACCTACCCCGACTCGATCGTGCTCTCCTCGAGCGACTACGACTCGCACGGCTACCCGACCGACCCCTACTTCGCGCTCTTTCCACACGATGAGAAGTCGCTGAAGGCCCACCACCCCGCGCCGAGCGCAAACTGCTTCACGCCCTATCGCTGTCTGCTGCCGCGCGGGCTGGAGCGGATTCTGGTCACCGGGCTGGCGATCAGCATGCACCGCGACGCCACGGCCCTGGTCCGTATGCAGAGGGACCTGCACAACCAGGGCTACGCGGCCGGCGTGGCCGCGGCCATGGCGAGCGCCGAGGGCTGCACGCCGCGAGAGATCGACCTGAAGGCATTGCAGCGGCACTTGGTCGAGATCGGCAACCTGCCCGAGCAGGTGCTAACGGATATCGACCCCATCCCGCTCTCCGACGACGAGGTCCGCGCGGCGGTGCGCGACCTGGGGCTGGGCAACCGCGCGCGCGGGGCCGCGTGCAAGGCCCTGGCCGTGGTGCTGTTGCACGCCGACCGGGCCCGGCCGATGCTCCAGGACGCCTTCGCCGGCGCCGAGGGGGAGGCACGCTTGATCTACGCCAAGACGCTCGGCTTCCTGGGCGATCCGAAGGTCGTGCCCGTGCTGATCGAAGAGCTCCAGAAGGTGCATGCCTGGGACCCGAAGGTCTACCAGGGCAAGATGGCCGAATACGCCCACCTGCCCACGCCGGTCGACGGCCTGATCCTGGCCCTGGGCCACACGCGGGACCGCCGCGCCACGCCGGCGATCCTCGACAAGCTGGAAATGCTCGACGCCGGGGTGACCTTTTCGCATCACCGGGCCGTGGCCCTGGCCCTGGAGCAATTGGCCGACCCGGCCGCGGCCGCGCCGCTGGCGGGGCTGCTGGCCAAGCCCGGCATCAGCGGCCACGCCATGCCCCGGCTCGAGCCGCTCCACAACACTCCGCACGAGAAGCGCCGCCGCACCGGCTCGCTGCGCGAGATCATGCTCGCCCGGGCACTGTACCACTGCGGCGACCACGAGGGCCTCGGCGAGCAGATCCTGCGCCAATACTGCCGGGACGTCCGCGGCCTGTTCGCCCGCCACGCCAGTGCGGTGTTGGGCCACTGAGTCCCGCGCAGCGAATCCACGGGTGCCAGCGGCAGCTTGCCTGCCGCTGTTCGGAGTCGCAGGGGCGGACAAGCCGCCCCTGGCACCCCGTGCGACCATTGAACAGAGCGGGCAAGTTGGAGCAGGTCCTTTGTTCGTCGCGCCCGCTTGTCAGCGCGGGGGTTGTACGCCGAACTCCGCCGCTCGGCCCTGGGTCCAGCGGCGCAGCATCTCCTGGCGCTGGATGCCCTTGTCGAAATAGACGTTGTCGAGCGAATCGAGGTGCCGGCGGAATGCCTGCGAACGCTCCTCTTCCCAGCCCGACACCGGCTCGAGCAGACCCCGGTCGATCAACTCGTCGGTCAGCCGCTCGGCGATCATCTGGTGTCCTCGAATGGACGGATGGACGTGATCGAGCAGAAAGCGGCCGTCGGGAATCCCGCCCGCAGAGAGGGCCGCGAACATCGCTCGAACGTCCACCACCGGGGTATCGGTCTCCCCAGCAATCTCCAGGATGGCCTCGGACATCGGCTCGATGATCCGCAGCGGGCAAACGTCCAGCTCCTTGGCGCGAACGTACGACTGCCGGGCCTCGTCCGCCATGCCCAGGGCGTCGTACCAGGTGGCCAACAGGTAGTGGGCCCCGGCGTGCTGGTCGTCGATCTCCAGGGCCTGTTGCAACAGGGCCACCGCCCGGCGCACGTCCGTCTTGCGCAGCTCGACGGCCTGCCCGACGAGACCGTCCCACCGCCGCTCTTCTTCGGCCGTGAGGTCGTCGCGGTGCTGCGCCTTGAACGGGGGACAATCGCGGAGCTGGCAAACCGGGTTGACCAGCCACAACGGCACGCCGGCGTCGTCCGCCATCGCGATCATCCGCCGGAGGTTGTACCGGAAGTGCTCGATGGTGTCTTCGCGCCATTTCTCGTCGCGTTCGTACTCCTCCAGTCCGTCGGGGTGCTCGAGGATCGCGTCGACTTCCGCGCCGAGCATCGGGCGCCCTTCAGGCGGCTCTTGGGAGGATGACCCCTGCAGGCCGTTGTACGCTCGGCGCAGCAGGGTGTAGGTCCGCGTGCTCGACGCCCATCCGACCGGCACGGCCACGATCCCGGGTATTCGCTTGATGTGGGCGTAGCTTCGGTCCTCGAGGAACTCGTTGTGTCCCGTGTAGAGGACGATCAGGTCGGGCTCGTAGCCGAGGACCTCTTCCAGGATCGGCACCAGCCGATAGCCCGCATACGAAATCCCGCCGCAGTTGACCACCTCCCACGGCCGCTGTGGATCGCCCGCCCGCAGGCTCAGCTCCAGCCAGGTGGGGAACGAGGTCTCGGCGGCGAACGGCCGTCCTTGAACGGTCGAGCCCCCCAGGCAGAACACGCGGAACTCGCCGGGCCGCTTCTTGAAGGAAAACGAATCGGGCTGGAAAAACTCCTGCCGAGATTTGGCGATCTCGTACCGGCTGCCGTCCGCGCTCGGCACGAACAGAGGGTGTACGCCCCGGAAGCCCACAAAGGGGTCGTCCTCGTAGGTCGGCCGCCCCCAGTCGAGGACCGTAAAGAGCCCCTCCGCCAGCACAAAAGGGCTCAGCCCGAGGAGCACCGCGCCCAGCCGGAAGAGCGTCCCGCGCAACAGGCGCGAAGCTCGGGTCCGCTTCCGGGGGCCTGGCCTTCTCATCGCCGTCCTTCAGACTCGTGCAACACTCGCGTTCACTTGCCGGCCGTTCCCTTCCGCAATTCCGCCAGCATCCCGAGCAACTGATCGACGATCAGCACTGAGGCGTCTTCCTGGACCCGACTCGTGCCGAGCCAGGTCTCGTAACCGCCCAGCTCGTGCTGGTTCGGCGGCGGCAGGTAGCCGTTGTAGCCGTTGGCGATGCCCACCACGAAGGTGGTCGCAAAGGGGCTGCGCCGCTTCAGCTCAAGGCCGATTTCCACCAGGGTCTCGAAGGGAATGGCGCACACCGCCGCGTCGCCCAGGCGAATCGCCTGCAAGGGGACCGTGACCTGGCCGCCGTCGAGCATCGACATGGTCTTGCGGGCATAGGACTCCGCCTTCTTGGGGAGCTTGGCCAGCTCGTCCTTGTCGGTCACCGCCAGCGTGGCTTTGGCCCGCTCGATCTGCTCGGCGGTAGGGCGGCGCAGCTTCAGGGTGATGTTCCGCTCGATCATGCCGATGGGCACGGACGACTGGTAGTCTTCAATCTTCTTCCATGCGAACCAGGCGGCGTCGGCCGTCTTGCTCGCGACGATCCGGATCTGCTCGCCCCGTTCGCGCGGCGGCCGGGTAATCAGAAAGGGCAGGTTGTTGATGTCGCCGGAGGCCCCGTTCGAGAGCATGGCCACGAAGTCCTCGCCGCCGCGCACGCGCGTGGGCATCAGCCGGGCGAACTCGCCGAAGTAGTCCGATGACACCACACCATCCGGCAAGCCGCCCACGTAGTGCAGGGCGTAGTTGGCAAATATCGC
>Ga0180438_10008449_pt1 | contig 13091 bp, 13 predicted proteins | sample SS_ome_12_FD_132455 | JGI IMG/M metagenome (GOLD analysis project Ga0180438, IMG submission 132455) | Hypersaline lake sediment archaeal communities from the Salton Sea, California, USA - SS_3_D_2 metaG | ecosystem: Environmental > Aquatic > Non-marine Saline and Alkaline > Hypersaline >...
AGGTATCGCAGAGGCTCGATCAGCTCCAGGCGCATATCCTCAGGAAGGCCGCCGACGTTGTGGTGGGTCTTGATGCGGCTGGCCACCCCTGTGTCCGCCGCGCTGCTCTCAATCACATCCGGATACAATGTGCCTTGGACCAGGAACTCCACGTCTCCCAGTTTCTGCGCTTCGGCTTCGAAAAGGCGAATGAATTCCCTCCCGACCATGCGTCGCTTCTGCTCTGGGTCGGTCACGCCGCGCAGGGCGGTGAGAAAGCGGTCCGATGCGTCGACGTAGGTCACATTCAATCCAAGATGGGTGCGAAAGAGCTGCAGGTTGCTCTCCGCTTCACCGAGCCGCAGCAGGCCATGGTTGACAAAGACACAGGTCAGCCGCTCACCGATGGCTCTGTGCACCAATGTTGCCGCCACCGTGGAATCCACGCCGCCGGACAGAGCGCAGATGGCTTTGCCCTGTCCGACCCGGCTGCGTATGGCAGCGACCGCCTGCGCGATGAACGAGGCCGGCTTCCAGTCGCCATTGCAGCCGCAGATACGATACAGGAAGTTGCGCAGGAGGGCTGTCCCGTGTTCGGTATGCTGCACCTCAGGGTGGAATTGGAGGCCGTAGATGCGCTGCCGCTCGTCGCCAAAGGCAGCAATCGGTGCATTGGAGGTGGTCGCCAGTGGGCGGAATCCTGCCGGGAGCCTCTCCACCAGATCGCCGTGGCTCATCCAAACCTTCAGCTGAGCTGGCAAGCCATCGAACAGCGGGCTGGGCGGATGAACCACGTCAAGTGTCGCTGCTCCGTACTCGTGTCTTGTAGCCGGCGTCACATGCCCGCCCAGATCATGCGCCAGGAGTTGCATGCCATAGCAGATGCCCAGGATGGGCTTTCCCAATTGCCGGATGTAGCTGGGCAGACGCGGAGAGCGCCCGTCATAAACGCTCGCCGGCCCTCCGGAGAGGATGAGCCCCTTTGGCGCCAGTCTTTCGATATCTGCAGGTGGCGCGGCGAAGCTGTAGATCTGGGAGTAGACGCCGCACTCGCGCACCCGGCGCGCGATGAGCTGGCTGTACTGTGAGCCAAAGTCCAGTATGGCAACTGCCTCACTCTGGCCAGCCGGCCCGCTCCCTGACACGTGCTTTCTCCCTAGCTATTGGCCAAAGACGATGCTGCCATGGCTCATGTCCGTGATGGTGACCAGCGACTCGATCGGGACGTCGAATTGCGCGGCAAGGAGCTGCCGCCCACCTTCAAAGGTCTTTTCGATGAGCGCGCCAATGCCCACCAGCCTGGCGCCGCTATCCTGCACGATGCGCCCCAGCGCGGCAATCGTCTGTCCTGACGCTAAAAAGTCGTCCACGATCAAGATGCGGTCGCTCTCGTGCAAAACCTCCGGAGATACCATCAACTCGACAAAGCGCCCTTTGGTGTGTGATGGCGCGCTGGCGCGGTAGACTTGGTCCGGCATGGTAATGGGTTTGGTCTTGCGTGCATAGATCACGGGCAGACCGAGGGCCAGGGCCGTGGTCACCGCAGGCGCGATGCCAGAGATTTCCGCGGTTAGCACCTTGGTGGCGCCAGAACGGGCAAAGCGCTGGCCCAGCTCTCGCCCGGCGTGCAGCATCAGCTCCACGTCAACCTGGTGGTTGACAAAACCATCGACCTTGAGGATACCCCGGCCGAGGTTGTGACCCTCACATCTGATTCTCTCACGCAGTTCATGCATGGCTGGCAGGTCTCTCCTTGGGGTAGTCCGTTGCACGCCAAGGCGTGGTGGGTTGCCGTTATGGAACGTATACACAGCAATTATACTTGATACAACATGCTTTGCGCAAAACTCCTGCCATTTGGACGGCGTTTTTAGACAAGGCACAGATTCTCCAGTATAATTGTGCTCAATGGGTGTGCTATACGTCGTAGCGACACCAATTGGAAACCTGGAAGACATCACGCTGCGCGCGCTGCGAATCCTGCGTGAGGTTCAGCTTATCGCGGCAGAGGACACCCGAACCACAGCCAAACTCCTGGCCCACTACGATATCCATACGCCGATGGTGAGTTTCTTCGAGCACAACGAGTTGGTGCGCCAGGATGAGATCCTACAGACCCTTGAGGCCCAAGACGTTGCTCTCGTCTCTGAGGCAGGCATGCCCACCATATCGGACCCCGGCTATCGCTTGGTGCGGGCCGCAATCTCTCACGGTATCTCCGTCGTCCCCGTGCCAGGAGCCTCCGCCATTCTCGCTGCTGTTGCGGTGTCCGGCCTCGCCACTGACAGCTTCCTGTTTTTGGGTTTCCTTCCCCGACGCGCCACGGCACGGAGGCGCTTGCTGGCCTCGGTGGGCGAGGAATTGCGCACGATCATCTGTTTCGAAGCACCGCACCGCCTGCTGCGCGCGTTGGAGGACATGCTTCAGACATTTGGTGACCGTGAGATAGCCGTCGCCTGTGAGCTGACCAAGATGTACGAGAATGTGTGGCGTGGGCTGTTAAGCGAAGCTGTGGCCCACTTCCAGAAAGAAGCGCCCCGCGGCGAGTACACCCTGATCCTGGCCGGTGCGCCAGAGGCGCCGCAGGAGCCATGGGAGGAGCAGCGTGTGCGGCGAGCCCTTTCGCAGTTGATCGCGGACGGCCTCAGCCGACGCGACGCCGCGTTGCAGGTCTGCGAGATGTCAAACTGGCCGAAGCGAGACGTATATCGCTTGGCAGTTGAGCAGGCAACCAAGACTGGGACAAGGAGAGAAGATGCATGATCTAGACGCCCCGGAGCGCTTTGCGGCGCTTGATACCAGGGGCATGCTGAGCTGTATTCGAGACTTGCCCTGGCAGTGTGAGGATGGCTGGAGCAAGGTGCACCAGCTAGCGCTGCCCGAGAGCTATGGCCATGTCGACGAAGTGGTCATCTTGGGCATGGGTGGATCGGCCATTGGCGGCGACCTGCTCCGTTCGCTGCTCTTGCCAGAGTGTCAGGTGCCCATTATCGTACACCGCGACTATGGCCTGCCCGCTCATGTTGGTCAGCGCAGCTTGGTGATCGCCTGCAGCTACTCGGGCAACACCGAGGAGACGCTGCTGGGTTTTGGCCAGGCCGTGGAGCGAGGTGCGCGGGTGGTATCGGTCACGACCGACGGCGAGCTGGCGCGGCGTAGCGCCCAGCTCGGCTTGCCCGTGTGCCGGTACGAGTATGAGACGCAGCCACGTGCAGCGCTCGGCTATTCGTTGACAATACCGCTCGGCATCCTGGAGCTTGCAGGTTTGATCGGGCTCAAGTCCGAGGACCTGGCGGAGGCTGTGGCCGTCATGCGGTCCTGGCAAGAGGAAATTACCGAGACCGTAGCGGCGGCTGACAACCCAGCCAAAACGATGGCCGCACAGCTTCACGGTCACTTGCCGGTCATCTACGGCGCAGAGCACCTCAGTGAGGTAACGCGTCGCTGGAAAGGTCAGTTCAACGAGAACAGCAAGTCCTGGGGAGTGTTCGATGTCTTCCCCGAATTGAATCACAACACGGTGGTTGGCTACGCTCTGCCCAGGGAGCTTGCGGACTTGGCAGTGGTCGTTCTCCTGACGTCGACACGGTACCATCCGAGAGTGCAACTACGCTTTGACATCACGGCAGAATTGCTCCAAAAACACGGCTTTGCGCACAAGAGGGTGGAGGCTCGTGGACAAAGTACGTTGGCCCAAGCGCTGTCGGTGATCCATTTTGGGGACTATGTCAGCTACTACTTGGCCATGCTCAATGACGTTGATCCCTGGTCCATCGGGAATATAGACTTGGTGAAGCAACGCCTAGAGGCATCCTGACTGCACGAGGAGGTGCACATGGACTCTGGAATGGTCAGCAAGATCGAGAAGTCGATACGCTATGCGGAAGAGCGGGATCGCGTGCGATTCGAGCAGTTTGAAGTTGTCTTCCGCGGTGACCACAACAGCTACACAGTTCACTATGATCACGGCGAGTGGCGCTGCGAGTGCCACTTCTTCTCCCAGCGTGGGGTCTGCAGCCACACCATGGCGCTGGAGCGCATCATGGACGGCATGCTTATCGAACCAGAGAGCCCGGAGTAGACCCGACTGCGCCCCGCAGTCAACGCCGTATGAACCGCCCCTGAAGCGAGTGGCACGAAGCGCTGCCGCAACGGCGCGATGAATAGTCTTTGCTGTAGCAGCCGCGCCTGGCGTCTTGGTGGCAGCTCCTGACACCGCTGGCCACCACGAGCCGCTGGCGCCGGCAATCTGATGGATTGGGGAAAGCGACAAATGGATATTGGCATCGTTGGGGCAGGCATCGCAGGGCTAACGGCCGCCTATGAGCTGGGCAAGCTCGGCCATAGCGTGACGGTCTTTGAGCAAGCATCGCAGGCCGGTGGCCTGTCAGCCACATTTCGGGACGAACGCTGGGAGTGGCCCCTCGAAAAGTTCTACCATCACCTCTTTGCCTCGGACAACATTGTCTTGGACTTTAGCCGTGAGATCGGCCTGGGTGACAAGATCTTCTTCCCGCGGCCCATCACGGCGATTTGGCAAGATGGCGATATCAACGCCTTTGACAGCCCACTCGCCGTGCTGCGTTATCCATACCTGTCCTTTGTGGACAAGATGCGCGTAGGGCTGGTCATCCTATACCTACGGCTGTCCAGCAACTGGCGACCGTTGGAAGCCGTGACCGCGCACGAATGGTTGCCGCGCTATACAGGCCAACGGGCCTACGAGACCCTCTTCGAGCCGCTGCTGGCCAACAAATTCGGAGACGCCTACCAAGAAGTGAACATGGCCTGGTTCTGGGCTCGCTTTCACAAGCGTACGCCCAGGCTTGGCTACTACATCGGCGGCTACCAGACGCTCATCGACGCCTTGCTGGAGAAGGTACGCGAGCAAGGGGGCAGCGTGCGGCTCAACTCACGCGTGTTGCACATTGATGGGCACGCACCGCAACTTGGCCTCCATTTGGATGGAAGCGTTCACCAGTTTGGAGCCGTTTTGGCGACTGTCCCGCCGCGCGTGATGCTTGAGCTGACGCCGCAGTTGCCGGACGGCTATGCGTCGCAGCTTCGTGCTTTGCGCTCTGTCGGCGCGCTGGCGCTCATACTGGCTCTGAAGCACCGCGTCACGGACGGTTTCTATTGGATAAACCTGCCCAAGGGGGCATTTCCGTTCCTGGCTTTTGTTGAGCACACCAACTACCAGTCACCTGAGCACTATGGTGGGGATCACCTCGTCTACCTGGGCGACTACCCCAAGCCCGATCACAGGTACTTCCACATGCAAAAAGCGGAGTTGCTGCAAGAGTTCCTGCCCAACTTGACGCGCTTCAATCCAGCGTTTGAGGCTTCTTGGGTGCGCGACAGTTGGCTGTTCCGCGAGGAGTACGCGCAGCCAGTGGTGCCGGTCAATTACTCGCAGCGCATCCCGGACGTGCGCACGCCAGTCACAGGTCTGTACGCCGCCAGCATGAGCCAGGTCTATCCGTGGGATCGTGGCTCCAACTATGCCGTGGAGATGGGGCAGAAGATGGCACGGCTGGTTGTCGAGGACGCAGGTGCCGGACGCTGACCCGTCTTGACAGCGCCGTTACACCGGCGTCTGTTGTCTGACGTCTTGTGTCTAAACGCAGCCCTGGCCGCTTCAACGGGGTCAGGGCTCGTGCTTTGCGTAGGGATAGAGGAGCCACCGAGGTGAGCAACATCTGCGTCATCAGCGTGCGTCATGCAGGGCTGGTGCCGAGCGCCCGCCTCGTCGACCTGGGGAACCGCGTAGCCTGCCGGGATGTGAACGAGAGAAGACTCGCACACTGCGCCAAGGGGGCTGCCCATCTATGAGCCAGGCCTGAATGAGAGCGTGGAGCGCAATCCGGCTGCTGGCCGCCTGCGCTTTGCCGCTCGCTACGATATGGGGCTTGGCTGACGATCAGAATGCAGGTTCAAAGCTCATGAAGCGGAGCCGGGAATAGACCAGATTATTGAAAGATGTTTCCTTCTACCTCAAGACATTCGGCGTTGAACGGCTCGTCGGAATTAGGTCCTCGATTCTGACCTCATATCTGACGTAGTAGGGCGTCTGCATAACATCGGTACGGGGAGCTGATATGGCATGGCTAGGACTTGAAGGCAAGGTCGTTGTTGTGACAGGCGGGGCATCGGGGATCGGAAAAGCATGCTGCGAAGAACTCGCGTCTGTTGGCGCGAACGTCGTAGTCGCTGACATCAATGAGGAAGCGGGCAGCGCGTTTGTCAAAGAGCTTGAGGAAAGACACGGCGGAACACACATGTTTGTTCTTCTCAATGTCGCGTCAGAGTAAAGCGTTGAGGCGATGGTCTCCTCAGTCATGGAGAAGTTCGGATGCATCGATGTGCTCGTCAACAACGCCGGCATAAACATCCCACGGCTACTGGTCGATCCGGCGGGCAAAGAGGAACTCACCGAGGAGATATGGGACAAGGTCGTGAACATAAACCAGAAGGGTGTGTTCCTTTGTTCGCAGGCTGTTGCTCGTGTGATGCTGAAGAACAGGCGAGGCGTTATTCTGAACATGGCAGCAGACTCAGGGTCGGAAGGATCGGAAGGACAGAGCGTGTACGCCGCCACAAAAGCAGCGATCTACAACCTGACGCGCTCCTGGGCAAAGGAGCTGGGCAAACTCGGGATCCGTGTCGTCGGCATAGCTCCGGGCATACTTGAGGCAACAGCTCTCAGATCTGAGGCCTATGAACAGGCGCTCGCGTACACCCGCGGTGTTACTGTGGAGGAGCTTAGGTCAGAATACGAACTCTCAATACCGTTAGGCAGGGCAGGCAGGCTGAGTGAAGTGGCTAATCTTGTATGCTTCCTTGCTTCTGACAGGGCAGGATTCATCCACGGAACGACAGTGAATATATCGGGGGGAAAATCGAGAGCCTGAGGCCATCGTGAAAGGTGTACTGCGCATGCACTGGCACGCGGAAACGCCTTTTGACATCCATTCTGTCCGATGTTATACTGGCGCCACGTCTGGCCCTGTGAAGGAGAGAGCTGAAGGATGAAGAATATCTGCGTTATTGGTGTCGGATACGTTGGGCTGGTGACCGGCGCCTGCCTGGCTGACCTTGGGAACAGTGTCGTGTGTCTGAACCGCGACCAGACCAAGTGCGACAACCTCACGAAGGGTATCCTGCCGATCTACGAACCCGGTCTGGAAGAGGTCGTGCGCCGCAACTACGAGGCCAAACGACTCGACTTTACCACATCCTACGAAAAAGCCCTGAAGGATGCGGAGTACGTGTTTATCGCCGTGGGGACGCCGTCGGGCAGTGAAGGCGAGGCTGATCTGTCACACGTGACGCAAGCAGCGGAGCAGGTGGCCAAGCGCCTGACCAAACCGGTGATTATCGTCAACAAGAGTACGGTGCCGATCGGCACCGGGGATTGGGTCGCCGACATCATCAATGAGTACAAACTCAATGACGTGCCATTTACCGTGGTGTCAAACCCAGAGTTTCTGCGAGAGGGCTCGGCGGTCTATGACTTTATGAATCCCGACCGCATCGTGCTCGGCTCGACGCAACGCCAGGCAGCGGAGAAGGTCGCGGAACTGTATGAACCCTTGCAGGCTCCGGCGATCATCACCGACCTGCGCACTGCCGAGATGATCAAATACGCGTCCAACGCTTTCCTGGCTACCAAGATCTCCTTCATCAACGAAATGGCCAACATCTGTGAAGCGCTGGGCGCTGATGTGAAAGAAGTCGCGCGGGGGATGGGCAGCGATCGGCGTATCGGCCCAGAGTTCCTCGGCGCTGGCGTCGGTTGGGGAGGCTCCTGCTTCCCCAAGGACGTCAAGGCGCTGGCGCACATTGCGGCGACGCATGGGTCCCATCCACAGATGCTGCGCGCCGTCATGGACATCAACTACGATCAGCGCAAGCGGGTCATTCAAAAGCTGCGCGAGATCGTGACCCACTTTCGAGGCAAGACCATCGGTGTGCTTGGACTTTCCTTCAAGCCAAACACTGACGACATGCGCGATGCGCCTTCGATTGAGATCATCCACATGCTGCAACATGAGGGGGCTCAGGTCAAGGCCTACGATCCGGTGGCGATGGACAATGCCAAGAGCATCATGCGTGACCTGACCTACTGTGACAGCCCCTACGAAGTGGCAGCGGACGCGGATGCGCTCGTGCTGATCACTGAATGGAATGAGTTCAAACAGCTGGACATGACCCGCATACTCAAGTCGATGCGCCAGCCCGTGCTCATCGACGGGCGCAACATCTATGATCCGGAGAGGATGCGGGCACTTGGCTTCACCTATCGCGCCATGGGGCGAGGCCATGACGCCAACGGACAGCCCCTCTAGGCCTGGCCGATGCTGAGCGTCGGCGTCGACATCATCGAGATCGAGCGCGTCGGTCAGGCGGTGTCGAGATGGGGCGAGCGTTTCCTGAACAGGGTCTACACGGACGCTGAACTGGCCTACTGCAGAGGACGCCTGCCTGAGTTGGCGGTCCGCTTCGCAGGGAAGGAGGCCATCTCCAAAGCGCTGGGCACTGGTTTGAACGGTGTGTCATGGCGCGAGATGGAGGTGCTCGCCGATCGGCGAGGCAAGCCACTGGTGACGCTTCATGGGCGCGCGGCCGCTCGGGCGTCAGAACTGGGGCTGACCGAGTTTGCGATCAGCCTGTCGCATTCGCAGGATCACGCTGTTGCCATGGTCGTGGGAGGGTAAGGTGGAAAGAATCGAGCGGGCTCTGCGCGGCCGCCTTGAGAGGCACCCCGAAAGGCCTGTTCGGCTCATCGTGCGTGTCAGCGGTGAGATGTCGCAGGCAGAGAAGCGCCTGGCAGAGTCAGGGGTAACGGTCATCCGCTCCTTCTCTCTCACCAAAGCGTTGGCCGTGTCTTGTTCCGCAGCCACCGCCTTGTCTCTTGCAGACCAACCCTGGGTGCAATCCATTGAGGAGGACCGTCAGGTCACCGTTCAACGGCAGGGAGAAGATGAGGCATCACGCTCTGGGGGTAAGGATGACTGAGATCAAGATTGCGTCCGCCCTCGCGGAGCAGCTGTCTGCTCCTGATGCACCGCAGGAACATCGCATCATCGTGCGATACAGAGCGGACCTGACCGCGTCGCGTCGACCCCTTGCAGGGCGCGGGGCGCAGGCACGACATTTCACACTGCTAGCGGCGGCTGCCATGCGTGCGTCAGCGTCGCAGATACGCGAACTGGCAGCCAGCGACGAAGTCGAGCGCATCTGGCCTGATCTGCGTGTCTACACCTGTCTTGACGCGACGGCCGTACAGATCCGCGCGCCGCACGTTTGGGACGCAGGTTTCACGGGGCGGGGTGTGTCCGTTGCCGTGGTGGATACCGGCATCGACCCCGGGCATCCTGACTTTGCCGGGCGCATCATGGCCATGCATGACCTGACAGGCGAGGGTGTGCGCGATGTCCATGGGCATGGCACGCATGTGGCCGGCATCGTCGCCGGAGCCGGCAACCGCTACAAGGGCATCGCTCCCGAGGCCAACATCTATGTGGTCAAGGTGCTACACCAGGATGGTTCGGGCTACATGAGCGAGGTCATGGCCGGCCTCGAATGGGCGGTGGAGCAGGGCGTGCGGGTTATCAATCTTTCACTGGGTGGCATCGGGCCTTGTGATGGCACGGACGCGCTGTCCACTACCTGTGATGCAGCGGTCGACCACGGGGTGATGGTATGCGTCGCCTCCGGCAACTATGGCCCGGGCGCGTCGACGGTGGGACCCCCGGGTTGTGCTAGGAAGCCGCTGACCGTCGGTGCTTGCTCGAAAGACGACACCATCGCCAGTTTTTCGGCGCGCGGGCCGACCAGCGATGGCCGTGTCAAGCCAGATATCTTGATGCCCGGCGTGGATATCGTGTCATGCCGTGCACAGGGCACCAGCTTGGGCAGCCCTGTGGATGCCCTGTACACAAAGTCGTCAGGCACAAGCATGGCAACGCCTCATGCAGCGGGCGCTTGCGCTCTCCTTCTGGAGGCCTTCCCAACCCTGACCCCTGCAGAACTGAAGGCACGGTTGATGGACACCGCTCTAGACCTGGGCCTCGATGGCAACGCGCAGGGCTCCGGTCGGGGAGATGCCTATCAGGCATACCACGGTACGCCAAGCCCGTCGCCGCCAACGCCACCCCCGCCGCCAGGATGCCTGTTAAGCGCCCTGCAGTTCCTTTTCTCATCACGCTAGGGATTGCCAAACCACGCGCCAGTTCGCTGCGACTGCCGCGACTCGGGTGAATGAGTTGATGCGTCCGCTGATCGCCATTCCGTGCCAGGGTAATCTCCGCTCCAGGTATCCCCGTTTTTGCGCGGGCAAGCGCTATTGTTACGCGCTTCACTTGGCTGGCGCGGCGCCCGTTCTCCTGCCGCTACACAGCGATCACTCCGCGCTGCTGGAGATGATGAGCAGGCTGGATGGGCTGTTGCTGTCAGGCGGTGGCGACGTGGCACCGCACCGATTCGGTGAGACGCAGGCGGTTCCACTGCGCAGCGTCGATCCGCCGCGAGACGAGATGGAGCTGTGGCTTGTTCGCCAAGCAGTGGAGTGCGACCTACCGCTGCTTGCGATTTGCCGGGGCATCCAGGTTCTCAATGTGGCCCTCGGCGGCACCCTGTACCAGGACATCAAGATCCAACTGCCTGAGGCGCTTCGACACGACCTTTCCGGCGACTATCCGCGCACCCACAGAGGCCACGCGCTTCAAGTAGCACCTGAGAGCCGTCTGGGCCGCATCCTGGGCTGCAACACACTCGACGTGAATAGCTTCCACCACCAGTGCCTGAAGCAAGTCGCACCTGGAATGCAGGTGACGGCGCGCGCTCCCGATGGTGTGATCGAGGGAGTCGAGCTGGCTGACGGCCGCTTCATGATTGGGGTGCAGTGGCATCCAGAGGACTTGATTGACACCGATTTCCGCATGAGGAATTTGTTCGAGGCCTTTGTCGAAGCGGCTGAAATGCGCTCAGTGGCCAATTCGCCGCGCCATCGCCTGGCGTGACTTGGGATAATTGGGATATCCTTTGGGATATAGCGGCGTTGCCTACTTCAGAATGTAGTAGGTGCCCTTTTTGGAGCCGATGCGCAGCAGAATGTTCTTGTTGACCATGTCCACCAGGTCGAGGCGCAGGGTCTCGGGGGTGACCTCGGGACATAGATCCTGGTAGTCGCGGTTTGTGATGCGACTGTGCTCTTCCAGGTAAGTCAAGGCTCTGATCTGGCGCTCGTTGAGTTCCTGAGCGTACTTGCTGGCCAGACGTTCCAGCGCGTTCCGCAGCGTCACCTTAAAGGTGAACGGGGTGGCTTCAAACTGAGGCGGTGCGTGCCCCGCCTCAAGCATCTCCTCGATCATGCGATCTATGCCAAGCCCCAATTCCTCAATGAATCCCCAGTAGTACAGCCCCTTGACGATCTGCGGGTTGCGGGAAAAGTGCTCTTCGATGATATTGTCAAGCGTAATGTGTCCGGGCAGGCCGCCAGGGCTGATGATTTCCATGCGGTCGTCGAACATCCGCACTTCGATCCGCCGGCCCATCACCCGGTAGTCTCGGTGCGCAACGGCGTTGACGATCGCCTCGCGGACTGCGAACGGTGGGTACTCCGATCGCTCTTCGCGCTCCAGGCCGGAGATGACGGATTCGCGGCGCATCTCCTCCCAAATGACGTCCCAGAGCTCCCCTATCACCTGGCCCAGCGGGCCGCCGATCTCCTCGCGTCGCGCATAGCCGGGCAAACCCTCTCCGCCAGTGGCCTTGGTACCAGGGAAGCGTACGAATACGGCACTGCTCTGCGGAAGCAGGCGCTGGGGATTCTGGCCAAAGAGCAATAGACCAGCCACGGTTGGCTGGCCGTCTGCCTCGATGGCGCCAGCGTCAGCCAACAGCGCCTCGCCGGACAGCTGTTCACCGCGCCGAGTGCGCATGCGCCGCTTGGTAGCGTACTCGGCGATGGTCTCGTCGCTCAAGTCCGCCCTTGTGGCTGCTTCCAGAGGCTCTCGTTCGTACTCACCGGTGCCCTTGGCTGAAGCGAGCTGTCTGACCTCGCGGGTCGTGAGCGGACGGTTTCTATCACCCGAACGCAGAAGTACCAGCCCATTGGAGAGCCTGTGCAGCTCGGGGCTGCGCGGCACAGTGATGGCTACCGCAGCCCTCCCCTTTGTCTCGAACGTCTGCCAGGAAGTTTGAACCGGAGGATCACACAACTGCTGCGCTCGCAGCAACAGCGCCTCCAAGTGTTCATCTTCCATCTCGTTTACGAGCGCCCCAGACGTTGTCATGCCCACAAGGATGGTGCCACCGTCTGCGTTGGCAAAGCCGATCAGCGCTTCGGCCAGCGACTCGGGCTCCGGATGGGGCATGAACTCAAGCAGCTGCCCACGGCCTCTCTTCACGAGCTCTCGGAGATCCATACGCGTGATGGTGCAGCCTCCCTGCTCAGGCTAGCCTTTCTTTGCCTTTTTACTGGAACGAGAGCCCCGACGGGTCGTTTTTGCACCAGCCGAGCCTTTAGAAGACTTGGTGGAACCCTTGCGGGTGCTCGATTTCGATCCGCTGGTCGAGCGTTTTCGCGAGGATGACGTCTTCTTGGCTTTCGGCTTGGGCGTAGAGCCTGCAGCGGGGTGCCGGGACCTCGGCGAGGTGACCAAGCACGCCAGCCCGGACACGGCGTCCTTCGCCTTGGGCGCTACCACTTGTGAGCCGCGCGTGGCACGACCTTGCAGCGCGATGTCGCTGGCTTTGACATGCTCAGCCCCCCCGCTAGCCAGAAGGATACTGAGGCTGTCATCGTCGCCGACAACGCAGCCTGCTACCAGCAACCCCGTCTCATCCTGGCTTCCGGAGAATGTGGCCACGCCTTTGCCATAGCGGCTCTGGGTGGGATACTCCGATAGCCCCGTCCGCTTGGCATACCCTTTGCTGCTGACAACCAGCAGGCAGCCATCTTCCTCCACAACGTCCATAGCCACCACACGATCGCCTGCATCCATTTTGATCGCGTTCACGCCGGATGCGGTGCGCCCCATCGAACGGACGTCTGTTTCTGGGAAGCGCAGCGCTTGACCACTGGAAGTGACCAGGACAAGTTGGTC
>Ga0180438_10008450_pt1 | contig 13091 bp, 13 predicted proteins | sample SS_ome_12_FD_132455 | JGI IMG/M metagenome (GOLD analysis project Ga0180438, IMG submission 132455) | Hypersaline lake sediment archaeal communities from the Salton Sea, California, USA - SS_3_D_2 metaG | ecosystem: Environmental > Aquatic > Non-marine Saline and Alkaline > Hypersaline >...
CGGTAACAAGATTCATTCACGATTGACGCCCCCCCCGTCCAGACCAACCGTCATGATCGGGAAATCACGAAAATCACCAACCACGCTGAGGGATCGAGGAAGAGATGGTCTCCTGTCCTCGTTCTTGACACGATCTGATCAGAAGTATTGCCATACAGGTGCAAGCCGTTCGAAGGGGGAAGAACATGTACAGAGCGTTCAGTCTGGGATTCGGCTGTATCTTGATTTTCGCGGCAGCCACAGGTGAAGGGGTCATGGAGTGGTTTTCGCTGGGAAGCCAGAGTCTGCCTTCTGGAGAAGACCCAAGGAGTGTCTCCTTTGATCTGGCAAAGGCTGGGATCGTGTCCGCCAGGTATGTGATGATTGCGGACAGGGGTAAGGGGATCTCCGTGGACGCAGTCGTGTCTCGGAGACACGCAGGCAGCGACCGACACGCCGACGAGGTCCTCGGTTTCTTCGTGGGCGAGGACGGTGATGCCAGCACTATTGGAGGAGCACTGGGAGAAGCAGACTATGGATCCAGTACGCTCTCCTATGCGAAGCTTGGCGCGGACGGATGGTTGATCCTCGACATGGGTGCTCGGGAGGAGGTCGTCGACGGTCCGGGCGACGACCTTGAGGCCATTTGCATCGGGGATGGAGCGATCGAGGTATTCGTGGCTTCCGGAGAAACACAGGTCGAGACGCGGAGGGTTGACATCCAGACAACCGCGTTCGGCTCTCTGAGCATCGAGTCAAGCCGTGGTACAGTCATCTATCTTGACGGCAAAGAGATAGGAGAAGCTCCCCGGTGGATCGACAACCTGATACCGGGTGTACACGAAATCGAGCTCAGGAACCCCCACGACAGCTACCTCGAAAGGGTGAACGTGGAGGTGGGAAAGGTACTGCGGTTGACGCATAGATTCCTCGTTGAAGTACCCAAAGTGAGCGGTCTTGCGGAGAAAACAGCAAGAGAGAAGCTGATGAAGCTGGGATTCCTGCCCAAGGTGGAATACGCAACCGATATTGAGCAGTTATTCGGGCGTGTTCTAAGACAGTCCCCGGAACCTGGAGAGAAAGCGGAGGCGGGCAGCACAGTGGTGATCACCGTGAACAGCGAGGCAAGATACTGAGGCGGGCGACTACCCTTCCACCTTCCAGTAGTTTCCAAGGCCGTCCTCGGTGAACTCTACTATGAAACCCCTGAGTATGCCCTCGGAGTACTCGGAACCCGGATTCACTACTGGTGTGTTCTTGATCTTGTCTGATGCGAAAGACTCGTGAATGTGCCCGTGAAGTCCTATTAGAGGCTGATACTTCTCTATAGCCTTCCTCACGGCCTTGCTTCCGCAGTGGGCCATGACGACTGATCCCGCAACTATGACAGGTCTCATGTTCTTGTCCAGTTTGGGCGCCAGGTCCAGCTGAGTCTGAAAGGGCGGTCCATGAAAGTTGAAGATCGCCCTGTGTGGATCTTTCACTTCCGAAACGAGCTCGTCGATCTTCTTCAGCAAGCTCTTCTCGTCCATCTCCCTGTCCGTATCCCAGGGAGTAGGATTCACATAGTCCAGGCTTATCATCTCGTATCCATATGGGAACTCCACAACCTTCCCCACCGGATAGACCACTCCCCTGTCCTCGAAGTCCTTGATCACCTGATCCATGCTCAGGAAGTCATCATTGCCGGGCATGGCGATGGTCATAACCCTCTCAGTGTCGACCTTATCCACAAGCATCTCCATCCAGTTCACAAGTCTTTCCCTTATTTCCCTGTCCATGAGCTTGTTGAGCTTGTCCTCGTCGGACTTGAGCTCCTGGATATCTTCCGCTGTGGCAACGAATGGGTATGCTCCGGCGGATTCGAGCCTTTCCATCATCTTCTTGACTTCCTCTTCGGTCTTCAGATTGAACTTCCCCCCGAAGTAGGAGCACATGTAGGAGCCGTCCTTTTGCCTTATCAAAGGGACAAAGGCTTTCCCTGTGAGGTCCCCAGCAAGGATGAGTATGTCAGGCTTGTGGACCGAGACGACCGAAATCCATTTCCTCCAGACATACGTGGAGCCGTGTGCGTCCGCTGAGAAGTATATCTTCTTCATGATTACGCTGGTGGGACCTGCTGATAGATGGATCTCACGTCTATTCCCTTTCTGGTGTTATGCGCATAGTACGCAAGGAATATGATCGCGCCAAGAAACATCCAGCCGCTCTGGATGATGAGATCCCTGCTTATCTTGAGCCATGAACCCGCTATGAAGAGGTACCAGAAATTGAAGCCAAAACCTATCAGTCCCAGGATGGACATGACGGGTATCCCGCCGATTTCAAGTTTCCGGCCTCTTTCGTATATATCGGGACGTATGTAGGGTAGCGTTATCGCCGCGAGACACCCGAGCGTCACAGCGAACTGGTAGAGCATAGTGGTATCCATGGCCGCGAGCCAGGAACCCACCACACCCTTCTCCGCCACAAAGGATATGATCACGCCCAGTAGACCCCCGAGCAGGGTAAGCAGTATCGCGTAGTGTGGCGTATGGTATTTCGGGTTCACCTCTGCGAACTTTGCAGGGAAAAACCTATCGAACGACCAAGAGAAGACCTGCCTCGAACAGATGACGAAGAACACAGGTATGTCGTTCATAAGCCACAGCGCGGCGGATATCGCCACAATGAACTGGACCAGATGCAGCCCCGGGGACATCGCTGCTGCGAAAGTAGGCAAGTAGGGTGCGGGCGCGTGCGGATATATCGCGGTAAGCGCCTGCCAAGCCTCCGGGTGTTTGTGCACATTGCAGTACATAGGTATGAAATCGCCATAAGCTCTGTAGACCATGAAGCTGAGGAAGACATAGTAGAGGACAATTATCGTAGCTCCTCCCAACAGCCCTATCGCCATGGTCCTTCTCGGGTTCTTGACCTCTCCTCCAACGTACGCTGCGGCGGTAACTCCGATGTAGGCCCAGATGCCCCCTACACCCGCCAGCAGCGTGGCGCCCAGGCTGAAGGCAGAAGGCCTCCACACATCAGTGTGTTGTGCCGACAACTCAACTACTTTCTGGTACATCCCCGCGCCGAAGGTGATATCCCAGTTCGCCGCAACACCCGCCGGTCCTTTGGCCATGAATATTATCATCAATACTGATCCTATGGCCGGCAAGATGAGCATACCGTTTATTATCTTCGTGTACGTAGTCATCCCCCGCAGGGCCACTAACGAGAAGACTATCACCATAGCGAATCCGAGCCACAGGCCCCAGTGCGGCGCGCTCAAGATTGAACCTATCCGGAGCAGGGCTTCGCTTTGCATTGCGGAGCCGGCTATCTGGAAGGTAAGTCCCCACAGTGGTATGTCGTAGAACGCGATAATGCCGAAGGCGAGAACCTCAGTGAACCAGAACCCCCAGCTGGCAAGAAAGCCCATTATGGGGCTTATGCCTCTTGTTATGTAGATGTAGTCCCCGCCGGTTCTCGGCATCGCTGTGGAAAGCATCATGTACACCGCGGCGGTGATGATAGCGATGATCCCCGTAAACAAAAAAGCCAGGGGCACATTTGCACCCGGGCTTGTATAGCTGGCATAGACCATAAGTTTGTTTATGCCACCACCTATGGTGTGGCACAGAACCAGGCTCAGAGCGGAGAAGGCGCCCACGGTCCTTATCAGCCCTGAAGACCTTCTGGTAAAGACTACAGGTTCCTCAAAGTCCATATCCTCCTCCCGTTTTGCTGTAGGGTATTGGATAGACGCTCTTGCGTCAAGCCCAAAAACCCCACAGGGGTCAGGCATCAACTTTTGAACTTTTGTCAAGAGCGCAAGACTGTGAAGCCAGGCTGGGGGGCAAGCAAGCTGCTTCTTGAAGCACGCTTCCACTTGATGTAGAATCCACAGGAAGAAGGGAGGTTAGATTGAAAATACTCGTCTACTCAGACATGGAAGGTGCATCCGGGATTCGCACATATGAACAGGTGATAAAGGAGTTCGGCAATTCCTTTGAAGAGGGAAGGAAGTTGCTGACCGGCGACATAAAGGCTGCCATTGGCGGGCTGGCAGAGTCGGGGGCGACCGAGTTCGTTGTCGCCGATTCACACAGAAGAGGTTCTCCCCCAAATGTCATTGACTCATTGCTTCCCAAGAATGCGGCAGTCATCCGTGGAGATGAGATCTCCAGTTACGACTACTCCGGCATCGAGGCTCAGGTGCTAGTCGGCTTTCACTCCATGGCCGGGACGGAACATGGATTTCTGAGCCACACCATGAGCTCTCTTCTGGGATTCGCGTTGAGAGTGAACGGCAGTTGGGCAGGCGAAGCCGAACTCGAGGTCTGGAAGGCAGGTATGTTCGGGGTACCCACCGTTCTGGCGGCCGGCGACTCGGCACTGACCTCAGAGATCAGAAGCTTCTTCCCGGACATCGCCACGGTAGCGGTCAAGACCTCACATGGAAGGACTAATGTCCACTGCAGAGACACAGAGGAAGCTCAGGACGAGATCCGGGGTGCGACCCGCGATGCTCTCAGCAGACTCCCGTCCTTCAAGATCCACTCTCTGGAAGGCACGATAGAACTTGTGGTTGCGTTCAAGTCACCTCTCCTTGCGGATTGGGCTGCGAAGATGCCGAATACAGAGAGAGTCCACCAAAGAGCGTTGCTGTATACAGCAAGAAGCTGGGATGAAGCACGCGCAGCGTACCACACGGCATATCACCTCGCCTTCAGGCTCGTAGACCCAGCGACAGCGAAGCTCGAAGCCGACGCGCACGTGAAGAAACTACGCGAAGACGCCGTGCGCCGTTCAGTCAGGGAAAGGTGGGCACGGCCGCCTGAGCCTCTGCCTGAAATCCCCTGATCGGGGAAAATGCAGAACGTCGAAGATTCTTCGGGTGTCTTTCTCGGAGGACAAAGCCTGGCAAGGATTAGAGGAGGGGGCGGCGGCGTTTCCTGGTGAGTTCTTTCGATAGAAGCGTTATGAGGTCGTCTATCTTCTCCTCCTTTTGGACCTCCTCCTCGAAGGCGGTCTCCTGCAACAGTATATGTTCATCGGGTACGTGGAGGAGATCGAGTTTGCTCTTCTCCCATACCAGAAAGCACAGGTTCTTGTACTTCGGCCTGACTTCGTACGGGGTCCCGGGAGCCCGACTGAAGAGCTCCCTCTCTATGGAGAGAAAAATGAGTTCCACTGCCTCGGCCGCATCTTCCTTTGAGTATCTGCCCAGTTCAGGCTTCAGATCCAGCCTGGACGTGGAGTACTCCCGGACAGCGCCTTCTCGGGTGACCTTGTCAGCAAGCCGCACGATAGAAACGGGTCGCTGTGGGGGTATTGAGGCAGGCACCATGAAATCGGTCGGATACTCGAGGGAAAGCCTCTGGGATCTGTCTGGCTGAATACTGACTTCCGTTCTAAAGACCCAGAAGGGTATGTAGACCGAGGCCTCTGGAAGATCGTGCTCGACCTTCTCCCACAGGCTGGGCAGAAAGACGAGACTACCTCCTCGTGCTTCCACAGCCGCTCCGCAGACTTCGCAGAAGAAGAAGACTGCGTCATCTGAACTCTCTATCTTCCGCCCACCGCAGTGAGGACAAGACAGCGGTACGACCTGTGCCTGTTCGCTCTTCAAGACGATCCTCCCTAGAAGTATCCGCCTCGTCTTTCCAAATCGAGATCCTCGGATAATTGGGCGAACTCTCGCGCCATATCACGCAGAGAACTCCGCATCTCCTCAACCATGCCAGTGTACTCCGGCAACATGTCCACTCTCCTTGAATCCTCAATCCTTACTTCGCGCCCATATCGAAGCGCCTGAAGGCCAGCCTGGAATAGCTGTATGAAAATGATGACCCCACAGATGACTAGAGACCCAGCTATGAGATACCCGAAAGGCCCCGCCAAACCTCCGTGTCTGGTCAGCCCACCCCGCGAGAATATGCTTGTCGCGAGAAATCCCCCCAGAGCGGACGCCGCGATCAGAGGGCCCAGTCTCGCGGACAGGTTCGCGGGAAATCTGCCTGACACCAGTAGGCCTCTTCTCCCGCTCACAAGAACCTGATAAAGTCCTCTGTTGTAGGAATACTTGACGAGCCAGAGCGGATAGTACACAAGAGATGCTGAGGTGCTTATGCACTTTATTCTCTGGAAGAATATCGAGCTCCTGCCTTTGCCCTCAGTTTTGCCAAGCGCTCGTCTCTTGGTCAGCTCGAGGATATCTTCCTTCGGTATGGTGACATCATAGACGGTCGCTTCTCTCTGAGCCACTTCGGGCTCGTAAAGCTTCTGTTCCTCGAGATCTTCGGGCTCGATCCGGACTGAAGTGAAGCCAAGCCCGCCCGTGCTGCAAGCCGGCACAGTCACTTCGACAACCCTCTTGATAACCTGTGGCCTCAGTCCAGGCCTGAATCTCCATCCATAGTATCCCTGTCTCACCTTCCAGAATGGAACATATATCGGCGTAATCTCCTTCAATCGCCCCTGCCGAGGTATATCCTGTGCCGTCTCTCTCTTCCTGAAGTAGTGATGAACCACTTTCTTGGCGTCACTCGCCGTAAGGGAGAAGGGAATGATAGACCTGACGGTTCCCTTAATCCCGCTCAGGAAGTGCTCCGCTCCGCAGTGAGAACAGGTGATTATCCTGTCTTGCTCCTTGACCCTCATGCCCGCACCGCATGACGGACACCCCAGAGCTATAGTTTGAATGTCAGCCATATTTCTCGATGACCGCCCTTCCCATCAGAAAGACCAGTGGAACGAGTACCGCATATAGCCCTAAACGCCACCAGAGATTGGGGGCGGCGAATCCAACAGTAACGAAGAGCGCCAGCGAGCCATACCCCATGGCAAGATAAGCCATGCGCAGTCCCCTTAGAGAAGGAGCCGGCATCACATTGGCGTAGACAGCGCCGCTCGTCCCTTCCACAACTGAAGTATATACTGACGGATCCTTCCCGTACGTGTAGGTCACTTCCCAGAGCGGCAGATGTATCAGGGATGAGGAGACCAGCCTATCTTTTGACCTGCCCGCAGTTTCCACTATCTTGTCCAAAGAGATGTCGTGCAGAAACTGGGGCTGTACCACACGCGCATCACCCAGATCGCTGGCTCTGAACGGCAGGAGCTTCACAGGTGGGAGTTCGATGGCACCTATTTCCTCCACCTCAGAGGTGTTTGCGGGGGTCAAGTGGTTCTTCTCCCCTCCGAATTGAAAGTACCAGAAGGGGAAGAAGAACTGCTCTGCGGATATCACGTTCACCTCTTCATTCAGTTCGCTTCCGGCAAGCCAGGTCGAGATAATGGAGTTGGCATCCCTTCGCGCTACTTTGGGTACGACATAGTAGTGTTGTACACTCCTGCCCCTTTGTATGTAGAGTGTGGAATGGCAGTAAGGACACTCGTAGAACACCTCGTCCTTGTGGGGACCGATCTCCGCGCCACACTGCATGCACTCGATACTCAGAATTGAGCCCCCTTCACGAAAGATACCTCGATGAGGATCAAGTTCCTCTAGATTATAACGCCCATCACCCGGAATAACAATCTTCCAGTTCACATGCGCTCGGACGAATGACATGTTTCGTTCCAGAATCCCAAATCGTTCCTGGTTCGACGCATCCGGGCTGCGGGTCATGACGCGCGCTCGTTCATGTAAGTCCATTGCCGACATCTCTCTACTTGACAACCTCCAATCCAAATTACGCTGGCACGGAGCTTGCGAGAAGTATGCATCGGAAAACCTAGCCGCAAAAGGAGGCGAAAGAATGCCGACTGCAAGTCCCGCTGAGCTTCTGGAAGAAGAATCCACGACTGAACTCGAATTCGAGAGACACGCAGAGATCGAGAGACTCCTGAGACACCTTAGTGCTGCGTGGGACGAAGAGGATTTCAGTGACATGCCTCCAAAAAACCTACCAACCTAACCTCGAAGTAGCTGAAACCGTCCAAGACGCGGCGGGGGACTCGGCCCCCGCCGCGTCTTTTTCCCCCATGCCCGAAGTCAGGTCCTTCAACTGCGTTCATGCTGAGCTTGACGAAGCGCTCAGGACATGCCTGCCGAAGGACAAAGCCAGGCAAGGAGGCAGGCAAGATTGTTGACACCGTGGGGAGGACTGTTGTATTCTCAGACCCGAGGGGGTGAGATTAATGGGTAGAAAAGATAAGGGCGAAAAAAAGACCAAAAAGAAGCCCAAGCTGAGCATCAAGGAAAAGCGGAAGCAGAAGAAAGAGAAGAAGACCACCTAGCTCAGCATGAGGGAATCATGGACCTGTATGAGGCGATGGACGCGCGCAGGAGTGTAAGAGCATTCAGTAAGGAAGATGTGCCCGACTCCACTATAGAGAAGATTCTCACATACGGGAACCTTGCTCCCACCGCTGGCAACCTCCAATCCCGAGACTTTATCACAGTAAGGAAAGCTGAAACCAAGGCGAAACTGGCAGAGGCGGCCTTCGGGCAGGACTTCGTGTCCCAGGCGCCCATCGTCGTGGTCGTCTGTGCTAATTCGGAACGCGCAAAACCCTATCAGAAACGCGGAGAGGAGCTGTATTCCATCCAAGACGCAACTGCCGCCATACAGAACATACTGCTAGCGACCCACGCGGAAGGGTACGGTGCCTGCTGGGTCGGCGCCTTCAGCGAGAGCCAAGTGTCAGAGATACTGGAATTGCCGCGCACCGCGAGACCCCTGGCATTGATCCCCATCGGCCGCCCCACAGAAGAGCCACTGCACAAGAAACGCATGCCCACCTCCCATATAATCCATAAAGAGAAATGGTAGCGGGGGAGATAGGCTCCAGACGAGATTCAGATAATCCACTTGCGACTGTCGAGAAATAGAAAACCACCTGAGCGGTCCAATAGCCCGCGGTGCGGGCCCGGCCTGTCACAGTTTCTCCCAGGAACCCTGAAACCGCGACAATAATGTTTGACACCTCTCTAGAGGAATGCTATTTTCCCTAGTGGGCAACTCTGGGCAAGGGCGGTTGGGCCTGCGTTGGTGCAAACCAGGCGCCTCCGGATTCCCAAGAACGCAAGAACAAGAGTGACTCTGATGAACCAGCTCGGGAAGAATGAACGACAGACGGGACTTGACTTCCGGGAGGAGCGCGGAGCTGTCAACAGGGAGGGCGCGATATGACAAAAAAGGCCTTCAGAAAGTTCCTCGTGGGCGGTAGTACCGCTTTCGTCATCGCCGCGGGATTTTGGGTGGCCTTCGTTCTGGCAATCTACCCGAGGATGCAGACCTCCCCCGAGCCCGCCCCTAAGGAGGAAGCCGAAGATTCTCTCACAGCAGAGGAAGCACCTCCTCCGCCAAGATACGCGGGTGGGAGAATCATGGAAGAGAGGTACTGCCCGAGCGATGGAGTGAACATAAGAACCGGCCCAGGCACAGAGTTCGAGAAAGACGGTGTGGGTCCTCTCAGCATGGGTGATAGACTCTATGTGCTGGAGGAGAAAGACGGATGGCTCCACTTCAGGGTGACCGAAGCCGATCTAGGATGGTCCGGTTGGGTGAAGAAGAACCTGACAGTAACCGAAGCAGAGTGGGAGGAGAGACACAGAGCACGAATGGAGTCGCGTGCTCGACGCAAATACCAGGCAACCGCGAGACAGGCGTTGCTTGCCGATGGACTGGATGTGCAGGTTCGTGTACACGGCCCGTCCAACAGGCACATCACTTTTTCATCCTCTCTCATGGGTGACAAGTTTGCAGCCGGTTTCGAGCGGACCGTGATGTTTCAGGAGATGCTCGGCCTCGGCTTCCGCCAGTTCAACTACACCAATGGTCGCGGATATTACAAGACTTCGAAATATGAATAGCCGCAGGTTCCCGGCTTCCTCGAGCGGCCGATCGCATGCACGAGACGCAGTCGGTCACCGGCTCTCAGTTTCTGTGAGCGTTCCAGTCGCTCATTGTCTGCAAACCGTTCATCCGCAGACGGACGAGGAAAGGCGTTCACGATGAGTAGTATCGGGTGGGAGAAGATGTCAGGACGAACTTATTGCGGCTACTGCCTGTTCTTCCTTCTCTTGCTGGCAACCGCACCGGGATGTGCTCCTCGCGGGCCAAGCCTGCCCAAGGACATTGCCGACACACTTCCGAAGGAAGAGGACTTCGAGTTCAGAGCCCCGGAGGGGTGGGGCATCAATCTGCTGAAGGATGCGCGACTTGTCAGCACAACAGCTGAAGGTGGTATCAACCAGATATCGAGGATGGTCGATGGCAAGCCCGCGACTTCCTGGGCAGGAAAGGGCTACGGACACAGGCCTCAATTCACCCTTGATTTCGGTAGAGAGGTCGAGTTCAACAGGCTCGTCATCTACAACAGGCATACGGATATGCGCGGGACGGGTGGTGGCAACAACGCGGCCAAGGACCTCGTCATATCCGCCTCGGTGGGGAGCTCTCCAGACAGTTTCGCCCTACTAAGCGAGACCACGCTGCCTGGTCCACGGGCGCAGTGTGCTCCGGTCGAAGACAAACACGTCTGCTTCTATGTGGACAATACTGACCCCACCATCATCATTTTGCCCAGGGTCAAGAGCCGTTTCATAAGGATCCAAATAGCGTCGGCATACTGGCTACCCCCCGCGGAAACCCAGTGGCCGACGGAGTTGTCGTACGCCCTGTCTGAAGTAATGGCATTCATGGCAAGAAACTGATATCTAAGATCTATGATTCTAGATTCAAGATTTTGCGCCGCCGTAGAAACCGCTGTGCACCACTTTCTCATTTTCCTGTTTTCTTATTCTCGAAGGTGTTGGGCGAAAGGGCCGGTATTTTCCTGATTTCGGATTTTCGAGATGTCGGGCATAGAGAGATGGTGATTATCTCGTCTTCAGTCAAGGAGGTTTGAGTGGAACGGATGGAAGGGATATCCAGAGAATGGGTCGAGCAGTGGGGCGAGATCCAGCAGGAAGTCGAGAAGACCTGCGCGAGAATAGCGAAAGAAATGGCGAGGATGAGAACTGCTCTTGACAGTGAGACTCTAGCTCAGCTCAGACACGAGATGGAAGCGGACAAGGAGATCCTCGAACGACTGACAAGGTTGAGGGAACAGGTCACAGGCATATTCGGTCACATAAGCAGGATGGGGAAGGAGGCAGAAGCGTTCCGGAAGGACCTGCAGAAACTGAGTCCCACACCGCCAAACCCGAAATCGGAACGCTGAAAAGCGATTCCCCGAAACAGCTCCCGCAATAGAAATGAGCCTCTATGCTTCAACAGCCTCAAGCCAAAATGCCAAGCCTCTCGGGGTCTTCGCATCCAGCATCATCATAATACGATCTGCTGCGAGTGACACGGAGGATCGCACAAGAGTGACACATATCTCGGTCCTGGATTTGTGCATGTGCGAGCTGAGGAGGTGATATCCGGCGGATCCCCCACAGCGATACTAATATCGACATTTGCCGGCCGATACTCAAGCATCAAACTCTTCACAGAGACTCCCCGGAAGATGTTGGTGACGGCACGGGAATTGCTGTTGAGAATGAATTGGCAAACAACCAAGGGGCCAAAATGTCCGAGACAACTCAGCTGATGGAACAGCCAAAGGTTTCCTCGACCTGCGCTGTTGATACCCTCGACGAACAGCTCGGGCAGTTCAAGGGGCGTATTGATCCCAGAGCCACAGTGTTCGATTTCATAACAGAGCAAATCGCGAGGAGTTCGCGATCGGATCTGCCGCCCAGCATGGCTCAGCCAGAGCTAGAGGGAAGCGCCGCCGAGGGACTCGTGCAGCCCATCAGCGACTACCTGGCGCTTATCATAAGGATAGGCGAGGCAATGGCCAATGAGGTCCACAAGGAATTCACAAACGGACAGGTGAGAATCGCCCAGGTGCGAGCTAACTTCGACTTCCGCAGTTGGCTCGTAAGAGTCATGTTCGTGATTGATGCGGAGATAGAGTCGGAACTGAGATTCTCCCAGATGCTGTGTCACCTCGAGAGTATCGTGCTCCACTCCAATTCATTCGCCGCCGAGCTCGACTACGTGAACAAGCAGAAAGGACCGCCAGACTGCGACTCTCTGCGTCGGAGATACCCGTTTGTCGCGAAGGTGAAGCCGAGTACCTGACGCGCCGGCAACGGCTTCTATCCTCGGCCCTCGCGTGTCCGTCCCTAGTGGAGCTTTACTACTTTCTGGAAGGCTCTACCTCTCCCATCCTCGACCACGCAGAAGTATATCCCGGGCGGAGTGCCTGCGCTCAGCCACATTAAGGCATAAGGCAGCCTCGTCTTTCCGAAATCCACCACCCTCCTCCCGGAGACGTCAAAAATCCGGACACAGGCGGAATCCCCTCTCTCACCAGGTACTGAGAAGATTACATGGTCCCTGAAGGGGCTGGGGTGGGCCTCAAGGCTAAGGCCCACCTATTCTCTCATGATCATTCCCCCTTCAAGAATACCGGTCACACTGTTCTTCCCTCCGGGTGTTCCCATAGAATCCCTACAGGGCGCCCAGTTGTCTTCTCTGTCCGGCACACGTAGGTCTATCCTTTCCATCGATATACCATCACCTGCATCAAAGGAAATCGAGTCTGTCGTATCACCGGGTGTGCCGTGGGTCACTGAAACAACAGAAGGAACGCGTTACCTTGCCCGGCTCGGATTTATGACCTGCGTCACCTAAAGGTCACGCCACGGGAGAATAGTGAAGCAGCCAGACTCACCTATCACCTTACCGCAATCATCTTCCTGGTGGCGGTGAACTCTCCGGCCTGAAGTCGATAGAAGTATATGCCACCAGCCTGCTTGTTTCCCTCCCAATGGACCTGATGAAATCCCGGTGCTTGTCGGCCGTCCACAAGGGTGGCTACCATGCTCCCAGCGACGTCGTATATGCTCAATTCGACATCGCACTCCATGGGCAAGGAGTACTGCATGTTTGTTGTCGTTGGGAACGGATTCGGTTCGTTCTGCCAGAGGCGGAAGTCAAATCCGCCCGGTCGATTGAAGGCTTCTTCCGTCCCGATTGTAGGGTTGCAGGCGAAGATGGCTTTCTGCATCGTGTCGTTATGTGGAGCATAGTCATCCGAGACCTGGGTGAAGACCGTCATCGTATAAAGGGTTGAATCGGCAGAAGGGACCTGCCAGTCTGCGAACGTGACCCGGGCGGCAGAAC
>Ga0180438_10008451_pt1 | contig 13089 bp, 12 predicted proteins | sample SS_ome_12_FD_132455 | JGI IMG/M metagenome (GOLD analysis project Ga0180438, IMG submission 132455) | Hypersaline lake sediment archaeal communities from the Salton Sea, California, USA - SS_3_D_2 metaG | ecosystem: Environmental > Aquatic > Non-marine Saline and Alkaline > Hypersaline >...
CCGCATCCCCGGGCTCTCCAGCCAGCCGGCCCGCGTGCTGGCCCTGGCGCCCGGCGCGCTGCTGGTGATCGGGTTTTTGAAGGCCCTGTTCAACTGGCTCGAGATGCGGAGAGAAACCCGGGAGGCCTGGGTCGCGGCACCGCCGCTGGTTGCCACCGGCGCAGCGGCCGCTGACGGTTCCCTGCCCGCAACCGAAGGAGGAGCCTGATGAGCTACATCGGAATCATCATCACCTTCGTGTTCATCAACAACTTCATCCTGACCCAGTTCCTGGGGCTCTGCCCGTTTATCGGGGTGTCCCGAAAAACCGATTCGGCCATCGGCATGGGATTTGCCGTCATTTTCGTGATGTCCATGGCATCACTGGCCACCTGGGCCGTGTACAGGCTGATCCTGGTACCGCTCAATATCGAGTATCTGCAGACCATCAGCTTTATTCTGATCATCGCCGCCCTGGTCCAGCTGGTCGAGATGGTGATCATGAAGATCTCTCCGCCCCTCTACAAGGCCCTGGGCATCTATCTGCCCCTGATTACGACCAACTGCGCGGTGTTGGGGATTGCCCTGATCGCGGTACGCAGCGACTACAACGCCCTGGAGAGTTTCGTGGCCGGAATTGCCGCCGGGGTGGGCTTCCTGCTGGCCATCGTGGTGATGTCCACGATTCGCGAACGATTGGACCGGGAATGGGTTCCCAAACCCTTCAGAGGCGTGCCCATTGCTTTTATCACGGCCGGTCTCATGGCTCTGGCTTTTATGGCTTTTGACAAAGCACTGTTGAAGAACCTGCTCGGATAGGAGGATCCCAGGTGGTAGTTGTACGAATAGCTTATGCCGTGGCATCGGTTGCGGGTTTGGGGATTCTCCTCGGGCTGGGATTGGCCTTCGCTTCCCGCTTGCTGGCGGTTCGCCGGGACGAGAAAGTGGAAGCCATAGAGAAGGCTCTGCCCGGTTCGAACTGCGGGGCCTGCGGATTCGCCGGCTGCGCGGCCTACGCAGCTGAAATCGTAGGTGGTGAGGTGGCATTGGATCTGTGCACGGTCGGCGGTTCGGAAGTCGCCGCACAGGTTGCGGAAATCATGGGGGTGGAGTATGAGAGCAGTGCCGCAGGCAAACGGGTTCCCCAGGTGCACTGCCGCGGCGGCGGCTCCGCGGCCGAGCGTGCTTTCGAGTATACGGGGGTGAGCGATTGTGTAGCCCTCTATGCGTTGTTCGGCGGCGATAAGCTCTGCAAGTACGGTTGTCTGGGTCTGGGCAGCTGCATTCAGGTTTGTCCTGTAGATGCGATCTACTACGACGCCGAGGGGCTGGTTTGGGTAAACAAGGAGCTCTGCATTTCCTGCGGACAATGTGTGAAGGTTTGTCCGACCGGGGTGATGCAATGGCTTCCCTACGAGGCGGACTACCTGGTTGCCTGCAACTCCAAGGACAAGGGCGGGCGGGTCCGCAAGTACTGCAAGGTCGGCTGCATTGCCTGCAAGATCTGCGAAAAGAAATCCCCCGAGGGAGGATACAAGGTCGAGGATAACCTGTCGCGGATCGATTACGAGGTTTCAGGTGACAGACGGGAGGGAGCGGAGGCCTGCCCCACCAAGTGTATCGTAGGAAATGATGTTCGTCCAAAACGATGAGGTCGATCAGCCTGGTATTTGGCACGTACAACCATCAACCCGACGGAACGTCCCCTAAGCGTTTCGAGACTAACTATCAAAAATCGTACAAACCCTTTCTGAGCCTGCTATACAAGTTTCCCCGAATACACACGGTGCTGCACTACTGCGGCTCTTTGTTCGAATGGATGGAAGATCAGCACCCGGAGTTTATCATGCTGCTCAAGGAGATGATCCGGCGCAAGCAGGTGGAGCTCCTTGGCGGGGGCTATCACGCGCCGATACTGCCGCTCATCCCCGACGGCGACAAGCTGGGTCAGATCGAGAAAATGAGCACCTTTATTCGCACTACCTTCGGTACCCGGCCGCGGGGAAGCTGGCTCACAGAGCGCGTCTGGGAACCGACCTTGGCCCGCATCTTGGCGAACAGCGGGATCGAATACACATTCCTCGATGACCATCACTTCCATATAGCCGGGGTGAAGGAGCCGGAGTGCTACCAGCCCTATCGTACCGAAGACCAGGGAAAGGCCGTTACCGTGTTTCCCCTGCACCTGGGTCTGCAGGCAATGGTTCCTTCCGGCAGTGCCGAGGACCTCCTGCTGGAGCTGCGGGGGATAGCTGGCCGGGGCGAGGGGCAGATCGCCGTCATCCTGGTGCCCGGTGAGATGCTGGCCGAAGGTCAGCGCGCTGCCGGGATATACAGGGAGGGGGGATGGCTGCCCCGCTTCTTTCAGCTCGTGGAGGAGAACCGGGATTGGCTCCACATGATCAATCCCCGCTACCGGCCCGAAATCCTGCAGCCGCGGGGACGCCTGTACTTCCCCTGCCTATCCTCCATGGAGACGATGAACGGCGCCCTGTCGCTGAGCCGGCAGAGAGCCTGTCAGGAAATCACCAAGAAGGTCCGCAAGCCGGAGAACGGTATCTACCTGCAGAGGGGTTTTTTCCGCCAGTTTCTGACCCGATATCCGGAAGTAGGCCTTCTGTACTCCCGCTTGATGTATACCCACGTTCTGGTGAATCAAATCCGGGGCGACAAGTACAAGAAGAAGGCCGCCCTCAACGAGCTGTGGAGGGGGCAAACCGGAGCGGTATACTGGCACGGCCGGCACGGCGGAGCCTACTCAAACAACCTGCGCAAGGCCGCCTACCGTGCCTTCAACGAAGCGGAGAAGATCACCCGCAACGCCAGCATGTTCATGTCGTCGATCATCGCTACGGATTACGACATGGACGGCCAGGAGGAGTACCTGTATCAAGGCAGAGTACTCAACGCCTTCGTTCACAGTTATGGAGCCGCCGTCGTGGAGCTGGACTACCTGCCCAAAAGCTGGAACTATCTGGACACGATCGCACGCTGGCCGGAACACTACCACCGCTACAAGTACGAAGGCTGCGACTGGTACATGCGCAAGGGCTTCATCGACCACTTTTTCGCACCCTCCACGACCCTGGAAAAGTTCGACAGGATGAGCTATCAGGAGATGGGGGATTTCATCGACCGGCAGTTCCAAATCGAAGAGCTCAAACGGGAGCAGCGGAGAGTGGTGCTCACGAGGCACGGACAGGTGCGCATCAAGCGCAGGAACAACCCCATAACCCTCTCCAAGGGCTACACCTTCAAGGAAAATGGAATCGAGCTGGGCATCGTCATCCGCAACAGCGGAGCTCAGCCGGTAGAGCTGTGGTACGGCCTGGAGTTCAATCTTTCCCTGGCCGGCCATGAGGAAGCGACGCTGATGGTGCAGGGTCAGGAATACGAAACCCCCTTCGGTTCGCAAGCCGCCGACCTGGGAGACGTGGAGGCCCTGAGGATCTACGACAATGCCAACCGGGTGCAGATTGCCTTCGGGGCGGACAGGGAGTTTTCCCTGTGGAGCCTGCCGGTATATACGATGAGCTACATCGGCGACACGCTCCGCAAGATCTATCAGTGCTCGTGCCTCCTGCCGCAGTGGCAGCTTGAGCTGCAGCCGGATCAGCAGGAGGAGTTGAAGGTGAGTATTGACCTTCGAAAACGCTAAGGTGAGGATCTACGCTCGTTGCACTCCGGGCGCCCCGCTAGGGCTGCTCCCAGAGATGGCGAAAACAAGACTCCAGCCAGGGTTGGACCGGGGCGTAGAGCTGTCCCTGGGATAGGACAAACTCCAGCAGCGCCTCTTCATACAATCCCTGAAAGTAGTACGCCTGAGCCAGATAGAATCGCACCCGGGCCTCGGTATAGGGGGAGCGCCGGATGTTGAGAAAACCCTGCAGTTTCGATTCCGCCCCCGCGTAATCACCGGCCAGCAAGTGCTCCTGCAAGATCTTGTGCAGGCTTGCCGATTCCCCGGCGGCCGGCTCGTCCCTGTCCTCCGGAAGGATGACCACCGTCGTTTGGCCGGCCTCCACCGGCGCAGTGGAGGTGAGAATCCGGGAGATGGCAGCCTGTGTTTGAGGATCCAGATCCGCCCGTCGCCGGGGCATGGAAAATACGCTCCCAGATCCCTCGGCAGGCTGGAGATAGGGCAGGGGCGTGGCTGCCAGGGCGGGCTCTCCGCTCTGCCGGCCGGGCTGTACGCCGGCTCGCTGCCCGGGCTGTTTCGAAGGCTCGGGCGCGGCGGGGACAGTTTGAGCAATCGGTTTGTCTCCTGCCGGTTGATCCGTCGCAGCTTCTGCGGCGGAAGGCGGGGGCAGAGCGACCCTCTGAACCTCCAGAGGCACGACCACCCCCCGATCCGTCGTATTCTCCCCCGCCACCAGCACCTGCTTGCCCAATTTGAACATTTCGGTATCGATCACGGCGTAGTAGCTGTCCACTCCGGGAATTGGGTAGTCGACAAACCGGGTGGTTCCCGCCTCCAGCTGCAGAGGAGCAAATGCTTCCAGCAGATCTTCGGTGCTGAACATGGGGTAGTTGCTGCGGAACAGAAGCATGTCTCTGTCGGGATTCGAAGTCTCGAAAACGACCTGCACCGAATCATCCAAAACCTCGGCCCGTATGCCGGTAATACGGGTTGCCGCCTCTTCCGCAGGCGGTGGAACCGATATCCGGACCGCTCGGGAGGTCTTGTTCCGAAAGGGTACAAACAGTTTTTGAACCGTACCGCTTGAGTCTTCTATGAGCACCGCATAGTAGTACGGTTTTTCCTCCGGCGGGATGTCTTCGTAGCTCTCGCGGTCCGCAGACAGCCGGGCGATCAGCACGGCATCTGACAGGTTGCCTTGGTCGAGCTCGGAGGAATGCCGGTACAGGAGTATTGTACCCTGAAGATTTCTAGGATTGCGCCAGGTAACGAGGATCTGAGACTCATCGGCCTTGGCTTTGAGCTTGGAGACAAAGGGAACGAAGGTTTCGGTTCCCCCTTCCTGGGCAAATCCTGAGGAGGCGACGATCAGGAGGAACAGAAGCAGGAAAACTTTCCTCATACACGTTACTCATCGGCGGGGGATTTTCATAGTTTGACACAAAATAGGAGAATCTTTAAACTTAATCAAGATGTTCGTAGCAGTAGCATGCGATTTGGGCAGCGAAGATCACCAGAGAAGAGTGCATTCCAGCTTGGTGGAGTACGGATTCAAAAAGGTTCATGAAGGTCTGTACGAATCCCTCACGATAAATGATTCCGGACTGCTTCGTCTGAAGAGGGAGTTGGATCGATTGACGGACAGCTATGACAGCCTGCGTTTCTACCAGTATCCGATGGAAGATACTCTGGTGATCTCCGTCCTAAAAGAGAAGAAGTGGCGCAAAACTGTTGTGAGCACAAACAAGAGAGAGCGCCCCTGATCGGCAAATCTACTCTAATCGATCCACTTCAGCAAACAAGGAGGCAGCGGTGATGCTAGAGGAACTTCAAACGCAACTTACCCAGTTAGAGGACGATATAGAAGAATCCTGGAGGTACCTTTGACCCCGACGGGTTGAGGGAAAAGATCCAGTCTCTGGAACAGAAGTCGGGAGCGGCTGATTTCTGGCAGAATCGAGAGCGCGCGGAAAATACCCTGAGCACCCTCAAGCGATTGCGGGATACCTTCGATCCATGGAAGGAGCTGAAACTGCGCTTCCAGGAGGTGAAGGAGCTGTTCGATCTGGCGGTAGAGGAGGCTGATGAATCCGTAGCAGAGGAGATCGCAACCAGCCTGGGGAACTTGAGGGCCACCTACGAGCAGCTCAAGGTGCTGCAGTTGCTGGGTGAAGAAAACGATCCCCTCTCCGCTTTCCTCACGATACACTCCGGCGCCGGGGGAACAGAGGCCTGTGATTGGGTGAGCATGCTGCTGCGCATGTACACGCGTTGGGCCGAAAGTCACCGCTACTCTACGGCGATCCTAGATCTGCTGGAAGCGGAGGGGGGCATCAAGAGCGTGACTATTGAGATTACCGGGGAATATGCATACGGTTTTTTGAAGAGTGAGACGGGAATCCACAGGTTGGTACGAATATCCCCCTTCGATGCTTCCAGCAGGAGGCACACTTCCTTCGCCTCGGTATTTGCATCGCCGGTGATAGACGATACCATCGAGGTGGAGGTCAAAACGGAGGATCTGCGGATAGATACCTACAGAGCCGGCGGAGCCGGAGGGCAACACGTGAACAAGACGGATTCCGCGGTTCGCATAACCCATCTCCCAACGGGAATCGTGGTTCAGTGTCAAAACGAGCGCAGTCAGCATAAGAACAAGGCCATGGCCATGAAGGTTCTTCGTTCGAGGTTGTACGAACATTACAGGGAACAACAGGAGGCCGAGAGGGAGAAGCAGGAGAGTGAAAAGAAAGATATCGCCTGGGGCAACCAGATTCGTTCCTACGTGTTTCATCCATATTCGATGGTGAAGGACCATAGAACCAAGGAGGAAGCGGGCAATGTCCAGGCCGTAATGGATGGGGACATCGATCGGTTCATCGAAAGCTATCTCATTACCACCTCGGGAGCCAGGAATCCGTGGGCATAAACGTCCTTATTGCCGACGACTTGAAATTCATAAAACTCGTGCTGCGGGAACTAATCGAGAAAGCCGGTTTCCGCGTCGTTGGAGAAGCCTCGAACGGTGAGGAAGCCGTCGAGCTGTATCAGGACAAACGTCCGGATGTGGTACTCATGGACATTACCATGCCCAAGATGGATGGGCTGGCTGCGTTGAAACATATCTTGAAGTTCGATCCGGAAGCCAAAGTCATCATGTGCTCCGCCCTCGGACAGCAGAATCTGATCGCTCAAGCGCTGCAGCTGGGGGCCAAGGATTTTGTAGTCAAACCCTTCCGGGAGGAACGGGTGATAGCCGCGATCAAGCGCATCCTCGATATCGAATGAAAACTCTCGTGGTTCTGCTGCTCGCCGTTGCCTCGATTCCCGTCTCAGCCCAGGAGATCAACCTGGCCGATCAGCGGTCGAACTGGTCTATCGGGGTCGCAGCCTTCGAAGGCAGAAACTTGAGTCCGGAGAATGTCTACCTGACCCGCAGTTTTCCCCTGTTGCTCCGAGAACGCCTGGAGGCGATCCCGGAGCACTATTTCAACGAAGCAGAGGTACGGGCTTACCGAAAGCGCATTATTCTAAATGAACGACAGCGTCTGGCCAAGGCGGTGAGCGCCGATCGTCGCGCCCGGGATGAACTGTTCTTCATCACCGATTCGGTGCAGGAAAAGGAAGCCGTCTATGAGCAGCGCATCACCGCCAACCTCGCGTCCATCCGGAAATTGCGCGAACTGGATCCCGAAAGCATAGCCTTTCCCCGGAGCAAGCCCCTTCGTTTCATCTCCGGAGCGGACGGACAGCTGGTGTTCGACAAAGAAGTGCTCAGCCCGTTTCAACTGGCAAAACAGCAGGATCTGGATGTTTTGCTCTGGGGACGGTTCGAGGAGGTGCAGGGATTCCTCTACTTTGAAATCACCCTCTTCAACGCTATTCTCGGGGAACCTGTATTCACCTACAGCGATGCCACCCCTCCGGCCGAGCTCTACGAGCGCTTCGATGAGCTGATCGTGGAGCTTGCCACCGTGCTCTGGGGGCGCGATTGGAGTTCCCTGACGGTGCAGACCGTACCGCCCGGTGCCTCTGTGTGGGTCGATGAGGTGTTCCGGGGACGTACTCCCCTGAGCATTCCCTATCTGCTGCCCGGCAGCAAAGAGATGCGCGTGGAGGTGCCGGAGTACCAGCCGGTCCTCCGCACGATCGAGCTGTCCCCTTACACCGAAGAGATCCAGCGGATCACCCTTATCCCTCAAGCCCGCGAAGCCTTGACCCTGGACAGCAATCCGTCGGGTGCGGCGATCTACAGGGGATCGGAGTGGCTCGGCACGACACCCCTGAGTGTCGAAAAACCGGAGGAGCTCAGTCGTTTCCTGCTGCGCCGGGAGGGGTACCTCGATTTTCCGCTGTACGCCTACCCGACTATCGAGCAGTCCGTAACCGCCGACCTGTTGCCCGAAAGCCTCGATCCCGCAGAGATACAGAAACGCAGGCGGGATGAATTGTACAGGGCCTTCGGAGCCTTCGCCCTTTCTCTTCCCTTTCCATTGTTCTTTGGCGGCTACCGGAGTGACTACCAGGCCGTGGGAGCGGATATAAGCGGATGGACCTTTGCATATGTCGGTACCTTTGCTGTCAGCTCGTCTCTATTTGTGAATTTGGTGGTACGGGTGATTCGGTACCTTCAAGCAGCCGACAGGAAAGCTTAACTCGAGATGGTGGATGGTGGATGGATGAGAAGAAGATCCTTGGGCGCCAGGCTTCGAGATCTGTTCGGATCGCCGGACCGGGATTTCTACGAGGAGCTGGAGGATATTTTGATCGAAGGTGACATCGGTCCGGCTACCGCCGCCGAGATCATCGATGTCACCAAAACGGAGATTCGGGGCAGGGAGGCGAAAGACAGGGACCGTTTTTTCCAGCTCCTCAAGGAGCAGCTTGGAGAAAAACTCCGGCTGGAATCGCTGGAACTCCTGGAGGACACCGTAAACTTGATTCTCGTGCTGGGCGTCAATGGCGTGGGCAAAACCACGACGATTGCCAAACTCGCTCATTTTTTCGCCAAGGAGCAGCACAAGAGAGTGCTCCTGGCCGCGGCGGACACCTTTCGTGCGGCTGCCATCGACCAGCTCGCCGTGTGGGGAAAACGGCTCGGCGTACCCGTGGTGCGGCAGGATCCGGGTTCCGATCCCGGGGCGGTGGTATTTGATGCTATTTCCAGCGCCGTGGCCAACCGGATCGACCTGATCATCGCGGACACGGCGGGGCGGATGCACAACAAGGCGCATCTGATCAGGGAGTTGGGGAAGATCGACAGAATCGCCGCCAGCCGCCTGCAGGCGCCTGCATATAAGAAGGTGCTGGTCATCGATGCAACGACCGGCCAGAATGCTCTACGCCAGGCCGAGGTGTTTCACGAGGCGATCGGGGTCGACAGCATCATAGTGGCGAAATACGACTCTACGGCAAAAGGAGGAATCGTGGTGGCCATAGCCAGAGATCTGGGCATCCCCTTCTCCTTCATCGGAACGGGTGAGAAACCGGGAGACCTGGAGCCCTTCGACGGGGAGTCGTATTTGAACCGTCTGCTCGAGGTGCAATGATCGCGAAGCTGCTCCTGGCTGTGATCCTGTCGGTGCCGGCTGTTGTTCATGCCCAGGATGCCGGCACGATCCAGTACTACGTTTCCAACGAGCTTGGTATGGCTCTCGAGAAAATCGGCTGGTATCGCCAGGAGGAGTTCCCCTATATTTTGAAAGTCGAAACCGAGGGAAGCGGGGAGACCCGCACCCTCCTTTACGAAGGCGAGGAGCTGCAGCGCTGGGAGTATGAATCCGATGAACAGCGGACCTACCGGGGCTCGGAGCTGCAGCAAAGACGAAGGTACGACGAACAGAACCGCCTGATCGAGGAGCAGCTGTTTTCCGACGGCGCCCTGAGCCAGCGCACCGTCTATTACTACAACCGGGACGTCCTGGATCGAACCGAGACCTTCGCTCCCGATGGGCTGTTGCTGTACCGTGATTTCTACAGGCTTTCTCCCGACGGACACCTGCGCAGGGTGACCAGGGAGCAGGGGGATCGTCAGAGGGATCAACGGTTGGCCCTTGGAGACGGAGCCAGGGGGGTGGTGGAGGAGCGCTACGGCAACAACCGGGAACGGCGTATAAACCGCTACGATCAGGACGGCAGGCTCGCCGAACGGGAGCACTGGTACGGGGGCGAGTTGATCGAGCGGGAGCTGTTTGAATACCTCGGTGAAGGTGACACCCTCTCGAGCTCTCAGCTGGAGGAATTGTCGCTGGAGCGTACTACCGTTCGCAGCTACGACGATGAGGGCCGGGTCCTCCGAGTCGAGGTAAGCGAGGGGGGAGAGGTGACCGAGCGGACTGTTCATGTTCGCGACGCCCAGGGTAGGATCGTTGAAACAACCAAGAGGGGCCCCCGGGGGATCGAAAACTGGCTTTTCGAATACGGGCCGGAGGAGGAGCTGGTGCGGGAGGAGTACCGCGTGCGAGGCTCACTGGAACGCATCACCGTGTACTCCGAGCAGGAGGGCGAGCGATTGCAGGTGGAGGAGCTGTACCGAGAAGGAAGACCTTTCATGAGAGTCCACTACCGGTCCGAACAGAAGGTGAAGGAGGAGTTCCTGCATGAAGGGGAGGTCGTGCGGGTGCGGGAGTTTGAATGAGGGTTCGATTTATCTCGTTCATGGGTCTTCGCTACTTTCGTTCCAGGCGGCGCGGGGTGGGCGGTACTTCGACGGTGCTGGCGATCCTTGGTGTCGCAGTCGGGGTGATGGCCCTTACCGCGGTCATGGGGGTGATGAACGGATTCCAACTGGGATTCATAGAAAGCATCCTGGAGATCAGCTCCTATCACATGCAAATCCGGGGCCTGACAGACCCTTCAGTCCCGGGAGTGCTCGAATCCCTGCGCCGGCTGCCCGCCGTACGATCGGCTGTGCCGTTCACCGAGCATCAGGTGATCATCGAAGGGAGGTACAGCGATCCCCGGGGCTGTCTGATACGCGGGTTGCCCGCCGACATGCGACGGCTCGATCCCTCTTTTTTTCAGACCCTCGAGCTCGTATCCGGAAGCTTCGCGCTGGAGCAGCCGAGAGCGATCGTATTGGGGGTTGAGCTGTCCCGGCATCTGGGCGTGGAGGTCGGAGACGGGGTATCAATCCTGTCCCTCCAGGGCGCCTCCCTGGGAGAGCTCACGCCCGCCAACCGCTTCTACCAGGTTGTGGGGCTGTTTCGAAGCGGATACTACGAGTTCGATCTGGGTTGGGCTTTTTTCTCTGTTGAAGAGGGATTAGCGCTGGAGGGAAACAGCCGAACGCCGATGATCATCGGCGTCAAGATTCAAAACCGGTTTCGGGATCAGCAAGCGATAGCGGAAATTCAGGAGATCCGCGGAGAGCAGGCGTTTCAAATCGTCAGCTGGCGGGAATTCAATCGGGCCTTCTTCGGAGCCCTGCGCATGGAGAAGATCATGATGACCGTGCTGATCGGGCTGATTTTCGTTGTCGTCGGCTTCAACATCCACCATAGTCTGCGCAGAGCGGTTCGGGAGCGATACGAAGAGATCGGAGTGCTCAAGGCTCTCGGAGCTTCGGACATGGCGGTGCGCAGGATTTTCGTTCTAGAGGGGCTGCTGATCGGTACGATCGGCGCGTTTATCGGGCTGCTTTTGGGGCTCTTGATATCGGCGAACATCAACGCCGTTTTCACCTTTGCCGAAATGGTTGTCAACGCATGCATAGCCTTTGTGGAGCTGCTGCTCTTCCCCCTTTTGCAATCCCCCGGCGGCCGGTTCTCCCTGTTTTCACCGGCCTATTTCTACATCACCGAAGTCCCGAGCACCGTGCTGATGCGGGAGGCGGTGCTGATCGTGGTGTTTGCCGTATTTGCTCCCACAGTGGCCGCGGCTGCAGCGGCGGCCCGGGTGAAAGAGGTGCGCCCGGCGGAGGTGCTGCGTTATGAGTGAATCTGTTCCGACCGTTCTGGATGTTTGCGGGGTAAAAAAGGTCTTCCGCAGCGGTAATGAGGATCTGGTCGTTTTCGAGGAGGTGAGCTTCTCCGTACCGAGAGGGGCTACGGCGGTCATTCTGGGGGAGAGCGGTTCGGGGAAGACCACCCTCCTGAATCTGATCGGTGCCCTGGACTCGTGCACTGCGGGGCGGATCCTCTTCAACGGGTTCGATACAACCGAACAGAGGGAGGAGAACCTCATCGAGTTTCGCTCAAAACAACTGGGGTTTATCTTCCAGTTCCACTATCTGCTGAAAGATCTCACCGCCCTGGAAAACGTTCTGATTCCCGCCCTGATCGCCCGGGCGCCCCGCGCCCAGGCAAGCCGGCGGGCCCAGGATCTGCTCGCGCAGGTTGGATTGACCGCCCGGATGAGTCACTACCCCGTGCAGCTGTCCGGCGGAGAGCGGCAGAGGGTGGCCGTGGCCCGAGCCTTGATGAACGATCCCCAACTGATCCTGGCTGACGAACCGACGGGAAACCTCGACGAGCGCAACTCCCAGGCGATCCAGCAGCTGCTCTTCGAACTGGTACGATCCCACGGCAAATCGATGATTCTGGTGACCCATGCCGCCGACTTCAGCCAGCTGGGGGACGAGCACTTTCTTCTGGAGCACCGCAGGCTGAGGAGATTGTGATGGCTGTGGGGCGCGCCCTCTGGACAACCCTGGGCCTGCGAACCTTCGTCTCCCGGCGGGGGAGAATCTCCAGTCTCCTATTCGGCAGCATTATCGGCATCGGCTTGAGCCTGATCCCGCTGGTTGTCGTGCTGGAAGTCGCCGACGGGATGATCGAGGGAATCACCCGCCGCTATCTGGAAGTGGGAACGTATCACCTGCAGGTGAGCCTGGCCGGGGATGCGAATCTGGAGAGTTACGAAGTCCTGGCCGAGAAATTGCGAAAGCGAGCCGGAGTCACCCGGGTCATTCCGGAAAGGCAGGGCATGGGACTCCTGTATACCGGTTCCGAGCGGGGGGCGGTGACCGTCCGCGCCGTGCCTTCATCCCTGTACCGGGAGGATGAGGATTTTCGCAAGTTTTTTCGGCTCCTCGAAGGATCCTTCGATCTGGACAGCCCGCAGGCCATTCTCGTGGGCAGGGAGATCGCCTATAAGCTCGGGGTGCGGGTAGGGCAACCTGTCAAGTTGCTGACGATGGTCTCGACCTCGGTTGGACGGAGCTTGCCGCGGGTAAGCTCGTTCAAAGTTACGGGTATTTTTACCACGGGATACCAGGAGCTGGACAAACTCTGGACCTACATCCCCCTGCGCACGGGTGAGCGCGTTCTGCCCGGCGGCAGCTCCTCGACGTTTTTGGGGGTGAAGGTCAGGGATCCCTTCCAACGGATCGACAGTCAACTGCGAGCTCTGGCGGCCGACCTTCCGGAGGAGGCTCAGGCGGCCAGCTGGTATGATCTGGAGAGAGCGAACTACAAGTCCTTCCAGACCACCAGGGCGTTGTTGGTCTTTGTGATGGCCCTGATCGTGGC
>Ga0180438_10008452_pt1 | contig 13088 bp, 8 predicted proteins | sample SS_ome_12_FD_132455 | JGI IMG/M metagenome (GOLD analysis project Ga0180438, IMG submission 132455) | Hypersaline lake sediment archaeal communities from the Salton Sea, California, USA - SS_3_D_2 metaG | ecosystem: Environmental > Aquatic > Non-marine Saline and Alkaline > Hypersaline >...
GGCATCGGAGCAGGCATCGGAGCAGGCATCGGAGCAGGCATCGGAGCAGGCATCGGAGCAGGCATCGGGGGCATACCACCGTCCTGCATCTTAATTACACCGCGACCCATCAGGATGTCCTTCTGAGTCACTTGTCCATCGCCACTTAGGTCAGGAAAACCGGCTGCGCCGCCGTTCCTAAACATCTGACGATCCATTACGCTTCTGTTCATCCAAATAACCCCAATTTTGCTGCGCCGCCGTTCCTAAACATCTGACGATCCATTACGCTTCTGTTCATCCAAATAACCCCAATTTTTTTGCGCCGCCTGCTGCTGTCAGACCGGCTATGCCCAAGCCAAGAATTGACTGGGCTGGTGATACGCCGCCGCCAGACTGCGAAGTCATGGCTATTTGGCTAGTTGGCGCACCTTTGTAAATGTCGGATAGGTAGCCAACACGCTGGTATGGCTCCATCTCTTGCGCGTACAGATTCTGACGCGTCGCTTCGAGTACGGCTTGCTGTTGAGCTTGTTGCTGTTTGCCCAAGTCGAACAGGAAGCTTTGCTCGCGCTGACCAAGCTGCTGCTGGAGTTCTCCAAGAGAGGCTTGGCGTATACCAAGCTGACTGAGAGCTTCGCCCTGCTGTTGGTTGAGCAGGCCGTACTGTGTTCCGAGGGCCCCGAGTCCTTCTCCGATACGTCCGGTGAGTTCCTGCCCCTGCATACCCAGTGCGCCCGCGGCTTGTGAGCCTTGGATCGCCAACTGACCTTGGGTTTGACCCAACTGACCGGCTTGTCCAGCGAGCTGTCCCGCAAGCTGATCGGCAGAAAGGCCAAGCATTGCGGCTTGTCGAGCAATATCGGCCTCTTGTCCTGCACCCTGCAAGCCAAGCTGACCAAGATTCGTATTAAGCTGTCCAGCGATCTGCGCTGCGCTCAGGCCTGTCTGAGCAGCAAGCTGCTGTAGGTTCATGCCCGTCGTTGCAAGCGCCTGCGCATTGGCGGAGGCTATTTGAGCGGCATTCATGCCCATTTGGCCGCCCTGTAGCTGGCCTTGTTGCGCAAGCTGTTGTGCGCTGAGACCAAGCTGGGAACCTTGTTGGGCTGCCTGTAGGCCGCTTTGCGTAATAAGTTGCTCGGCGGACAAGCCCGTTTGCGCTTGCTGGTTGAGGAGCTGTCCAGCAAGTTGTTCCGCAGACATACCGAGCTGGGCCGCTTGTCCTGCAAGCTGACCCTGTAACTGTGATGCCGTCACGCCCAACTGACCCGCAAGCTGTTCTGCTGACTGTCCCAACTGACCTGCTTGCGCCAAATTCTGCGCGGCAAGCTGTTCTGCGGTCATCGCTTGCTGACCCATCTGGCCATAAGCAGACAAACCAAGCTGTCCACCTTGTAGCATTCCTGCCTGTGCAAGCTGTTCTGCGGACAAGCCTGTCTGAGCAGCCAACTGCTCCGCAGACATACCCAGCTGTCCTTGCTGTTGCGCGGTCCGTGCAGCTAATTCCTCAGCCGACAGGCCAAGTTGACCCGCCGCCTGAGCTGCTTGAAGACCGGTTTGTGCGCCTTGCGCACCGAGAGCGCCAGTAAGCTGTGCCGCCTGCTGACCCCTTGCTTGTTGAGCTTCAAAGGCTTGTTGTGCGCGTTGAGCTGCACTTTCAAAGCCTGCTTGGCGCATACCTGCTGCGGTACGAGCCTGTTGTTCGAGAACATTTCGAGCCTGTTCGGCCTCTGCGACAGCTTGTCGCGATCCGCCAAATGCTCCAGCACCGACAGCTTGAGCGCCGATTTGCTGCTGTTGAATCTGACCCGCACGTTGAATGTCCGCCAGCGCTTGCTGCACTGCGGCATCTTCAAACTGGTTCATAAATGCGCCAGAAGAAGCCGGATCAAACGCCCCTGTCGTACCGGTTAAACCAGCAATACCTTGTTGAGCAGTCTGTGTTCCGAGGGCCCCGGCCTGTTGTAGGGCCTGCGCGGCCTGACCAGTAATACCACGTGCGCCAGTAATAGCGGCTTGAGTATCCATGGCAGCTTGTTCGGCTGCCGTTCTGCCACCAGTACCTGCTCGTGCAGCGACGTTACGTGCAGCTTGTGCCACATCGCCAATACCGCCCATTGCTTGTTCAAATGCGCTGATACCACCAGCACCAGCCTGTTGAGCCGCGAGCCGTGCTGCGTCACTGACGCCACCCAGATCCGCTGCCGTGCCTGCGGCACCTAAACGTGCGCCAAGACCCGCTTGAGCAGCCGCATCTGCGCCTGCTAAACCAGCGGCAGCAAGTGCTTGTTGTCCGCCAGCGGCTTGTAATCGAGCGGCGTCAATTGCGCCGGTAATTCCTTGGCCAGTAGTTTCAGCAAGCTGACGTGCTGCCAAAGCGCCTTCTGCGGCACCGGCTAACCCTTGCTGTCCAGCTAAAGCTTCTGCTGCGGCTTGTTGCGAAGTCGTACCTAAACCAGCTTGCGTTGCAGCCGCTTGTTGTTGTGCAGCCAAAGTAGCGGCATCTAAGCCTGTACCCAGCCTATTGACAACGCCTGTTTGGCCCGCCCGTTGTGCGGCAGCTTCGGCAGCCGTAAGGGCGGTGCCCATACCAGCCTGAGTGCCTTCAAGAATACCCGGGATACGACTTGCCGCCGTCCCCATACCCGTTTGGCCCGCGGCAGCTTGTTGTACGGCCCTAGTAGCTGCATCGCCCATTGCGCCCGTGGCTAATTCAGTAGCGGTAGCCCCGGTTCCAATACCACTTGAAATACCTTCTTGTGCAGCAATTACCTGACCGGGAATGCCCTCTAATGCCTCACGGTAAGCTGCGGCAGCTTCTGTCTGAAACGGCAAAGCGCCAGTCATGGTCGCGCCAATAGTTTGCTGCGCATCCCCAAGGGTGTAACCGGCTTCCCTTAGGTAAGGCTGATAACCACGAATACCGCGTTCAGCAAGCTCTGCCGCCGTAACTTGTAGGGCAGCCATGTCCGCCACCATCTGGCGCGGAATTTGGATGCTTTGGTCAGCAAGAACTTTTGCGGATTGGAGTAGGGCGAGCTTATACGCCTCTATCTCGGGGGATTCGCGGACAATTTGAGTTGTTTCTTCAGCCATTACGCCATCGCCCTCCCACGACTCTCAAGGTTTCGCATGACCGAATACATGTTCTTGATGCCGTTGTTAAGGTTTCCGTTGCCCAAACCGCGAACGGCGTCTGTCGTCATGACAAACTCGCCCGGCATGAGCATAGCTCTTACACTATCTTCGCCCGGGGTACCTTCGTTAGGCATGATGCCGCCATTGCGGCGCGGGAAGACTTCAGGAATTGCTCCACCCTGTGCTGCGGTCACGTAAGGACGTGCAAACAGTCCGTCGGGGTTAGAAGCAAGCAAATAACCTGCACTGTTGTTTACGCCGTAACCGCCCGGAGGGGAAGTTGCAGGATATTGAGTCGGAACGGTGTACGGAGGCGTGTCAGGTGCCGGTACGGTCAAAGCAACTTCTACGTCTTCATACTCACCGGTTTCTGGGTTCAAACGCTTACGACCAAGATCAGAGATTAAATACCTGCTAGGATCGGCCTCGATCAAATCTTGGCCGGTAACAGGGGTTCCATCTGGGTTGTAGTCAATAAAGCTGGCTTGCTCAGGCTCAGGCACTTCAAACATGCCTGTTGCGCCCATGGCCAAGGTACCGGCAGCGGCGAGCGGAGCGTATCTTTGGAACATACCCGGACCAAGAGATGCTGCGGTAACGCTTTTAGCCGCTTCTGCTGCCAAGCTCTCAGCGGTCGCTGCTGGAACACCTTCTGCCAGCAATGCTTTTTGTGTCTCAACAAACTTTTGACCTTTTGCTTGTGCTACTTGTTCAGCAGTCGGGCGTCCGGGGAAGAAAGCGTCTTTCATGCCCTCAAAAAATCCAACATCGTCACCGGGAGTAACAGCACCTTTAACACTCTCAAAGAAGCTGGGCTTTTGATAAGCCTCTATGGTTTTAATAGCGCCTTCTTGGGCCGCGGCTTGAGCTGTTTGTTCTGCTGTTTGCTGGGCTGTTTGTTCTGCTGCTTGTTCTGCTGTTTGCTGGGCTGTTTGTTCTGCTGCTTGCTGCGTAGTCTGAGTTACCGCATTTTGGGCAGCGGCAGCATCTGCACCTCCGGCGACCGGCGTAGGAACAAATTCACTAAAGAACTGCTCTCCAAAGCCACTAATACTTCCGCTCTTCACACCTTCCGTGAAAGCACTTGCTGTTTGCGATAAACGTGCGCCCGGGGAAGCTAGTTCGGCTTTTACGTTTTCAAAAAACCCTGCATCGCCCGTAAATCCTTTGGCTAGACCACCAATAGCACCACTAATCAGTGCCGCTTTCAGGGCGTCTTTAATACTGCCGCCGTTAATTAGCGTTCCGATACCAGAACCTAGCGCGGCACCATAGACAGCGCCGAGAGGCGTGAATGACAAAGCGATAGGCAAGACAATCGGAGCGATCTTCTTGACCACTTTAACAACCGCCTTCACTATTTTCTTAATGGCTTTGCCAATACCTTTAAAAAGTTTCTTAATAAAGAACTCAGGAAGACCCGTCGTCGGGTTGATGTCGTTGGTTTCGGAACCAACCACGTAAGCTTCAGGGTCTTCGACCCCAGCTTCAGCAAGAATGTCGTAAATGCGCTGCTTCATTACCTCGTCTTGGAGGAATTGTGCCGGGATAACTAATTCACCCTCGGCCACGTGAGCCAGCATGTTGTCTTCGTTGCGGCCATATTTGGCCATGCGCTCTGCAAGCGCAGGAAATTGAGCTATACCGTCATCGCCAAAATCAGAGGCTTTTTCGCCATACACCTCTTCTAATTCGTCATCGTCCATGACGAAATCAGCGATACCACCCTCGGGAACGGTTAACTCTTCCATTTTTTCAGCTACTTCCGCCATTATCCCGCTCCACCAGTAATATTTTCAGGCATAGTTACCTGTATCATTGTACTTCTCTTTTCCCCACCAGTCCATGAAGAACCGCACTGTGGGCAGTTCCCATCGGGGTAAGAAGCGATTTCTTCCGGTGTATCCACTTCGTTTTGACAACTAACGCAATGAACCACATCCCGGCTTGTTGAAGGTCTCCACTTGCTGCCGTTAGGCATAATAATAATTGTTTCACTCATGATATTGTTACCGTGACACTGCCCACGGCCCCCGTTGCTGACACCCCACGAGAGTGGGGTTTGTTTGCAAGCGCAATTTTTAAGAAACCGTCTACCTGAAAAACGCCGCCGTTTTCCAAGCCAAAATCGTCTGTCTGCAAATCGGTTAATGTAAGACTTGAGGCCCGCCACGGACCCGGGTTGTTAACTTGGTTCAAAAATACAGAGAAGGCACGGACAATTTCCGCCTGATACATCTGATCGTATTCAGCAGGTGCATTCGGAAATAGCGGTTGTACCAGTCCTCTACTCATCGGCGGCCATCCTGCCGCATGTCTACGCGTGGTGTGCCCAAACGCCACCCCACACCGGTTTCATCGGAGGCTATCTTGAATGCAAAAGACCGACCGCGCAGTCGTATGTTTACTTCGTTTGTAAACTGCTCGACTGGCACCGTTGCACTTCGCGTCACCGGGCTATCTGTCGTCGATGAATACGCCGCACCGGGCCAATTTCTGGTCTGCAAAGTAAAATCTACGCTTGGTGATTCGGCAGTAGAACCGTTGAAAGTCACATCCGGAATCAATCGGCTGAGGAAAACAAAATTGTCTCCAGCACCAATCGACATCTGGCTGCTTTCAATGTAAGCGTCTATAGAAGCTGGCGGATTGACACTTCCATCGTCTGTTCCAAACTCATGGAAGTACAAATAGCCATCTAAAGAAGCCGCAATGGGGTACTGATTGATGCCTCGATCCAACCAAACAGACCGCGGCAAAGCTCCGTAATACCAAACTTGTTCTTGGTAGTTATAAACGACGTATTTGTCGATATTGTCGGAGTCTGCGGACGGATAAAACCACCAAATTTCAGAATAAGCAGAGTTTACGCCGCAAGTAACTTTTTCCTTTTGGCTGACGTTAAAGTCGTTGAAGACATAAGACCGCACCGAACAAGGCAGCTTTTGAACTTGCCCGGTATACATATAAAAGTCTTCTTCACCCATCCAAAAAACGAGATCGTCTACGGCAACCGCGGCCAAGGGGCCTGCAATTGTCACGTTTGTCGCAATTTCGTTGATACCAAAGGTAAAGGGCGGCCCCAAATACTGCATTGCGTGAAGCGAAACGTTAGTAAACACCAAGATTTGTTGGCGTGTTTCGAGAGCCGTGATGATCTCAGAACCCGTACCGATTCGTAGATCACCTGCCGTGTTGGTTGCAGCCGCCGACCACACCAACGGGTTTTCTTGATCGGAAAAACGAATCAATAGGGGGTCTTGCGTACCAATGTTGTTCTCTGGATCGCAACCAAACACGATTACGTGCCTGTCACGGTCAGAAATTAGAACCTGTTTAGCAATCGTAGGCGTTGTAGCGTCAGCCCCGGCAAGGTCAGAAAGCGCCACGGCCCGTGTAAAGGGTGCCGAGCTGGTCGATTTATCCCAATAGTAGATACCACCATTGCGGATGTTGATAATCAGATCTTCACCAAAGTTGTCATGACTCCAAATACGCAAGGTATCGCCAATGGCAGTCAGAGTAGCACCCGAACCCCACGCTCCGCGGGACCAAGCGCCTGCACCCCAGCCTGTACCCGCAACCGTGGTGTCCAAACCGGTCTGCACTTGATAAGTGCCTACAACAGAAGCGCCGCCGTTACCGGTGTCAGAGCCATCCGCTACAACAGGGACCGGCGTGTATTGCCCATCAATCGTAATGTTAGATACAGTGTCTACCTCACGAGCTACAATCTCGTAAGTGTTATTGTTTTCTACGCGAGCAATCTGGTATTCTTGGTTAAGAACGTCTGCTGTAATCTGACCACCAAGGCTCACTGCACCAGAAAACGTTACAAAATCGTTTTCATTTGCGCCGTGGGCATTGTCAGTGACAGTAATCGTAGAAGAGCCGTTGGTCGCGGCAAACGTCACATCGCCCGCAGCCGTTGTTTCACGGATCGGGGTAATATCGGAGTAACCGCCACCCTCGCTAATGTAATACTTGAGGTGCGTACCTACGCCGATGTAGCTAGTTCCGTCTAAAGCAACAAACGGATGAAGCGCCCGACAGGTGCCGAGAAAGCTTCTGCCTGAAAGGCGATTCCAGCCCCCGATTTTTTCGGGCGTTCCAAACCTAAACCGCACTTTGTCACAGTCAAACCAACCCCCCTCATTGGTATATGAGGTGGTTTCTCTATTTACACCCGGTCTGAACTGTAACTTTTGTAAGGGCATATCATCCGTTCACTACTTCAGCTTCTTCAGCACTCTCCGCTTCAGCAAGAGACGCTGTGAGCATGTTGACAAAAGCCTCACGGCCTACGTTTAGCTGATCCATATTAAAGACTAGGCTTCATGCCGCCGCAACTGCTGTTACCGAGCCGATCATTACAACACTTCATTATTCGGGCTTGTCCGGCCAAGTTATCGTGCTGGGAAATCCAGCTTGCTGTGGTACGTCCCGTAGAGCCTGTCTGTACGTTGCCATAGCCTCTGTCATGGTTACATCAGATAACCCGTAGTGGTCAGTAGCCTTTAACAGTTCGTCCCGCGTAGCTCGTTCTGTGGACTCCAGAGCGGCATTGTCAGCGGCTACCTTGGCGTCTATCTGATCCTGTACGGTTACAGTGGTTTCTACACCATCCTCGTCAGTCTCAGTGTATTCGGTAAACATCTCTTGAGTTACCCACTTTTCTTGCCATACACCGTCGACTTGCTCTACGCCATCTTTGACAGCTACTTGCCATTCGCCAACGTCAGGTGCCGCAGTCTTTGTTACCCGTGCCACACCCAAGGCTTCTAGGGTTGCATCAGTCCACGATGAAGGCAGAGACATATGCTTGTTTTCTTGTTGTAACTGTATTTTTGTTTTTGGCGTTCTAGTAGCCACTTCAACAAATAACATATTTGTCTCCTCTTAAAACTTGGGTAGCGCCGCATCAGGCGGTGTAAAGCTAGATGTGTAACGGGCTATGCCTTTGGTAATTCGGAAGTCGTCTATAAAGCCATTAAGTAAATAAGATGCACTGTACCAACCGCCTATTGTTAAATAGGTGTCTGAATAATTAGTGCTATCACTGACAGAAATTAATTCAGTTCCGTCAATATACAGCTTGGTAGTTGAGGAATTTCTAACATACGCAACATGATACCAAGTATTTATTGAGGGAGCCGCCGCTGTAGCCGTTTGTTGAGATGTCCCATAATAAATAGCCCATTTACCGTTGCCGTTATTAACTCCTGCGGCGGGGCCTCTTACAGCCGAATTTAAATACCCGTTAGATATTTGAAACATTCCTTGACCGTTGCCTACCGGATTTGTTCCGATATACAACCAGCCTTCAATGGTAAAATCGCCTGTTCCTAATATAATGTCATCTGTTGGAGGTACTGCTAAATAATCCCCAGTTTCATCAAACTCTATTGACCCTGTGCCGTACTTTTTAACGGCTGTGTCAATCTGAGCATTACCTACAGTATCTAGGTTGTTGATGCCTGTGAGGTCGTAGATGCCAGCGTCTTGGAAGTTTAATAGTACTTGCGGAGGAATATCCGTTAAAGTATATTGATATACAGCATCGCCACTATTAGAAATCATATACAGTGCGCTTCCATCGGGCTTTAAATCTATTCCTGCTGGATCAACGGCTTGCGCGCTAGAGTCAAAAACTAAAATATCAACCGAAGATGCTGTTGAAACATCCCACGCCGTAGACAGCGTGTATTGATTAATATCGTCTCCAGTCTGACCGCAGACAAACATTTTTGTTCCGTCTGAGCTAAATGTTAAACCTGTTGGCACGGTTTCTTGAGACGTAACACTAAAACTTTTAGACGCATAACTAGCCGTGCTTATGTCATTGGCCGTGCTAAGAGTGTATTGATAAACTCTACCAGCATCTAAATCTAAATAATAAAAATCTGTACCGTTTGAGCGCATAAAAGGCTCAATTGGACCGGTTCCAGCGTCAGTGCTAGTTAATAAAGATTTGTTTGCGTAGCTGGCTGTTGATAAATCCCACGCTGTAGATAGGTCATACTGAAAAATTTTGTTGTTTGTGTTTCCAGTAATGTAAAGTTTTGTCCCGTCTGATGAAAACACCAGACCGTTTGGAACACTATCTTCAGAACTTACGTCTAACGTAACGGAATCAAAACTAGCAGTAGAAACATCCCATGCAGTGCTTAATGAATACTGACCAACACCATCGCCAGTATTGCCGATTACATACATTTTAGTTCCGTCAGATTTAAACCTTACGCCTTGTGGATTACTTTCTTGGCTAGAAACACTAAAACTTTTACCGCTGTATACGCCATAAGTTAATGAGTTTGCAGATCCAGCAAGATTACCTAAAGGAGCTGTAGGTGGCGTAAATGAAGAAGTGTATATGGCAACATCTGGGAAGTACCTAGCGTCCCCCACATACATGTTCATGTTAGTGCCCGTTAGACTTGTATTAATGGCGTTAACAGTAAAGCCTGAGCTTGCAGTCGAAAAGGGGCCAGAGGCGTTAGCTGTTGTAGCCTTTAAATCACCATCAATAAAAATCCTTTGGTTTGTTCCATCCCAAGAAGCGGCAACGTGAATCCACCTGTAAGTACCGATCGCACCAGTAGCAGTGCTGATTATGTAACTTACTCCACCGTTTGTGCTTGAGTAAAAAGCAATGTCTCCGTTGTTGCCAAGTACAAACATCCAACTTCGTTGATTACCACTAGCAGTCCATCGGCTAATTACGAACCCTTGACCCGTCACGCCTATATTATTATCAGGCATATCAGTTACATATATCCACGCTTCCGCAGTCATGGCTCCAGATACGTCTAACGCTGAATTATCAGCAATAGTTAGATATTCATTAGAGTCAAAGTTTGCAGAACCGCCATCAACCGTTATGTCTCTTGCTTCGTCATTCCTAAACGGACTGAACGGGGTTACTTTGGGTGTGCCGTTTACGGTTACTGCGTGATTGTTTGTGCTTTCGTCTACAAATGTGTTGGACTGACAGGTGAGCAGAGATGTGCCAGAGATTGCAGTTAGTGGCGCGGTTGGTGGGGTGAAGGCTGAGGTGTAAACCGCAGTGCCGACTACAAGCCTTGCATTACTTAGATACCCGTTCATTGGTGCAGCAACATAGCCGCCACCGCTGCCGACGCCCATCGAGTTTGAGGAGTTGTTAATGGTCACGCCCGTAACGTCAACAGTTCCGATTGAGGCTCCGTCCTGATACAGCGTAATTGTGTTGCCGTTCCTGACGGCAGCCAAATGTGTCCACTGGTTAAGAACGACATTGCTTGCCGCTGTGATTGTATACGCCGTGGTTCCAGACCGAACCTCAAAATACAGCTTTGAAGAAATTAGGGCCAACTGAAAACTTCTATTTGAAACGCTGTTTTGAATTTGCCCAAAAAAATACTGGTCAACGGAACTGTTGAAATAAGCCCAACATTCCACTGTAAAATCGCCAGCCCCCAAATTAAACGATGCATCATCAGCAAAAGTTAGGTAATCTCCAGACCCATCAAAATAATTAGACCAATTATCTCCATACGGACTAAAGCTACCCTGTACTACAGAGCCGCTCTCAGTAACCGTAAAGCCGTTGGGAGACGAGTCAGTAAATGTATTATTGTCATCACCGCTAGTACCATCACCGTCTAACAACAGGACAACATTGGCGAAATCACCATCACCAGTGTCAGCCGCATCAGCAGCAGTAGCCTGAATTAACTTTCTGGAAGCTAGACTCATCCGAACGCTTGCCCTGCCGTGAAGCCGTACCAAGTTGTACCGCCGTCATGGGTAATGAATACAAAGTAATCAACCGCTGATGCCGTAGCTGTCAGGGTAGGCGCTGTAGCCGCAGGCCAATCTACTGATGCAGGCCACGTTACCGTGTAGCCAGAAGCACTCGCGTCTTGCACAATCTTCAAAGTAAACGACGACACCTTTCCGCTAGATGCTGGGTTGCTAAATGTAAAGGTAGTGTTCTCAGTCAGTGTATGAGAAAAGTTAGTACCGTCTTGTAGGTTTACAGTCGTAGCGTTAGAGCTTGAAGTAACCGCTGTGTACTCTTCTGATATTCCGTTATCAAATGTAACCACGCCATTGGCATCTGCCGTTACCGCCTTTGACGCTTCTGTTGTGCCAAGGGTTGTAACGTCAAGATAGTTAAGCTCTGCTGTCGTAGCTGTAACACCGTCCAACAGATTGATTTCTGCTGCGGTAGCGGTAATTGACGTTCCCGCGATCTGAAGCGTGGTTGCGTTGACCTCACCTGCCGCGCCGTAAACAACACCTTTAGAGTTTACGATTGTTCCCGCTATTGAACCGTCTAAAAGGTTCAGTTCTGCTGCGGTAGAGGTTACGCCATCGAGGATGTTTAGTTCTGCTGCGGTAGAGGTAATTGACGTTCCCGCAATCTGAAGCGTGGTTGCGTTGACCTCACCTGCCGCGCCGTAAATAACACCTTTAGAGTTTACGATTGTTCCCGCTATTGAACCGTCTAAAAGGTTCAGTTCTGCTGCGGTTGACGTTACATCTGAAATTTGTGAAGCCGTTAGACTCAAAGCCGCTTGATGCTGCGTTACCGAGCTTTCGGAAATTCGCGCATCTGCAAATGTTCCTGTTGTAATTGCGGATGTATCGAGTCCACCTACAGTGAAATCAAGCTTTCCGTCTGTGTCTTGGTAGGTTACGGTGATGCCTGACTCGGTGTTACCTGTCACCATACCACCAACAATATCTTGGACTTCTTCGGTCGTTGGCGTCGCCGCGTCAACGTATGCAGTAGTCGCCACTTTGGTTGAATTGTCAGCGGGCGATTGTGTTGGTGCGGTAACTACCCCTGTCAACGTTGCACTATTGACGGTCGGCGCAGTCAGCGTTTTGTTTGTAAGCGTTTCTGTGCCTGTCAGAGAAACGAAGTCATCGCCCGATAACGCAGTATTAAATTCTGCAAGCGTACCGGATAACGTGTTGCTGGTTAGGCTGATTCCCGCCCCGCTGATCGCGCTATCTTTCAACAACACGCCTTCGACAGTGACACCGGCAGCGAGAGTCGTTTCGTTGATCGTGTTTGAGGTCAAAGCTTGACCGTTATTAATAATCAGGTTGTTTGCACCCGACGTGTTGCCATTGGCCAGAATTTCGGCCAGCGTATCCACCGTGCCGACTTGGCTATCCACATAAGCCTTAATAGATTGCTGCGTAGCAAGCTTGGTGGCGCTGTCTGAAGACATGTTGTCTTCGTCAAGCACCCCATCTACCGTAGTAGAGCTGGCAATGTTCAAGCTGGTGCTGGCCGTTAGCGTCGTAAATGCGCCGGTCGAAGCACTCGCTGCGCCCACAGTAGCACCGTCTACGGAACCGCCATTGATGTCAGCCGTCCCAGCAGTAAGAGTAGGCGTGGTGATTTCGGTAGCGCGAAGCTTAGTAAATACGTCTGTTACGGTCGCAGATGAGCCTGCGCCGTCAAACTTAACGACCATATCCACCCCAGCCGGGATTTCTAGGTCATTACTGGCGTTATACGTGCCTTGGAAAAGCAAAACAGACTGACTACCCGCCAGACTGTTTCTGATAAATAGAATTTTTTCGGCGTCGTTTGGAACCAAACGAACGTATGCGCTACCCCCCAGATCGGAGGCGCTGTAAATTTCGATCCACTTGTTACGGCCCTCGGAACTTGTCGTGGAGCCATCAACAATGGTAAGGTCGTTTGGCGACCCGGAAGTACCCGCGCTGGTCAGCGTGACACGTACTGAACCGTTAACAGCTTGGTCTATAATGTCAAAGTTGACATTCGTAGTATCGCCCCAAGTGCCCGATTGTTCCCCCGTGGCGGGTTTTTCAATTCCGAGGTTTACTGTATAGGTACTTGGCATCTTTTTAAATCCTTACGCTGCTATTCGCGTCCAGTTAGCATCTTGTGTTGGCGTATCCTCCGACCATGTAGGCGACTGACTTGGTGTAACTTCCGACCA
>Ga0180438_10008453_pt1 | contig 13083 bp, 20 predicted proteins | sample SS_ome_12_FD_132455 | JGI IMG/M metagenome (GOLD analysis project Ga0180438, IMG submission 132455) | Hypersaline lake sediment archaeal communities from the Salton Sea, California, USA - SS_3_D_2 metaG | ecosystem: Environmental > Aquatic > Non-marine Saline and Alkaline > Hypersaline >...
TGAGGATCTTGCACTTGGCACATGTCGGTTCTGTGGCGTCCGCGTACCCATAGCACTCAGGCAACTTGTCGGGCAGTTCCTCGCCCTTGGCAAGCTGTTCAACGGTTTGTGCCTGCCCGTCATCCTCGTCGTCGTACTCGCCTTCCTCTACCACGTTGCCATCGTCGTCAATGTACCCAATGGCGTACAAAAAGTCGTCCAACACGTCACTGCAATCATCCGCATCGGGTATGCCCTGCTCATCCAGGTCAGCAACTATGGCATCGTACACCTTGTACGAATGCGTACTCCTGTCCAAGCCTAACTCCAATTCCTCGGCAATGTCTAGCAAGCCTTTCTTGCCGAAACGTTTTACCACATCACTCCGGTTTGCCATATGGCCTCCTTATACACTATAAACACGATACCACTTGTTTGATATGCTTTTCCAAAGCTGACGCACATGGGGCAAGGGAATGTGGAGTGCCCTGCTTACCAGTGTCGCGTCAACCTTTACAACACAATTCTTGTACACAAAAGACCGACGTGCTGCCCGAATGTGCAAGTGGTTTCGTATACGTCGGTCATCAGTTAAAACTGCCTCCACTATGGCGTACTCGTCAGGCGAAAGCAGGTTTATAAACCTTGTAAAATCTGTATCGGAATCAAACCTGTCGTGCGGTACATAGGCGTCCTGGGATTCCAAGGTGTCATCAAAATCGTCAATATCGCTTTGCACCATTTCTTTCCGCCTGCCCGTACCATAGTATTTCGCCTTCAACTCCCTTATACGGTTTGACAGGCAACGTCCAAACAGCATAATCCATTCTTCCATTGGCAAGGTTTTCTTGTCAATGTAATGATTGTACACTTTAACCAGTTCAAAGCCCAGTTCGCCTCGCAGCTCATCCACATGCATCAGTATATGGGCCGACGCGTTTTTACGGGCAAGCCGTTCAATATATGGCTCCATTTCCTCATATATGGCCTCAAGCTTGGGCTTGCTGCTGCCTGCTTTAATACTCAACTGTTTAGCCATCGCAGATTGGCCTCCTTGCATGTGGGTACGGCTTGGGACGCCATGCCTGCTTTGGTGTACGCGTTACGACATTGTATGACGAAATGGCTGTCACATGCCCCTTGGCAAACCATGGATTCGGTTCATCAAACCGTACCACAGTCCAAAAGCCTTGCCTTGACAACACTGTAATTCTAAAGCTTTGCCACAAGCCATCTTCACCTTTTTCCATACTCACCTCCCAGCTATGATTTTGCGTTTGACATACGGGTACGCCCTGATAATGCTTTTATCCCTTGCTGCCCTGCAAGCGTTTTCCAACTCCAAATAGTGATTCCAGCAAAGACGTTTTTGAACGCGTGTTACAATGCCAGATGGAGGCACAACCTCCAAAACCACTATAACACGCGATGCCTTTCTGCAATCCTTCTCCTGGTCAACGTGCTGGCAAAGCGGATTGTATACTTTGCGCCCTGCCATGCTAGATGTACGCCAAATGAGCCGGATACTTGCCAGTATAGTCGGCCTCCAGGTCGTACCAAGCCTTCATTGTCAATGTGGGCGTATGCAGGTCACTGAGGCTTTTGTGCTTGCAAACCAATGACGACACAAGGGCAACACATGCCTCTTCCCAGGAACCAAAATCCTGTACTGCCCATCCATCTGTAAGCAGTATATAGTCGTTAACGTTGCGCATCAAAACCACAGGATGTCTGTCCATACTGGAATGTACACGACGCATTTGATCCATTTCCTGCCAAGCCTCGTCCGGCACAGTGTCCCGGTCAACGAACATAACGCCCTGCTGAGAACTGTTGTGCAACACGCGTTTCACCGCATCCAACGTACTGGCAAACAAAGTCCTCAAACTTCTTGCTTCAACTGTGGTTGCATTGCCTTCACTGTCAATAAAACCAAACTTGTATTCCATTATGCTCCCTCCACATCTAAAAAGTGTATGACAGCCAAGCAATCCACAGCGTGAAACCGTGGTTCGTCTAGCTGCTCCAATAACTGCCAATTCGTCGTATATAGCCGAAAGCACTCGGCCACATCTTCCTCAAGGCAACTTGTACCGTACGACGTGATGCTTTTACGTTTTCGTTTACGGGCATCTTTAAAGTACTCTGTCAACTGCTGCCTGTAGGTTGCAAAGAAACCATGCCCACATTCATGGGCAAACACGCCTCCGGGCGTTAAATCAGCACGACCGCCATACTTTTTGAAAGCGTACCCACGATAATCGGGGCTGAACGATTTGCTGTATGGGTTTAGTACGACTGTCCGGTTATGGGCAGAATAGAAACCACGCGAGCCACATGCCCGAAAGCGCAACCTATCAACTCCTATACTGGGCAAATCCAACACAGCATCAACGCGTTCAATAAAGCCCATCATATATGCCTTGTTGCCCGACTTTTGCAGGCATTTACCATGCTCCTGCATAGGTATGGAAATCACGTGTACGTATCCCCTTGCTCATCGTGTACTTGGATAACGATTGTTACCAAGTTGCCATCGCCCTGCTGTTGCGCATAATCATCTTGCCTGCAAATTTGGGCATGTTCGCCTCGCGTTATGCCGACACCGATGAAATGCCTGCCCTGCAAGGTGTACCAATCTTGCTCACCAATAACTTTGAGCAATGCCTGTATAATTTTACTATCCAATCTTGCCATAATTTAGCCTCCCAGCTTGTTATGTAAACTTTGATAAACCTTTGCCCGTAACATTGTATTATACCAGAGATCCCTGTTACGGGCAAAAGCTTGTCACGGTTTAGCCGAACATGCTGCAACGATTGTCGCTAAAATGCTGTCCACAGTGTTTGCAGTGTCCACCATAGTATACCCATCCGCGCTCGTCATCACAGGTATCTTCCACGATGCTGTGCCCAAACCACCGACAAACCGTTTGCGCCATGATGCCCTGCTGCCAAACGTATGTCGCCAGTATGCCCAAGTACGTCAACCAGAATGGAACTTGGGGCAAGTTTTCATACTGCCTGTATGCCCCATCAGCATGGGCGTTATTGTAGGCATGCTGATGGGCAGTGTCCCATGCCTGCTTTACCTTGTCCAATGTAACCATAGCAACGAAAACCATCCTAGCCTCCCATCACCCAGTCGCCATCAACGTTGGACTGGTATGCTTCAAACTTCTTTTTGCATTTGGGGCAAGTATACTCAAACATGCCCCTATCGTCTTGGTATCCCGGCTCCGGGCGATCCCACCATAGTTTCAAATCAACGCCCTGCATAGGCGGATACCATGCCTGCTTGGGCTGATCACTACCGACGAAACCGTGTTGCGGATCAGGCACTTCTAGCATCTGCTTGGTTGCCAGCTTGTCGCATATGGCAACAAAGTCCAGCGGATCGTGCTGCTGCGACCACTCACTGATCAACCACGTTATGCGATACGCACCATAGTCGGTAAGAAAATCCTCCAAGCCTTGCAGGGCAGTCATCTGCATTTCTTCTTTGCAATCCGGGCAAAAGCCCTCCAACACTGCCATCAGCCGATTGTGCTGTGCCCCATCCTCGTCAAAGTGATACAACGTGTTATTGTCTGCCATCTTACTTGTCCTCCTGTGGTTGCTGTTGCGCCCTTGCCCGTAACAAGTCGCAAGCGTAAAGTGAAAGTTCCATTTCGTTTACAATGATAAAACCAACGTCGTGCGAAAAGTGTGTTGCCTGCTCTGCTGCAAACGTGCAAAGTATACCGTCGGGCAGTTCGTACCCATGCTGCAACACGCACCATTCGTCGTTGTCAAAGTCGTACACAAGCCTGCCATCAATGCGCCCTTCCTGTCCTTGCAGGGCAGTGAACACTGAAACCTGCCTGTGGTCGGTTGCCATCTGCTCCAATGCCTCGGTTTGGTTTAGCACCTTAACAGCGTCCTTCCCCTCGGCAATCTTTTGCAGCAGTAAATGTTCGCCGACAAACTTGCGCACCTTGGAAAGCCCATCCAGGTCAAGTTCGTAAATCCTGCCCATCAGGTACTCGCGTTGAGTTTTCAGTTCGTGTGCTGCCTGCTTGTCCTGCTCAACCAATCGCTGCCAATCTTCAAACAACAGCTTGCCCTCGGGCGTACTTTGCAGCAACAGATACGAACTGGACGAGTTACGTGACTTGGAGCCGTACTTTTCGCCATCGTGCTTGTAAAAGCGCATCGTCGGGTATGCCTGCCCAGTGGAGTCCAAGGTTTGCACATCCAAAAACTTGGGCGTCACCTTTACCACTTTGCCGTCAAACAGCTTGAAATGTCGGTTCCATCCGTACGTGCGATACAACACCAAGCAGGCATCGCCGACTTCCATTGCCTGCCTTGCGTTTTCCTGTGCCTTGGCTCCCCATCCCTTGGGCAATGGGTTTCCAAAATAATACTTGTCGGCGTACCATTTATAGAACTTGGTTTGCGCCTCCTGTGTTGCCTTGCTTTGCTTTGCCATAGTTGCCTCCCAGCATCTAATATAAAGTGAAATACAAACCACAGCAGACAAGTGATTGCCTGCTATAGCCTGCATTTTACTGATCCCACATCCGGCCGTCAAATATTGCAAAGTACTCCAACGTGCGAAACAACTCCTCGCTGTACACGTAAATCTTACGCCCTGTGCGATAGTTGCGACTAATACGGTATCCAATGGGTATGCCCAGTTTAACGTTCCAAAACGGGTAATCGTTCCTGTCCCAAGTACGGCTTGACAGCAGTACGGTTTTCGGGCCAATGGATACAACTTTACGCAAGCAGTAATGACGCGTCCGGTTTCGTGGGCTTGTAACCTCAATCACCAAATCGCCAACTTTGAGGCTTGTATAATCCACGTGCTGTGCCTGCATTGCCTGCTCCTCAGGTGTATGATTGTGCAAGTTGGCACAAGTCCACCGGATAAACTGTGCCTTCTGTCGTGCTATAACGTGCCCACAGCTATGTCCACTAGCCAATCGTATAGTCCTCCCCTTCAATCACTGCCCGTACCAACGAAAACACGTCTTGCAATTGTGGATTGGTCATAGTACGCAACAGGCAGTAGATATCGTGTATAAGCGTTGAGCGTTTTGCAAGGTTGCCATAGTGGGCAGTCAAATCCCTGTGCAATGCCTTTTCGTACAAAGTGTGCAATTCCTGTCCAACTTGGGCGTACTTGTAAAGCCTGCCAAGCTGTGTATCGTTTGGAATACCACGCGACGAACTGTGCCTGCCATCAACCAGAACAAACCTTGCGTGATGCGATGTGCCCCTATGCTCAAAAACCACTTCAACCACTTTGCTGAACATCTTGGTAACGTTTGCCTCAATGGTTATAGGCGACATGCCTGCCCCGATACCGTTTGCAATGTATGCAATAATCAAGCACTTGTCGCCAACTTGCAGCTCCCGTCTGGCTTGCACTTGGTAACGTCGTCCCCAGTCACTCGGTGCTTCTTCAACACTGCCGAAAACTTGTGCCAAATCCCGTCGCCTGCCTTCACTCCAAGTGTGGTACGCGTGTTCAAACTGCCTTGTGTCCTTGTTTTTATATGCCATCGTATATGCTCCCTTTTTGGTAAAGTGGGCGTATCACATAACGTGTACGCCCACAAACTCCGCGATTAAATTGCGCATCAAGCCTTGTATGTTGTCAGCCTGTGCTGGATACTGGATACACCTTGCTGGAAGCGTACTGTATGCCCAGTCAGCCTCCGGCAGAAAGTTTAGAAACAAAGTTTGCAACTCGCCATCCCGTCGTTCTTGCGTTTGTGTGGCAAGCCGTATGTCCTTTGGATGCTCCAACACTGCGTCCGTTATAACTAGGTCAAGCCGTACACAACCTGGATCGCTTTCGTCAACTTCCCATTGCTCAATTGCCTGGAAAAGTGGGTTGATATATGTGTCCTGCCCTGCCAAGTGTGGTTGAAACTTTGCCCACTCCCGCACCTTGTCAAACACGCCCAAGGTATAATCTTCTTTTGCGTTTGTGCCTGCATATCCCCACAGCTTATCCAGTCGCATTGCCCGTTTGCCTTCACTGTAAAGGCAGAACACAAAGGTTTGGATATAAACGTTTGTTGGATACTGGGCTTGCAGCTCTTGCAAAGCCATACCGATTTCAATAAAAGCTTGCACAGCAGCAGCAGCGATGCGATTGTTCCACATGCTGTTGCTTACATCCAGCGACAAGGTAATCTGCAACTTGACATCCGTTGCTGCTGTTACCTCTTCACCAAAGCCCAAGCCTGTCGTGTATGCTGCAACAGGATCGTCCAACCACTCGCCCTCAGGTTGCCCGTACACTTCCTTCCAGGTTAAAGCTTGGTGAAAATCGCTTTGCAATGCTCCGGCCGTCAAGCCTGCTGCCTTGCGATACGACAATGCTTCTTCCGTCATTGCCTGTATACGCTTTTCCTGTGCGTCCTTCATACGTTGGTTGCGCTCAGCCTGCTTGTCCTTGTCGTACTCGGTCACCTTGGCTTGCACTTGCTCCTTGCCCTCAGGCGTCAACTTATCCATCAAGCGTTCCCAATCGTACCGACCACGTGTTTTGATAACCGTGGTTGCCTGCTTTATACCACTAAGAGCGGAGCCGGACAGATTTAGCATATAGCCTTCAACGTTGCCCATCGCGCTATCAAGTACGGCTTGCATTATTTTCCTGCTGTGCTCCCTATCCTGGGCATCCCAGTTTATACGGCTCCCGCCTCCTGTGCCCCTTGTGCGCTTATACCGAGTATCACCTTGTGCCATTATTGGCCTCCGATTTTAACTGCTGCAAAACATTTTGAGCTGCCTTTGCTTCCACTGGGCTATCAATGCCAGCAACCACAGCAAGCTCCAACGCCTCGTAGACATCGTGTACCCATCCGTTCTGCATAAGCAGTCCCGCGTCCAGCAGGCGACGGATACTGATTTGGTAACGCATTTGTCCACGCCCATGTGCCTCGTTCATAAGTACGGCATACCTGGACAGCTTGCCAAGTGTACCATCGGCAGGCAAGCCTCGGGCCTTGAGTATGCCTTCCAACTTTGCCTGTGTTGGGAACGAAACCTTGATTGGGTAAAACCTGTCCTTGAAACTTTGGGGCAATGGCTTTGTCCCAATCAAACCGTGGTTATAGCTGATAAACAGGCGGAAGTTCGGGTGAACTTTGTACTGCCTGCCATGTATGTTGACTACGAACGGATTGGCTATTTGGCTATTGATGAAAAGCAGGGCGTCACCGTCTGCTGCATTTACTTCATCAATTTTAACCCACCATCCCATCACAGCAGCAGCAGCATACTCGCCGACAACAAACTTGGTTGTCCCGTTTACCATCTCGGGCGTACCCACCAAGTCCCTCTTGCGCAAACCACCATCGCAACCAATGTTGACAAGTGGTTGCCCGAGTTCTGCTGCAAGCTGTTCAACGCTGATGCTTTTGCCAACACTAGGCGGACCTTCCAGGCTGACGTGCTTGCCCTGTTCCATAACCATGTATTTCATAATGTTGTAAAAGGGCGTCCGCTTGTACCCATCGTCCTGCTGTACCATTGGCGGAGCGTCGGGCCAAATGATTTCGCCTGCTTGCAGGTTATCGTCCTGTGCTTGTGTGCCCTGCCCAGTCCCGCCCACTTGGGTATCGCCGGAAAACTCTGCCTCGTGGATGTGCTGTACCACTTGCCGAGGGCGTACTTCCACATAATTGAGCGTCGTGGTTTTGTCTTCCCTGTTGTAATGGCTTGTAACGTTGTCCACGTTTTTGGCGAGCCAGTTTTTAGCGACCCAGTGTGACCAACTGAAACCACCGACCTCGTTCAACTCGTCCTTGGTAAGGTAATCGCCCCTTGTAAGGGCGTCCAACAGCTTTTCAACTTCACTGCCTGTGCTTACCCTAAGAATGTACTGTTCTTTACCGATTTGTGCTGTATCCATTATTTAGCCTCCCAGCTATGTATAGTTGATAATGATAAACCACAGCAACCAAGTTGATACGGCTTGGTTGCTATAGCCTGCCATTATGCCATCAGTGCTTCTGCATAGCAATCATTACAGGTTACGGGACCCGGATTGCGCTTATAACTGTCGTTCACTTGGTCGTGCATTGGTTGTCCGCAAACGTTGCAAGCCAACTCGCCACTGAAACCGTTCTTGGTTTGGGTAAGGTGTACCCGTATGCCTTGCCAGTAAAACTCCTGGTCTGTGCCCTTGCGCCAGAAGCCGAATGCTGCCTTGGGCAAACCATCGTGGTCACGCATATGGAAACGCTTGCCCAGATAACGCTTTTCGTTATTGGCAATCTTGCGCTTTAACCACATTGGAATGCTCCAGCAGGTTGACAAGCACAGCGAACCATCCTGGTGACGTGCTGGCTCAATTTGGCTTTTGGGCAACCAAACCACAGCAAACTCGTACGGATCTTCAAAGTGAGTATAGATTACCTGGACAGCTTTTTGCGTTTGTGCCAACACTGCCCCGATGCTTACCTGTGTCATTTTGCCTGCCATACTACCATCCCCTCTCTGCTTCACGCTTTTCCTTGCGTACTTGGTTGTCAGCGAGCATGCCCTGCATAACAAACCAAAGTTCGCCAACTTGCTCGGCGTCCAAATCGCCAATCTTAGCAAGCATATTGTCAATGCCGTTTAGGTACATATCGGCCGAATGCTTTGCCCGTTTTGCCCAAGTTGCCATATCTACAAACGCGTCCACAAGCACTTGGTCAAACGCGTACAAAGTTTCTTCCATACGCTTGTACAGTGAACTTTCACTACGTTTGCCATACTCGTCGCCTCGGTCTTTGTAGTACCGGACAACACTGCCCGTTGGATGCTTTACGGTGACCTGAGTTTTTGTAACCTTTACCACGTTGCAGACCATAAGCTTGTCATCTGCCCATCTGTCGTGCGTATGAATCAAGCACTTGTCGCCAGCTTGCAGGGCGTGACGCTTTTCTTCCTGTGCGTGTTTGCCGTATCCAGCCGGAGGTTCTTCCCTGTTGCCGAAATAAAATGGACCTTCCAACAGCAGTTTAAACCGATCCCGCGTTTGCCTTGCCTTGTTGTGTGCCTTGCTTTCAACGTTTGTGCTTGCCCGTATGCCGACGCCCGTCACTCTGTTGCGTTTCATTGTATTATCCCTCCACCGGATAGTATGGTTGCCATAGTGGTTGATGTAAAACCTTTTGATCGTTTACTGTAATGTCCAAGTATTTTCCGTGTTGGCATATGCCGATGTCAAACTTGCCAAGCCGAAAACGTTTGCCCTGCTGTACTTGGTAAAAATGCTCAGTGTACCAGTCGCTGTGATAATTTTCAAAACCATTGTCCAGCAACCATTGCTCAACTGCTGCCCGTCGTGCTTTGCTGTGCCTGCCGACCACGTTTGCCATCCCCTTCATACGGCCTCGTGTACGGGCAAGCACTTTGTCGTCAACCTTCACAAGCAAGTTTGCCATCTGTATGGCCGACTTGTTGTCAAACCCTTGTGCCTTTGCCATTTTAGCCTCCCAGCTATAAATTGATTATTTTCAAACCACAGCAGACAATCGCTTGCCTGCTATAGCCTGCCCTTAATCAACTTCTGTCCAACTGCCTGCCATATACCCTTCCAAAGCCCAGTTGAAAACGTGGTTTAGAATGTCGCCGATGTGGTTGCCCAGTTTGGCGTCAAGTGCGTCACCCATAGTTGCTTCTCCGCCCAAGCCCAAAAACTCAAGCAGGTTTTGCTCCTTGCACCAATCCCAACTGAGCGACTGTAACCACTCGTGCCCGTCACAGTTTACATTGTCGCAGTCAGCGCAAAGTGTGTCCGGGCAATCCTTGCGCCCTTCTTTAAACTGGGCCATAACGTCGCGCCCTGTAATAATGTCGCCAACTTTACTGTCCGCAAGTGGGGCAAGCTTTGCCTCAGCCAATCTAAACTGCTCGGCTGTAAAGGGCAGTTTGACCGAGTGGTCAAGCCTGCAATTATTGTCCATTGCCAATTCTTCACAAACTTTGTACAAGTTGGGGCAAGCCGTTTTGACTTGCGTTAAAGTGTATTCTGCTGTCATTGGTTTTCCTCCTACCAAAGATCTTCAAGTGATGGAACCGTTATGCCTGCCTCAGCAAGCTGTCCCCAAGAACCCTGACGCGATGTTACGTACCAGTCCGGCCGAGTGTTTGCAATGCTTGCCAACAAGCCCAAGGGCACAGCGTCGTCGCCCTTTTTGCATCCCAAGTTTATTTCCTCGTGCGCAAGTGCTTGATCTTCCCATCCGCGTTGGACTTTAACCTTGCGACTGTAGAACCGTTTGGTTTTGAAATTGTAGTACACAAACTTGAACTCCCTGCTTGCGTCACTGCGATTATAACTTGCTGCGAACATTTTATGCTGCCTCCTCAACTGCTGTATGCACGTACTGAAAGAGCAAGCCGTTTATGATAATGCCGCGATACGCGTTTGCGATTTGCACTTGGGCGTCAAGGTTGCTTGCTGCTTGTACGTGGTTGAAAGTACGGGTAACGTTGTAAAGGTACTCATTTTGGAAAACTGCTATCACTGTGTACATTATAAGCCTCCCAGCTTTTTGATTACGGTTGATTTTCAAACCACAGCAACCAAGCGATTGGTTGCTATAGCCTGCCCGTCAACTATACTCGCATATCAATAAACTCAAAACCCATTTCGTCCAACTGGATAATACGGTCAACGTTTTTGATAATGTGCTTTGCCAGAACCATCGCTGCTGCAAACCTGCATTCCAGGTGATACATTGCCTCAACGCCGAAAATTGCCAAGCCGTTCTTGTCGGCAATCATTGCCATCTGCAATGTGCCATCCGCCTCGGCCATTACATCGTCCCAAGTTGCCCAGTTTTTAAAGTACGGGAAAGCGATGTGCGGTTCGTATGGGTACTCGCCCTCGGCTCCTGCGAAACCGTACCAGTCTTGCTGAGTAAATTCCCGCATTTTAACTTTCTTAACCTTGTTATTGACTAGTGCTGTACTTTTTTGCTTTGCCATTTTAGCCTCCCAGCTATTTGATTGTTTTTTGTTTTTAGGGTAATCAGTTTTACCCTTTTTTACTGCCTGCAAACCTTAGCTTGTAGGCAGTAAAAAAGGGTAAAGCAACAAAGGCAGGGCATAAACCTACATATAGTGCTTTATGCCCTGCCTTTGGTATAACATTATAATTGGTTGCGCCCAAGTTGCGTATTGCCCTGCCTTTGCCCATTTAGGTTTTGCCCCACGTTTTTTGCTGTGTGCTGTGCCCTTGCTGCCTAAACTGCTTTTGGTTGCTTGTACAACCTTTACATTTACAATATGCGCCCACTTTAAAAGCTTTTACCAGTTTGTTATAGTGTGTATTTAAATGGCTTTTGGGCAAACCCTGTTACAGTATGCAAGCAGTGTAAATTGTTACACTTGCAATGGTATTCTCGGGCATTTAAACCTACTAAACCTATAACGCTTGTGCAAAAGTGCGTTCCTCGGCGTTTTGCGCTCCCAGTTATATGTACTTGTTAATGTGCTTGCTTGCGGTGGAACGACCTCAGTATACCACAAAAACGGATGCATTGCAAGTCCCAAATTGTAAATATTTTGTAAATTTGATATAAATACATCAAAGGTACTGATTATATTTAGTATCCAATCTTTAGTAAATATTTAGTAGAACAAAACGACGGCCCTCGGGTCTATCAATCAAACCGATAGCCTGCCTGCCTTAACACGCCCTTCACGCGTTTCAACTGGTTTCCGCCATCGTTATTGAGCAGCATCTTTGCGATGCCTGTAACCGACATGCCCTGCCCACCATCGTACAAGCGTACAACCTTGTCGTCAAAGGTTTCCTCCACCTGCTTGGGTATATACAGCATCTGTTCCCTCGGTGTTGGCAAGCCTGCAACATCGTCCAGGATAACGGCTTGGAACTTCACAAAATCGCTTACTCCTGGAAGCATTGCCAAGCCTCTTCCCTTCATACGGAGCAAACTGGCATCTTTACAGTACAGCAGGCTCAGTGATAGGCTTGGGCGCAAATAGAAAGCAACACGCCCACCAAAGTTCCCTGACGCTTCACTGGGCAGTGTGTCGGCTTTAAAATCTGTTCCAGCACAAACCATATGGATACCGTACTTGCGTCCCATTTGAGCAATCTCGGTTGCTGCCTCTGCTGTGCCATCCTTGCGAAAAAGGCTTGCACTTTCATCCACAAAGCAAACCACCGACCGCTCATCTGTGCCTGCTGCCTTGTTGTACTGGGCAAGGTTTTTGACTTCAGGGTACTCTGCGAATGCTGCCCGTCTGTCTTGCATCATGCCGTACAAGGTGTCAAACAGCATAATCGCCGTCTGTGGCGTATCGGCAATTGGGTACAACAGGTGATCAACAAACCTGCCAAACGTGTTGACGCCATAATCAACACAGCACACATCCACGTCGCCCTCGCACAAAAGCTGATAGCATAAGGCCTCCAGCAGCACACTTTTCCCAAAGCCGGATGCGCTGGACACAAGCAGGTGAACGGCCTCCAACATGCTAAATACCACAGGCACAAGTTCGGTTCCGTCGGCAGACAAGCCCTCGCCGAGCACAAGCTGTTCGTATCCGGGCGTTATGCCGTACTTGCTGCAAACCATTTGAAGACTGATACGCTTGGGCAGTTTAACGACAACAGCAGGGGAGTCCGCCTGCTGCAACACATGCTCCACCGATGTGTTGGTAACGCCTCGCAAGGCACGAAACATGGTTGCCATTTCGGCCATCTGTTGGCGCATCGCATCAAGCTGTTGCGTTTCCGCAAGGGTAAACACTTCACCCGTATCCAGGTTTCTAAACTGCTGCCCATCAAAGGCAATGCCGTACAAGCCCTCGGCGTCTGGTTCAAAACGCATCACATTGCCCTGCCGAAAATCCTGCATCCACATGGCATGTGCCTGCCTGTCCTGCTGTGCTATCCTGTCAAGCCGACGCTTGTGTGCCTTGCGATCTTCCACAAACTGATACACAGCATAAGCAGCATTGAGCAGCACCAAACCAGTCCCAGCAAACAGGGCAAGCAGACAACCAATCACAGGATTATACACTGTTGCCAAGCCTGCAACCAAAGCCGTCATAATGGTTGCGTACTTGGTAA
>Ga0180438_10008454_pt1 | contig 13081 bp, 9 predicted proteins | sample SS_ome_12_FD_132455 | JGI IMG/M metagenome (GOLD analysis project Ga0180438, IMG submission 132455) | Hypersaline lake sediment archaeal communities from the Salton Sea, California, USA - SS_3_D_2 metaG | ecosystem: Environmental > Aquatic > Non-marine Saline and Alkaline > Hypersaline >...
CTCATCAATGACCTCCTCTAAGACTTTTCGCTCGTCGACAAGGTCACTGGGAGACGCAACAAAAACCTGAAGGAGAGTCTGTGTTTTCGCCATTTTTTCGTCCCGGTGGGATGGAGGGGGCGGGAGTCATAAATGTGGCCGCGGAATGCGGATGCACGGTAGATTTCGAAGGGCGAAATCTGGCCTTCGATTCACGATCCGGTAACGCAGACCGCAGACGATGCATACATGAACGCACGCGATGCCCGTCCAGCCGAGGATCTCGCCGAGGACTCGAGCATCGGCGCAGATGTGGACGAGTGCTGCCGTAAGAAATAGCGAGGACGTCGCGAGAAAGAAACAGATCGCGGTGATTCGGTAACGACTTGCAGTTGGATTCAAGGGCCGCGCTTCGAAAGCCTCGACAGCGTCCATGCGTTGTGTTGCTGTGCCGGAGATGAGGTCCGCGAGGATCGAGAGAAATAAGGTGCCCATGGCAGCCTCATCCGTCTCGACGTTCCTTGGTTGCCGTGATGGGTGCTTCGCCACGCCCGCTCGACAGGACGACGCGCCCCCACATCAAGACCGGCGTCATCCTTCAGACAGTGTACCACGTCGCAGCACATCGTGACCAGCACCTTTCGGGGGATGCCTGCGTTCGCGCAGTCTTTTCTCAATGGCCGGGGGAAATGGCGGAATCGTCCGGCACCCATTTATGCCAGGCGGGGCTGTGGAATATTCAGAATGGAGAGCGTCGAGTGGCGTCGTCGGCCGCCCTACTCGGTAATCTGGTAGCACACCACCGTCGTGTTGCCGCGGATGCACATGCGGCCGTTGGCGATGGTTGGCTGTTGGGGCGGCCGAGCTCGATGCCTACCGGCGTGCGCGCCAGTTCGTGGTACCCGTCGCGGCTGGCTTCGGCCATGACGAGCTCTTCGCCTTTTGTGAGCGCGAAGATCACCCCGTCCGCAACGACGAGGTTCTGTTCGGCGGTCCAGTCGTCGCTTTCCTCCTTCCAGAACAGGCGGCCGTCCCGGAAATCGGTGCAGTGCGGGAAGCCGGCCCGGCGGATTACCATCCGTTTGGCGGCCGGGCGGCATCGATTCGTTGGAAGCGGAGCTAACGGAATGTTATACTCCGGACAAACCGGCCGCGAACTTTCAGCTCTGGAGTATGACGCCAAATGAACGAGGCAATGTCGAATCGTCGCCGCTTTCTGGCCGGGTGTGCCGCCACGACCTTCGCGGCCGCCGAAGGGCTGCTTGGCCGCGCGGCGGCCGCTCAAGGGGGCCCGGCTTCGCCCGGCGGGCCGGCGATCGACTGCGACTTCCCCGGCGGCAATATCATCGTGGAGCGGATTGAGGGCGACGATGTTTTTCTGCGGCAGGATCAGCGGGACACGCCGGGGTTCTGGTTCTATTGGTACTTTCGCGTCCGCGGCGGCGAAGGCCGCTCGCTCAGGTTCCATTTCACCGGCGGCAACGTAATCGGCGTCCGCGGGCCGGCGGTGAGCACCGACGGCGGGCAGACGTGGAACTGGCTGGGCACCGAGAGCGTCGAAGGGGCCTCGTTCGCCTATGCCTTTGCGGCGGAGGCAAAGGAAGTCCGTTTCTGCCTAGCGTTTCCATACCTGGAAGCGAACCTCCAGGCACTCTTGCGGCGATTCCGGGAGAGCCCATACCTGGCGGTCGAAGAGCACGCCACCAGCCGCAAGGGCCGGCCGGTGCGGCGGCTGCGGCTGGGGCGGCTCGACGGCGAGCCGGACCACCGCGTGCTTCTCACCTGCCGCCACCACTGTTGCGAGATGATGGCAAGCTGGGCCTTGGAGGGGATCATCGAGACCGTCTTGGGCGACACGCCCGACGGGCGATGGTTCCGCGAGCACGTCGAGCTGGCGGTGGTTCCCTTCATGGACGTCGACGGCGTGGAAGACGGCGACCAGGGCAAGAACCGCTCGCCGCACGACCACAACCGCGACTACCTGGGCGAGAGTATTTACCCCGAGGTGGCCGCCCTGCGGGCGTTCGTCCCCGAGTGGTCTCAAGGCCGACTGCGGATCGCCCTGGACATGCACTGCCCTCACATCCGCGGCCGCAGCAACACGCGGGCGGGCAACGAAGACGTCTATTTCGTCTGCGGCCCGGAAGCGGGAAAGTGGGAAGAGCTGGAGCGGTTTTCGGCGATTCTCGAAGAGGTCCGGCAGGGCCCGCTGCCGTACCACCGCGCGCAGAACCTGCCGCACGGCCAGATGTGGAACACGCTCGCCGAGCCCCGCTCCTTCGGCCGCTGGGCTTCACTCTTGCCCGGCGTGCTCGTGGCGGCGACGATCGAGATCCCTTACGCCTCGGCCGGCGGGGTGATGGTCACCGACCACTCCGCCCGCGCGCTCGGCGGCGACCTCGCCCGCGCGATGAGACGGTATTTGGAGAGTGAAGCTACTTGAACCATTCGCGACTCCGCTGGACGGCTATTTCCGCTCGTTGACGGTCCCGGGTGGGGGCTCTAAGATTGACGCTTTAATCTGCCCGAACGACTCCCCATCCGGGGGTGGTCGTTGACGCCTAACGCCGATTTTGCATGACAGTTCGTAGTTCCGCCTTCAGGCGGTCTTAAGGGTGCTTCAGCCGCCAAAAGGCGGAACTACGAACGCTGAAATCCCTGGAGATACGATGCCCGCCACCACCGCCGCGATCGAACAACTGGCGATCAACACGATCCGCACCCTCTCGATGGACGCCGTCCAGGCGGCCAACAGCGGTCACCCGGGCACGCCGATGGCCTTGGCGCCGGTGGCCTACGTGCTGTTCAACGAGAAGCTCCGTTACGACCCCGCGGCGCCTGCCTGGCTCGGGCGAGACCGTTTCGTGCTCAGTTGCGGGCACGCCTCGATGCTCCTTTACTCGATGCTGCACGTGTGCGGAGTGAGGCAGGTCGATTCGTCCGGCAAACCGATGGATGAGCCGGCCGTCTCGCTTGACCAAATCCGCCAATTCCGCCAATTTGACAGCCTGACGCCGGGGCACCCCGAGTATGGCCACACGGCCGGCGTGGAGACGACGACCGGACCACTTGGGCAGGGGGTCGGAAACAGCGTCGGCATGGCCATCGCCGCCCGCTGGCTGGCCGCCCGCTACGACCGGCCCGGCCACGAGCTTTTCGGCTTCGACGTTTACGCCTTGGCGAGCGACGGCGACCTGATGGAGGGCGTCGGCTCTGAGGCGGCCTCGCTGGCGGGGCATCTGAAGCTTGCGAACCTCTGCTGGATCTACGACGACAACCACATCACCATCGAGGGCAAGACCAACCTGGCCTTCAGTGAAGACGTGGCCGGGCGGTTCGACGGCTACGGCTGGAACGTCGTCAAAGTGGCGGATGCCAACGATCTGGCCGCCATTCGGGCGGCGCTGGAGGCGTTCGAGAAGACTAGCGACCGACCCACGCTGGTGATCGTCCGCAGCACGATCGCTTTTGGAGCCCCCAACGCGCAAGATACGGCCGAAGCCCACGGCGCCCCGCTGGGCGAAGAGGAGATTCGCCTGGCCAAGGCGGCCTACGGCTGGCCGGCCGACGAGCATTTCCTCGTGCCGAAGGAGGTCGTGGAGCATTTCGCCGCAGGGATCGGCGCCCGCGGCAAAGGGCTTCGCGAGGCGTGGTGCCGGCAGTTCGACTCGTACCGCAAAGCGCATCCTGAGCCGGCCGAAGAGATCCACTTGATCCAGACCCGGCGGTTGCCCGAGGGCTGGGACGCCGAGATCCAGCAGTTCCCGGCCGACGCCAAGGGGATGGCCAGCCGGGCGTCCAGCGGCAAGGTGCTCAACCAGGTGGCCAGGCGGGTGCCGTGGATGCTGGGCGGCTCGGCCGACCTGTCCCCCTCGAACAAGTCGGACCTCACCTTCGCCGACGTGGGAAGCATTTCGGCCGCCAACCCCGGGGGGCGGAATCTGCACTTCGGCATCCGCGAGCACGCCATGGCCGCCGCCACGAACGGCATGGCCTTGTGCGGGCTGCGGGCATACTGCGCCACGTTCTTCGTCTTCAGCGACTACCTGCGGCCGTCGCTCCGGCTGAGCGCGATGATGCGGCTGCCGGTGTTCTCGATTTTCACGCACGACTCGATCGGCGTGGGCGAAGACGGCCCGACGCACCAGCCGGTCGAGCACCTGGCCGCGCTGAGGGCGATTCCCGGCTTGATGGTGATGCGGCCGGGCGACGCCAACGAGGTGGCCGAAGCGTACCGCGTGATCATGCTGCTTACGATCAATCCGGCCGTGCTGGTGCTCACGCGTCAGAACCTGCCGACGCTCGACCGCTCGAAGTTCGCCGCCGCCGCCGGGGTCGCCAAGGGGGCCTACGTGCTGGCCGACCCGCCGGACGGCGACGCCGAAGTGATCCTCATCGGCACCGGCAGCGAGCTGTCGCTCTGCGTCGAGGCGCACCGGCAGCTTGCGGCGGAAGGGATCAAGGCGCGGCTGGTGAGCATGCCCTGCTGGGAGCTGTCCGACGCCCAGCCCGACGAGTACCGCAACAGCGTGCTTCCGCCGCGGGTCTCCGCCCGGGTTGCCGTCGAGGCCGGCATCGAGCAGGGCTGGCAGAAGTACATCGGCACGGCGGGGCGTTTCGTGGGGATGAAGGGCTTCGGTGCCAGCGCGCCCTACAAGAAGCTCTACGAGCACTTCGGCATCACGGTCGACAACGTCGTCGCCCAGGCCAAAGCGGCGCTAGGGTGATAACGCCAGATATTCCGTAGGGTGCGTGCTTGCACGCACGCGCGGCGGGATGAGGAGCGGCATGCCATGGCGGATCGAGTGGTCAAGATCACCTCGTTCTGGTACGTGGCCGAGGCGGATCTGGCTCGGGCCGTTCTGGCGGCCGAGGAGATCCCGGTTTGCCTGGCGGGCGCGTGCGCACTCTCATGGTTCTGGCATTGGGCCAACGCCGACGGCGGGGTGAAGCTCCTCGTCCGGGAGTCGGACGCCGGCCGGGCGCGGCACCTGCTTGCCGGCCGGGAGGATGAGGACCCGTCGGCCCAACCCGCGCGGACGTGCCCCGACTGCAGTAGCTCCGTCCCCGGCGCCTGGGAGGCCTGCTGGTCGTGCGGCGTGTTGGCCGACGGGACGCCCTTTCCGTGGGGGCCGTCCCAAGACGCCATTCAAGAGGAGCCCGGAAAGGCGATGAAGACAGGATGGGCGGACGTGGTCGCCTTGTTTGCCCTCACGGTCTTGCTGATCTTCGTCGCCTTCCAGGGATCGCCGCTGGTGCTGTTTCTGTGGCCGATCGTAGTATGGGTCTTTTGGTTGCTGGCGCGGCAGGGTCCGCAGAAAGTCCGGCAGGAAAAGTGGCGAACCGATTGGGAGACAGAGTGCGAAACGACAAGAACCTCGGACGACGAGCCGTTCGGCGATCCCTACCCCGACGACGTCGCCGCGCGTCGGGCGTGGCTGGCGGCCGTCCTGGGGTTGTTCTGGTGTCCGCCGCTTATCCTGTATGCACTGTGGGTGTTGGGAGATCTCGATCCGGAGGGTGACCGGCTCAGCGAAGCGGGCGCCCGCAGACGCAAGGCCAGCGTCGTCCTGAGCAAAGTGGGCCTGCTGATTTATGGAACGTTACTCCTGGTGACGCTCACGAGGGTGGTCGGCCTGACCTTGACGGCATTCAACGTTTGAAGCACCCTGCTTCACCAGGCACTGGACCAACGCCATGAGGGTCAGACGGAAAGCTCGTCCAGCGGGGGCCGCCAGAAGTGATGGCGGCGGAAGATTGCCCGGGCGGCCTTTTGGGCCAGAGCGGTGGAAGCGGTCGCGCGGCCTTCGGCCAACGCTCGATCGAGATCGAGTTGGCCGAGCAGCAATCGGGTGAAGTCGGCCGCGCATAACTGCAGGTAGCTTCGGCCGACGTGGCCGGAAGCGACGCGGGTGTTGTCGCGGCCGATTTCCACCTGGTATTTTTTGCCGTCGACCAAGAGCCCGAGGCTCAGCGGCAGGGGCATTCCGGCGGCGATTGCCCTGCGATTGAGCCGCCCGCCCATCTCCCCGAGCAGCCGCAGCGGATCGAGCAGCTTGGCCATCAGCACGCCGCGGCCGCAGGTGGCGCAGTCGGCGCGGCGGCCGCCGGCGCGGCGGAAGAGCTTATCGAGCGGGCTGCCCGGCCGCGCGTGGAGAACCACGCTGTGGCAGGCGCGCTCGATGGTGTCGGAACAGGCGCGGTCGAGCAGCTCGGCCGCGGCCCGGAACCGCCCTGCGGCGGTGAAGAGCTCGAGGATCTTTGCCCCCCGGGTGATCGCGTACCCGACAATCGGGGACTGGCTCTCCTCCAGCTCCAGCACGTCCGGGCCGTCCAGCGCGACATAGATCTGGTCGAAGGCTTTTCGGGCGATCAGCCACCGCCAATAGTCCTCGGTGCGCTGGAAGGGCCCGTGGCTTTGCCCGAGATTCTCCTCGTAGATCCGCACCAGTGCGCCCAGCTCCGTCTGCCGCCAGGGGCGGATGTTGAAGCGGAGGCGGCGCAGCCCGCGCGACTCCAGCCCGGCGCGGAGGTTCGAGGCGGCGGCCCCGGAGCGGCAATGGCGGCAGCAGAACGCCCAGCCGCTGGAGCGGAGGAATCGGGGCGCGTTGGTCCAGGCGAGGCCGATGACCGCGCCGTCGCGGGCCATGGCCGCCTCGGCGGCAGCCAGCAACCGGCGGCCGTACCCCCGCCCATGGTAATCGGGCAGCACGCCCAGCTCGTGCAAGCCGGCCACCGGCAGGGCCAGCCGGTTAAACTGCATGACGCGGCGGGTGACGTGTCCGTGGGCGACGATTTTTCCGTCGCTGCGGATCAGCAGCCGGTCGCTCGGCTCGTAGAAAGGGTCTTCCAGCGCCGCGCGAAACTCTTCTTTGGCAGGGCACTGGAAAACGGCCGTTAGAAAGTGGTGGATGGCCGTATGATCGGCGGCGCGGGCGGGGACGACCGGCGGCCCCTCCGTCCGTCGGCGGCCCGGCCGTCTTGCCGGTTCGCCGTAAAGCCCCCTCGGTTGCTCGGAATCAGAAGACGCCGAGGGAGGAACGCTTGCACTCATCGGCTCGGATCCCTTCCGAAGGAAACAATCGATCCGTCCCGCGTCTTCGGCCTGCAAGCTGTCTCGATGTGGCAATACTGGGCGTCAATCCGCCTCCAACACGTTCCGCACTGCGTGTATCAAACACGATTCAACCGTTTTTGGGAAGCAGCCGGCGGAGAAAATTCCGCAAAGAATCTTTCGGGTAGAAGCAGAAGGGATACTCGCGCCAACAGAGGACCGAGCGGGCACGGAGGGCCGCGGCCACCCGTTGGCGCTCGGCTTCGAGGCGCCGGCGCTCGGAAGCGACCCAAGGCTGGAGGGCCTCGTTGACGCGGCGAATCTCCAGGAATCGCCGTCTCGCGTCCGCACCCTCGGGCGCCGTCTCGATCCACCGCCGCTTGGCGGTGATCAACGCCTGCGGATCCGGCGCTGCTTCGGCGGGCACGTCGCCAAGGGCGGTGGCGACGGCGGGATCGAAATACTGCTCGGGGTGAAAGCGAAGCTCGCGAAGCCGCCGGCGGATCAGACGCTGGTCGTCTTCGCTGACTTCCGGACAGTCCGTCCGCAGGTGCAACGTGCCCGAGGCAACCGCAAAGCCGGGCGGTCTGAGGCCGAAGAATCTCTCGACCAGCACGTCGGTCACCTGGTCGTACTTGGCCCCGCCGATGCCGTGGATAAACAGGTCGCCCAAGGCCAGCCGGGCCCAGAGCGTGGTGATCAGGGCGCGGGCGCGGATCTTCACCCCCTTCGCGGAGAGAGTGGCCAACTGCTCGACCGCCCGCTCCGCCGGGCCGTCTGCCGAAAGCGAGAGGAGAAACTCGCTGCCCTGGCGGTCGCTCAGCTCGACCCGATCCCGCCCAAGCCTGACAAACAGCCGCCGCCGCAGGGGGTTTTCCGCCGTCCAGATCCAGAAAGGGGCCTCCAGCCATCCGTCTTCGGCAGCCAGGTCGGGCACGGGGTGGGCTACGTTGCGGATCCGATTGCGGCGGCGGTACTCCCGCGCCGCTTCGTTGTACACCGTGCGAAAACGCGGCAAATGCGCCAGCACGTGTGCCGTAAACCAGCGGAACGACTCCGACGAGCAAACGACGCTTTCCGGCAGCTCCAGCGTCGACAGGCCCCAGCGCCCCTCCAACTGGTGCCGCGACTGCGCCAGGCACGCCCCCAGGTTGCCCGTCTGCCGCATCCGCTCTCGGACCATCGACCAGTAGTCGTAAAGGAGCGGGCCGGCAACCAGCGGCTCCAGGTGCTCGCCCGCGCGGCGGTCAAACCCGGCGAACAGCTCCGCGTCGAGGATCTTTCGCTCCTCGAAAGGAATCGGCCGCTCGAATCGGTCCAGCGGCACGGCCAACCGCTTCGGCTCGGACAGGGATCCGCCGGGCAAGGGGATCGAGTTCTGCCGAAACGTGTCCGTATCGATCAGCAAGTTGACGGCCGTTGCGCCATGCCGCCGGGCGAGGGCGGCCAAGGCGAAATTCTTGAACCACACGCCCGGATGGAAAAGCTGCGGCTGGTGCCCGGCCAGGAAGATCGCGCCTTCGGCCGCTTCTTCAGGCGGAGGGTCGACGTCGCGGTAGGCCGTCGTCCAGCGAAACGCCGCGGCAAGAAGCTCGCCCCGCGCCTGGCGGGACACTTCGCCGAGACAGCGGCCGTGGAGGTCGTAGCTTGCCTGCCGGCCGAGCGCAAGGTTCTCCTCGACGATCGCCGCAAGGTCGTCCGGCGGCGGCTCGATCATCGTCGAACCGCTCTCGCGGGGCGCGCGGAGACGGCGGCCATGTTGCGGTTCGAGGCCCAAGGTCATGCCGCTCCCTCTTTGAAGCAAGCAGCCGACAGCCGCCGCGACCGCTCGATGCTGCGATCGAGCACTTCGAGGTAGACCGCCAGGCGGGTGTCGGCGTTGTCCAGCGCGCCGCCGAAGGACCTCGCTTCGTCGAGGTAGATCAGCGGGACCGGCAACTCGACGATCTCCAATCCCAGCGCCGCCGCCTGGGCCCAGAACTCCAGCGGCATGGCGTAACCCGTCTCGGTGATCTCGAACAACTCCAGCACGGGCACGCGGTAGGCCTTGAAGCCGCAGAACGCGTCGGTCAACTCCAGGCCGAGCCGGCGGTTCAGCGCCCCGGTGATCCGCCGATTGATGCGGCGGCGGTCCTCAGGCACCTGGCCGTAGGGGGGCTCCGCGGCCGAGCGATCGCCCGGCCCCCGCAGGTAACGGCTCCCGGAAACCACGTCGGCGTCGCGGCACGCCTCGACAAAGCGGGGAATGAGCTTTGGCTGGTGCTGCCCGTCGCAGTCGATCGTCACCAGCACGTCGTATCCCTCGGCCGACGCGTAGGCGAAGGCCGAACGCAATGCCGCCCCGTAGCCGAGGTTTTCGGGGTGAGAAATCAGCCGGATGTCGTTGCGGCGGGCCAGCAGCCCCGAGGTCCCGTCGGTCGAGCCGTCGTCGACCACCAGCACGTCGCCGCCGTAGCGCAAAGCGCCGCAGAGGACCTCGGCCACGTGGGCCGCCTCGTTGTAGACGGGCAGTGCGGTGAGGGCTCGAATCGGCATGGCTCCTCTTATTCTAGAAACGCCCAGGGGGTCGGAAAAGCCGAGGGGCTGGCGCCTGCTTGAGAGGGGGATGAGCATCCGCCCGCGAACCAGAGGCCGGGGCCCGCCCCGGAAATCGCCCCGAAATGCCCACTCGTCAGGGAATAATCGGGACCGAGAGGGGATCTGCAAGGTACGGCGAGTTCGTTGACGGCTCTTGTTCGTCGCCAGACGCTCGCAGCGCTACTCAGTGGCCGGGTTTTTCCTTCCGCTGCTTGCAACCGCCCCCGCACCGGCTATCATGGGTGTGCGCCGAGCGGCTCGAACAGGGCATGCTCCGCCGGAAAGACGCGTTGGTTCACGTGGAGATTCGTTAACCACAGAGCTTCAGGAGGTATGAGAATGAGATTCATGGGACTCTGTTGCTGTGTCGCCCTCGTCGCATTGGTCATCGCCGGATGCGGTGGGTCGGGGCCCGATCTGGGCGCCGTCACGGGAACGGTCACCTTGGACGGGGCTGCCCTGGAAGGGGCCACCGTCGAGTTTCAGCCGACGGCTGCCGGCGGCTCTCCCTCGTACGGGACAACCGATGCCAGCGGCGCGTACGAGTTGATGTTCACCTTCGACAAGAAGGGCGCCCTGCCCGGCGAACACAAGGTGCGGATTTCCAAGACCAAGCCGGCTGAGGGAGCGGTCCCGAGTGGCGACGATGACGACGATGATGATGACGAGAACGAAATCGAGACCCTGCCCGCCAAGTACAACACCCAGACCGAGTTGACCGCAACGGTCGAGGCCGGCAAGAACACCGCCGACTTCCCGTTGACCAGCGAGTAATCTCAGGGCGACCGATTTGGAGCTGCCGCCGGGCCACGGCGAGGCCGATCTGCCGCCGGCACCGCGGCCCCGGGCGCCCGGGCCGAGTCTGGTCCCTGCCGCATTCGCCCCCGGCCCCCCGCGCCAGGCACGCCTGAGCGGGGCGCCGGGGGCTTTTTTGTCCCCCTCGTTTGGCCGGGGGTGTGCGGCGAACGTTGTGCGCAAATCGCTGGCAACCTCGCCGCCAACGATTATGCTGAATAGAATCCTCGGGGACCCAAGGCGTGGGCGGCCCCGCGACCGCGTCCGGTCGTTCCAGCTCCGCAAATCGAACAAGGGAGCCTTGCGATGCTTCGAGCTACACCCTGGCGGTCCCGCTGCGGCCGCCGCCCGGCCTTCACGCTGGTCGAGCTCTTGGTGGTGATCGCCATCATCGGCATTCTCATCGCGCTGTTGCTGCCGGCGGTGCAGGCCGCCCGCGAGGCCGCCCGCCGCATGCAGTGCAACAACAACCTCAAGCAACTCGGCCTGGCCCTGCACAACTACCACGATTCCTTCGATTGCTTCCCGCCCGGCTGGATCGTCTTCCGCAACGCCCAGGGCAAAGTCATCCAGGACCGGCCGGTCTGGGGCTGGGGGACGTTCTTGCTGCCGTTTCTCGAGCAGAAGACGCTCTACGACTTCATGGACGTTTCCCAAAACGAGCTCGCCGACCTCCTCGACACGACGCTGCCCGACTACGACCCCAGACTGCTGAAAAGCCCGCTGGGCACCTTCATCTGCCCCTCGGGCAAGTCGGAGCGGCTCAATCCCAACCGCAAGATCGAGGGCGTCGACGTGAGCACGTCGAACTACCTCGGCTGTGCCGGCTTCAGCCGCATCAACCGCGACTGGGTCAACGCCAACGAAGAGCCCTACGCCAACTCCGGCATGTTCTTCGGCGCCACCAACAAGTCCGTCCGCTTCCGTGACATCACCGACGGCACCTCGAACGTCTTCGCCGTCGGCGAGCGCAACCGCGACTGCTACGCCGGCGTCTGGTGCGGCGAGGAGGAGGCCGAGGCCTACGGCGACGCGGTGACCGCCTTCGTCTCCTACAAGATCAACCAGCCCGGCTACGTCACCGTCGGCGGCACCCTCCAGCCGCTCTGCCAGCGGGCCTTCGCCAGCAGCCACCCCGACGGCGCCAACTTCCTCTTCTGCGACGGCTCCGCCCGTTTCGTCCGGCAGAGCATCGGATTTCTCATCCCGCCGGACATTGACCCGGACGGCAAGGAAGACATCAACGATCCGGCCGAGTATCAGAACAAGTGCCAATACATGGGCATCTTCCAATACCTCGGCATGCGCGAAGACGGCTTCCCGATCGACGAAACCTTCTAATCCTGAAACAAGCGAAGTCACTCTGGAGTGCGGCGACTTGTCGCCGCTTTCTTGAGTGTCTCGCGCACGCGGCGAGCGATCCGGAAGTCCACCGGAAAGCCGTCTCGCTGCGTTCTCCGACCGCCCAAAAGCGGCGACGAGTCGCCGCACTCCAAAACGTCGCTCGCTTCGGGCCTCGTGGGTTCGGCCGAGGCGAATCGGCGCACGAAACAAGCCGGGGGCCGTCCTGCCCTCCGCCTGAGCGAAGAGGGGACGGCCCCCGGCGCCATGTCTCTTGCGATGGTCGCGCGCCGCGGTGAAGACTCCGCCCTCACCCCCGGCCCCTCTCCCGCTTGCCGGGAGAGGGGAGGTGTGTTAGGGCGGGTTACAGGCTGTCGACCGGGTAGCCGTCCTCGCGAATGCCCCTGAGGTTGTAGACGCCCATGTCCGCGCAGTGGGTGCGGTACTCGGCCGGTGAGTTGATGTCCTGGTCTACAACGTTCGCCGTCCCGGCCCCGTCCGTGCCGAGGTTGAACTCGACCTGGTCGGTGATGAACTGCACCGAGCCGTCGCACATGGCGAAGTTCGCCCCGTCGGGGTGCTCGCTGCCGAAGCCGCGGCGGACCGGGTCGTCGCCCGCCGTGGGCGGCGCGTTCAGCCGATAGCAGACCCAGCCCAGGCAGCGCTTGCGGTTGTTAACGCCGTTGTCGACGCGGTGCACGCCGCACCAGACGGCGGCCTGCGCGTTTTGATCCCGCTCGCCGACGGCGAAGACGTTCGAGGTGCCGTCGGTGACGTCGCGGAAGCCGACCGCCTGCGTGCCGGTGCAGAAGAGCACGCCGGAGTTCTCATAGGGCCAGTTGTTTTGCATGTCGATCACCGAGAAACCTTCCACGCCGACGTAGTTGGACGTGCCTACGTCTTTGCCCCGCACATTGTTGTTGGGGTTGATCGGCTCGGACTTGGCCGACGGGCAGCGGTAGGGCTCGATAGAAGTCAGCAACAGAGGCAGGTCCGGGTCCGCCGTGGGGTTGGCGATGTCATGCAGCCACCGCTCGTCGATCCGCAGTTGGTCGTGGAGCGGTTTTTGTTCCATGTAAGGCAGGACGAAGGTCAGAAAGCCCCACATCGCCCGGTTTGTCTTCGCGTCTGCCGGGGTAGCTGGGTTCTCCACGGCGATCGCCCCGGGCGGGAAGCACTTGAACGTGTCGTGGTAGTTGTGCAGCGCCAGGCCGATCTGCTTGAGGTTGTTGGTGCACTGCATACGGCGGGCCGCCTCGCGGGCGGCCTGCACGGCCGGCAACAACAGCGCGATCAAGATGCCGATGATGGCGATCACCACCAACAGCTCGACCA
>Ga0180438_10008455_pt1 | contig 13080 bp, 10 predicted proteins | sample SS_ome_12_FD_132455 | JGI IMG/M metagenome (GOLD analysis project Ga0180438, IMG submission 132455) | Hypersaline lake sediment archaeal communities from the Salton Sea, California, USA - SS_3_D_2 metaG | ecosystem: Environmental > Aquatic > Non-marine Saline and Alkaline > Hypersaline >...
CAGGAGCATCGCCCACTCTACAGGCTGGCCGAGTCGCGCATGCAGAAGGTGCTCGACGAGCACGCGCGCCTGGATTGGTTCGACGACTTCTTCGGCCGGCGGCCGCAGGCGACCTTCAAGTTCACGCTGGGAATGCTCAACGGCGGATCGAGCTACGGGGCGCGATGCCGAACTGCCGACGGCAACGAAGAGCTGCACTGCATCCTCGGCGTCTGGAAGACCGACGGCGAGGGAATGCCGCTATTCGAACCGGAGATGCTCGGTACGGTAGTCCATGAATTCTGCCACTCGTACACCAACGCCGTCGTCGACCGGCATGCAGCCGAACTTGAGGCGGCAGGCAAGAAGATCTTTCCGTGCGTCGAGGCAGCTATGCGACGGCAGGGATACGGAAACTGGAAAACCATGATGTACGAGTCGATGGTCCGCGCCTGCGTGATACGCTACACCCACACACATGTCGGGCCGGAAGCGGCACGCCGGGCGATCGCCTATCAGAAGGCAAGGCAGTTCTTGTGGATCGAGGAGCTGTCGGAGCTGCTGGGTGAATATGAGGTCCGACGAAAAGAGTTTGCCGATCTTGACGAGTACTTCCCTCGCGTTGTTGACTTTTTCGGCCTCTACGCCGACAAATTCGCCGAAGAGCAGAACCGGCTGTTGCCCCGAGTAGCGGCCAAGCTGAACGAGTATGGCCGGAAGCTCGTCGACCAGGTCGCGCTGGCAGCCGCCCGTCCCAAGGTGGTCTCGATCACACCGGCCAACGGAGCCGCCGACGTCGACCCTGAGCTTGAGAACATCAGAGTGGTTTTCGACCGCCCGATGGCCGACGGTTCCTGGTCTATGGTGGGCGGAGGGCCGAATTTTCCGGAACTCGTGGGCAAGCCGTCGTACGATCCCAAGCGGACCGTTTGGACCGTCTCGGTCAAGCTCAAGCCGGGCTGGAGCTATCGGTTCATGCTCAACTCCGACCGATTCAATGCCTTCAAGAGCCAGGACGGCGTCCCGCTGGCGCCGGTGGTGGTGACCTTCAAAACCGGGAATGGGAAGCCGAAGGACGCCGCCGATTCGTCTCTCAGCCCATGACGGTCGTCGCTCGTGTTCTCATCAAGCCATGCCTCTTGCGAGGCGTGTGGAGAAACGACCCTGACTCAGGCGCACAGGAGCAACGGCCTGCCCCCTTAATCGGGTGGAACATCAGGGGCAATAGACGCTGTTTCAGGAAACGGTTGGTCCGGGGTTGCTCGGACACGCCGTATTCCCAAGGCTTTATCGGATGTTGCAGAGCCCGGCGGCTCAAACAGTTGAGAGGCTGCCGCACCTGCCCTTCCGTCGATACGAAGCAACAATCCCAGCGAACACGGCAAGCATTGACCAGACGATGACGCTTGTGGGCTCCGGGATGACGACCCCCGGGGAGAAGACGGCAATATTGCCGCCCTTATTGGCAAAGACGTCGACGCCGGCCGCGAAACTGGTGTTCTGGGTCAGGTTGGCTATGGTTGCCGCTGATGCATCATTTGCATTCGCGATCAGAGCCCACAAGTCTCCTGTGGCACTGTCGTAGGCAATATCCTGGATGAAACTGGAGTCGCCCTGAGGACCGATGGGGCCCAACAAGTTGCCCGCGCTGTCATACTGATACGCCGGCAGAGACCCGAAGATGTTTCCGGTGTCCTGACGGGTTATCGCTGCGAGCGCGCCATTGAAGACGGCAATATTGCCGCCCTTATTGGCAAAGACGTCGACGCCGGCCGCGAAACTGGTGTTCTGAGTCAGGTTGGCTATGGTTGCCGCTGATGCATCATTTGGATTCGTGATCAGGGCCCACAAGTCTCCTGTGGCACTGTCGTAGGCAATATCCTGGATGAAACTGGAGTTGCCCTGAGGACCGATGGGGCCCAACAAGTTGCCTGCGCCGTCATACTGATACGCCGGTAGAGACCCGAAGATGTTTCCGGTGTCCTGACGGGTTATCGCTATGCTCACACTCGCGTTCGCCGGAGACGACGCGAGGATTGAGCCGAGTGTCAGAGAAATGCAAAAGGATGTGTTCAAAGCACTGTGCGCAGCGAAGGGTCTCATCTGTTTGTCTCCGTGTGGTGGTGTCCCCGGTTGAAAGATCCCAGACTACAAGCCGCTATTGCTTTGCTCGCCCACCGCCGAACGTACTCAAAGGCAGACTCCTGCACATTGTAATCATATCTAAAGTTGTCCGCGATCGCTCAAAGTGACGATCCCTCCTCGCCATTTCGATGTCGGGCCAGTTCTTGACTATTGCACCTTATGGGCCAACGACCCCCGCATCCCGACAGGGAAAACCAGAAACCTCTTCCCCCACGAGACTAACGGGGCAGGGGCGAATGTCAAGCAGGAAACACCCTAAGCTCGGAATGGCGCGCGCCCCCTTCCGTTGCCTCTGCCGGGGGGGTGATGTTGCGGGGTTCGACCACTGGCCTGACGCATGGATTCGAGGCCGATTCTGCGTCCCGTATTCCCAACGTTTCTGACACGCACCGTCTGGCACCGCATTTCCCAATGCCGTAGCACCGCACTTGTTGAGTTGGACTCCGCAGGAGCATACGATGAGGCGTCTGGGATTGCCGGATTATATGCAATCCACTCCTTCAGGAGAGACGACTGATTTTCCGGCGGGGACTCGATGCCATGCGACGCGCAGTTTCGACCGCGATATTAGCCGTAACAAGCACGTTTTGTGTGCCCTCCTCGCACGCAAACGATTACGGAGCCACCAACGAGAACGGTGTTAGGATATTCTCCGCTGTGCCCCAGGCGGGGGTGCATCCTCGCGTGCTGATGAGCCCGGAGAACCTGGCGAGTTGGCGCAAGGAAGTCATCAAGACCTATCGTGGCGGGGCCGATTTTGCGCTGGCCTACGACTACCTCTACAACTGCATGACTCCCGAGCAGCGCCAAGTCTGCCGCAAGGCACTTTCCGCTGCCACCAAGGATCTGGTCTGCTGGGGCATGGGCTTTCCGCGTGGCCGGGGGGTCAGCAACTGGTACGGCTACCACGGTGAATTAGGCCCCATGCTGCTGGCCATCGAGGGCGAGGAAGGTTACCACCGTGCTGCTTTATCCGTTTCGGACTACCGTCGAACCAGCGGGCAAGACCAGCCGGGAAGACTGGGCGCGATATCCGCTCGGAGCAGTCCTTCCTACCCAAAGCCTGGCGACAGCCGGTGGCTTCTTCCTCAAGCTTGACGGTCGAAAAGACGAGTGGTCGTTCGCCCCCGACGAACATGGCCGCAGCCGTATCCGCCTGCAACGTGGTGGAGAGCATTGGCAACTCGACTGATTCAAAGGCGGCTCGACAATAGTGGTGCCTCACGAATAGACCCGAATCTCGGACTGGGGCGCGGCGAAAGGCCGGACGGTAGCAGACACCACCGCGATGCCTCTGTCGGGGGAACGCAAGCGACTGGCGGAGCACGAGCCCGGCTGACGACGGCGATGCGAAAGAACGAGATTGGAAAACGAGAATTCCGAGGATGCTATGCGCCGATCGCGGCAGCAAACATCAGCGTCGTCCGCTCACCCTCTGTTGATCGCCCACTTTGACAGGCACAATGCGCCCGGTCTGTAAAAGGTAAGCCTCTGCAACTGGGCAAAACGAACAAACGCACCTTCAGCAACAAAAACCAAGTAAGAGCTTTGAGGTGAAACATGCATAATCAGCGCCACATCCACGTTCTTCGCACTGCGATGACATGTCTCCTGTGCATGGTCTTTGGCGCCTTGGCTCTGGGGCAAGAGAAGGACTTCAATGCCTATCCCGAGCATGTTGCAGCGTACCTGAAGCGACTTTACGACGAGAGCGGGCGACGGTTCGCCTTTCGAGACGACTACCCCGGCGGCTTCGAGAAGTGGCAGGTTGATGCTCGCGCGGCACTTCACCTCAAGCTCGGAATGGACAAGATTGCGGCGTCGGTCGGTGACCATCAGCCGGCCGTCGAGCTTGGCGAGCCGGAGGACTTCGGCGAGTACACCCGGCAGCCAGGCGTCATCGAAACGGAACCGGAAGTTCGCGTTCCGTTCTGGCTGCTGAAGCCGAAGGGTGATGGCTTCTGGCCGCTGGGAGTCTTTCCTCACGGGCATGACGGGCGTGGCCATGATACGACGGCGGGCGTGTACGCTGACGAGACGCATGAGAAAAAGTCCATCGCCGAAGATCGTGACGTGGCCGTGCAAGCCGTGAAGCTCGGCTTCGTTTCCATCGCCCCGGCAGTGCGGGGCTTGGCGGTGGATGGCGTTCCCGATCTACATGATCGGCACGGCAAACGGGATTGCCGCAGCCACGTCATGCACTGCCTTCTCGCCGGGCGCACGGCGATGGGCGAACGGGTCTGGGACATGCAGCGAATTCTGGATTGGGCTTTGGCGCTGCCGGAAGTCGATTCGAGGCACGTCCTCATGATGGGCAACTCGGGCGGGGGCATGGTGACCATCTTCACCGCCGCTTGCGACCGGCGGATCGGCGTCGCCGTCCCCAGTTGCTCCTTTGCCCCCACGGTCGGCGAGGCCGGATACATCTTCCACTGCGACTGTAACATGGTGCCGGATCTGATGGAGTTGGGCGGCCTCCCCGGCGTTGCCGGACTCATCGCTCCTCGGCACCTCCTGGCGGTTAATGGCCGCAAGGACACCCTGTTCTCGGAAGAAGCAATCGAACAGGCAGCGGCGACCGTTCGCGAAATCTACAGGGCGGCGGGCTGCCCGGAGCAGTTTGAGCATCGGTGGGGAGCCGAAGGCCATCGCTTCTACAAAGACCTGATGTGGCCGTTCGTGCTGGCGGCGCTTCAAAGCACGGGACGCAGGACACTTCGATGAAGGACAACCGGCCGCGGACGTTCCCAAGGCCCCTCCGGTGCAACTCGGGAGGAACGAAGATTGAGAATCCGACCTCTCGATCTTCGGGCATGAGTCTGGCCGGCGGCCGGACTCCCGCTGCATCGATGGTCACCGCCGTCGATGGATTTGGGCATGAGAAGGGGAAGGAAGTCTGGAGATCGGCACAAGACCAATACAAAGTCAACGGTGCGCTGGACTCGCGTCGGATCATATCGGCGGACAAAAAAAGGACTCACGGCAAATCGCCGTGAGTCCCATGATAACAAGTAGCCGAGGCGGGATTCGAACCCGCACGAGGGATAACCCTCACGGGATTTTAAGTCCCGTGCGTCTACCGGTTCCGCCACTCGGCCTGGGGGCAGCGGGTTTGGGGGGCCGTTGCCTGGAGGGGCATCGGCGCGGGTGCCAGCGTCGAATGCTTTTCCATGGGCTGGTTAGGACTTGTTGTCAGGGGGCCGCTCGTCGCTGCGGACCGACTCGATGCGGTTGATGGCATTGAGGAATGCCTTGGCGCTGGCTTCGACGCTGTCGGTCGACACGCCGCGGCCGCGGTACAGTTCGTTCTGGTATTCCACTTGGACGGTGACTTCACCCTGGGCGTCCTGGCCGACGGTGACGCTGTGCACGCGGAAGTCTTTGCAGGCCACGTGGATGCCGGTCAGTGCGCCGATGGCGAGGAAAACCGCGTCGATGGGGCCATCGCCGGCGGCGGTTTGCGAGGAGAGCACCTCGTCGCCCCGGCGAACGGTCAAAACGACTTGGGGTACTTTGCCGGTGCCGGAGGAAAGCTCGTAAGACTCCAGATTCCAGACGGCCGTGACCGCGCGGATCTGCTGCTCAACGAGGGCGGCCAGGTCGGCGTCGTAGATGACCTTTTTCTTGTCGGCGAGCGTCTTGAATTCCTCGAACACCTGATTGAGCTGCTCGCCGGTGAGGCGGTAGCCGAGTTTTCGGGCGCGGTCGGCCAGGGCGGCGCGGCCGGAATGCTTGCCGAGCACCAGATCGCTGGCGCTGAGCCCGACGTCGTCAGGCCGCATGATCTCGTAGGTGGTGCGTTCCTTGAGGATTCCGTCTTGATGGATGCCGGCCTCGTGGGCGAAAGCGTTTTCGCCGACGATCGCCTTGTTTCGCTGCACGTGCATGCCGGTGATGCTGGCGACCAGCCGGCTGGTGGGCACCAATCGGCGGGTGACCACGCCGGTTTCGGCGTGGTAGACGTCGTTTCGGGTCCGCAGGGCCATGACGATCTCTTCCAGGGAGCAGTTGCCGGCCCGCTCGCCGATCCCGTTGATGGTGCACTCGACCTGGCCGGCGCCGGCCTCGACGGCGGCGAGGCTGTTGGCGGTGGCCATGCCCAAGTCGTCGTGGCAGTGCACGCTGATCACGGCCTTGTCGATGTTGGGCACGCGGCGGCGGAGCGTGCGGATGCACTCGGCCATGTGCAGGGGCGTGGCGTAGCCGACGGTGTCGGGGATGTTGACGGTGGTGGCGCCGGCGTCGATGGCGGCCTCGACGACGGCCGAGAGGAAGTCGGATTCGGTTCTGACGGCGTCTTCGGGCGAGAACTCGACGTCGGGGCAGTATCCGACGGCACGCTTCACTCCCGCCACCGCCCGCTCGATGATCTGCTCCTTGTCCATCTTGAGCTTGAACTCGCGGTGGATGGCGCTGGTGGCGAGGAAGACGTGGATTCGCGGGCGCTCGGCGTGGCGGACGGCCTCCCAGGCCCGATCGATGTCCTCCGATCGGCAGCGGGCCAAGCCGCAAACCACCGACCCACGGAGCAGCCTGGCGATTTCGGAGACGGCCTCGAAGTCGCCGGGCGAGGCGATGGGAAAGCCGGCTTCGATGATGTCGACGCCCAACTCGGCCAGCGCCTGAGCGACCTCCATTTTCTCAGTCAGGTTCATGCTGGCGCCGGGCGATTGTTCGCCGTCGCGGAGCGTGGTGTCGAAGATCACGATGCGTCGATGAGCGGACTCGGACATGGTTGTCGGTATTCCTTGATTCAGGCAGGCCAGGGCCCGGAAAAAAATAAGTTGGGCAAACTTATTGAACCCAAGGAAGCGCAGCGCCCTTGGGTTCAATATCTGTTCGTGTGAAAAATGCGTGTTTCCGCGGAGTATCGACGCCGGCAAATGACAAAGCAAGGGCGCTGCGCTTCCTTGCTTTTTCATATTTGCCCAACTTATTTTTTTCCGGGCCCTAAGGGGGAATGGATCGATCTCTCCAGCACCTCCAACCTGCAATGAAAAAACCCCGCGGCCGCATGGTCGGCCTCGGGGTTCGGTTTAACGCGGAAAATGTGTCGTGGCGCGCGAACCCTAAGGCCCCCCTTCAAGAAGGGGTAATAACAAAAGGTCGAGCAGGTTCGCGATTGCCGCCACGGAAACGCCCTAAGAGAGTCCCAGATTGCCCAAGTGTACCGGACACCTCGGGCACGGTCAAGGTTCGCTGCCTTGCCTTTCGGTCACGCCGCGCGGTCCGGCTTGGCAACGGATTCCCATAGGTCCTCCCTCAAAGGGCGGTCACGATGGCCAGCTTACTCGAAGACGATGGCAAGCGTGCCGTCGGCAAACCTGGCGCCGGCCACCTCCCGATTGATCAGCGAGTCGGGCAGGGTGAAGACGCGGGTGTAACTGCCCGCCGTCAAGATCAACTCCGCGTCCTTGCGGCCGACGTCGAGCTGGCGTTTCTCGACGTTCGGCAGCCAGAAGGAGAGCCGGTACTTCCCGTCTTCTCGCGTCAGCGTCACGGCCTTGGGCTCCGACAATCTCTCGGCGGGGTGTTGCGGGCCGAAGATGCCGTGAGCCATTTCCAGCAGCAACTCCGGCCCGATGGGCTCGCTATCGAGTAAGGGTGCGCGGAACTTGGCCACGTCCAGGAACGATTGCTCGATCGATTCCAGGAGCTGCTTCTGGAGCGTGAACCAGCCGTGCAGGAAGCCGTCGGCAAGCTCCACCGGGAGGATCTTGTTCACGAAGATCCCGTCGATCGGAAACCCGAACAGCCCGAAGTAGGTGAACGCGCGGCGGGTCTCGGCGATTGCCACGCGGTCGGGATTGAGGACCAGCCGGACCGAGCTGACGGCGGGGTCTTTGAGGATTTCGCCCAGGCGTCCGACCTTGCGGATGATGTCTTCGAACGTCACGTACGCCTGGTCGGAAGGGATCACCTCGCGGACTCCCTTGACGTGTTTGACGACCGGGCGCACGAGCTTCATCAACTGGCGCTCGAAGTTCATCAGCCGGTTCAGCTTGGTGCAGGCGGTGTCCGTGAACGTCAGCATTCTCAGTGCACCGGCGGTGGGGGAGCAGTCGACGATGACCACGTCGTATTGCCCGCCCTCGAGCTCCCTCAAGATGCGAGTCAGCAGGAAGATCTCATCGGCGCCGGGCAAGAGGGCGACCTCCTCGGCAACAGCGTCTTCCATTCCGAGGTAGGTGAGGAAACCGGAGAGGTAATCCTGCACCGGCGTCCAATTCTCGCGGATCTCCCGGATGGCGTCGATCTCCAGCGCTTGCAGGTTCTCTGTGATGGCGGCCGGCTCCGGGCCGACGGGCGTGTCGAAGATGTCGGACAGGTTGTGGGCCAGGTCCGAGCTCACCAGCAGCGTGCGGCGGCCGAGCTCGGCGACGCGAACTGCGGTCGCCGCGGCGATGCTCGATTTTCCGACCCCGCCTTTGCCCGTGTAGAGAATCAGTCTCATCGCTACGCAATCCGGATTCTTTTGATGGTCGCCGGGGTGAGTTTGCCCTCTCGAGTCAGCAGCTCCAGCACGTGCCTGGCCGCGTCGAGGCCCTCGTCGATCTGCTCCAGTCTCTTGGCGAGGAACTCCCTTTCTTCCGGGTTTCCTTCCTCCGCCTGGGCCAAGTCGCTTTTCCAGCGGTTCAAGTGGTCGGCGAAGCGATTGAGCTCCTCTTTAAGTATGGTGGTCGCGACCTCCGTCCAGATCTCCCAAGGGTCGCCGCGGAGCTCGTAGTAGTTCTTGCGATCGCCGCGACTGAAGACCCTTCGCACAGCCTTCCAGCGCTCGAGGAGCCGGATGTTGGTGGAGACGGATCCTTTGGAGACTTCGAGCCGCTCGGCCATTTCGTCCAGCGAGAGCGGTTTTCGAGTCAGCAGGAGCAGGCCTTCCAGCAGGCCGCCTACGCGAGTCGTGCCGTAACGCTCTGCCATTTCACCACTTGCATCGATAAAGTCGTTTTGGATGTCTTCAACGGTCTTCTGCATCGCTCGCACCTCCCAGAGTAGGAAAAGTGTGTTCAGTATATACTAAACATAGTTATTATATGCAACGTTCGATCCTTGTCAAGCATGAAAATGGAGCCCAAGCGCAGGCACACCTCAAAAGAGACGAACCACGGTGGGCCTGGGCCTTGCGGGAGGCCGATTCGGTCTTCCCGAAGGGCGGCGTTTCCGCTACCCTTGCGGCGCGTCCCCCAAAATATGGGATATTTGAGGGGTTGGGGGGAAATGGACAGATGGCGGGTGAGAATTTCGACATCTCCAGTGACCCGAAGCCGGCCGAGTCGCCAAGCGTCGGTCCGGGCAGCCGGCGCTTCGTCGGCGTCCGCTTTGCCTGTTGCGACGTCTACACAAGGGTTTACGTCAACCGGGCCGAGACCGCCTACGAGGGCTGTTGCCCCAGGTGTTCCCGGAAAGTGCGGCTGCGGATCGGCCCTGAGGGAACCGATGCGAGGTTCTTTGTCGCCTATTGAAGCGTTTGTTGGGCGAGAGGTCTTGCGACGATGATGGACTACGAAGTCCAACGCTGCACGCGGCACTGCGCCGCAACCGGTCGGGAACTGGCCCCAGGTGAAGAGTTCTACTCGGTCCTGGTGGAAGAGGGCTCGCAACTGGTGCGGCGGGACTACGCCCCGGAGGCCTGGCAAGGGCCGCCGCAAGAGGCCGTCGGCTGGTGGAAGTCGCAAATCCCCAACCCGCAAGCGACACGGATGAAACTGGCGCCCAACGAGGTGATGCTCCAGTTGTTCGACCAATTGGAAGGGCAGCCGGATCGGCAGGACATGCGGTACGTGCTGGCCCTGTTGCTTGTCCGGCGGCGCGTGATGCGGGTGGAGGACTTGCAGGGGGACGACGAGGGCCGCGCGCTGCTGGTGCTCTACTGTCCTCGCCGGGAGACCACGTACAGGGTGCCCGAGGTGCCCCCGGGCGAGCAGCGGATCGACGAGATCCAGGAGGAGCTGGCGCGGCTGCTGTTCGCCAGGGCGAGTTGAGGAGGGATTGGGAAGCGGGGATTCTGGGGGCTGGAGACTCGCGGGCAGGAAGCGCAACTGATGGATCGATTGAGCGGTCTGTTGAGGTGGTTGGTGCCGCTGGGGCTGGTGGCGCTGTGCGGGGCGAGTTGTCCGCGCTTCGGCTCGCCGTTGGTGATCGGCCGGCCGCTGCCGCCGCCGGTGCTGCCGGCCGACCCGACGCTGGAGCAGGTGATCGCCGTGGTCAACGGCAACAGCTCGCAGATCCGCAGCTTCTCCACCAACGGGGCTACGGTGAGCGGGGCCGGCTTCCCCTCGCTTCGTGCCAGCGTGGTCTTTGAGCGGCCAAGGCGGTTCCGCTTCCGCGCCGAGACCGCCCTGACGGGAGCGGAGCTCGACGTGGGGAGCAACGACGAGCTGTTCTGGCTCTGGGTTCGCCGCAACGAGCCGCAGGCGATCTACTTCTGCCGGCACCACCAGTTCGCCGCCAGCCCGGCGCGAGAGATCCTGCCGATCGATCCGCAGTGGCTGATCGAGGCGCTGGGCATCACCGAGCTCGATCCCCGCTTGCCGCACCAGGGGCCTTTCCGACTTTCGGGCGAGCGATTTACCGTGCACACGGTGCGGGAGACGCCAAATGGGCCGCAAACCAAGGTGACGGTGGTCGACGGCCGTCGCGGATACGTGCTCGAGCAACACGTTTACGACGCCCAGGGCCAAGTGGTCGCCAGCGCCGTGACCAGACGCCATCGCCAGGACCCCTTGAGCGGGCTGGTCATGCCGAAGGTGGTCGACGTCCACTGCCCGCGCGTGGAGCTGAGCCTGCGGATCGATTTGGGCAACGTGGACGTCAACCGTCCGCTGGGAGGTACGAGCGAAGTGTGGGCGATGCCCAGCTATCCGGGCTATCCGGTAGTCGATCTCAGCGATCCTCACACACTCCACGCGTATTAGGACATTAAGGGTCTACGTCGAATCGAATGGCCCCAGAGCGTAGAAAAAGGGGCCAAATGGCTCCTTTTCTTGGGGCCATTTGCTTGGCTCTCGATCCCCGGATTGGCAAGCCCCGCCCGGAGTCCGCCAGTCCTGGACCATCGCACCTCCTTGCCTTCGACGTCCGTGACGGGCACCTGGCAGGACCGAACGGGAGTGCCGTCCACCAGCACGGTGCAAGCGCCGCAATGCCCTTCTCCGCAACCGTACTTGCAGCCGGTCAGCTCCAGGTCGCAGCGGAGGACCCAGAGCAACATCCGGTCGTCATCCACGCTCATGCGTAGGGGCCTGCCGTTGAGCTTGAACTCGATGGTCGCTTCCATAAACGTTTCCCTCGCTAATGACTTCGTTCTCGCGCGAGAGCGGCAGCCCGGATGGGGGGCAAGGGGCATTGTTGTCCGCGCCGCCACTGTAGCGTAGCGCTGACGGAAACGCTACTCTGACCACAGGTTTCGTTCCAGCTATGGAGTAGAGAGCTGATCATGAGACACTTCCGGAGTGTAGCGGCATGGGTGCTTGTGCTGCTGGCTGGCCCAGTTCTCGCACAGCAGGATCCTGATTGTGTAAACCCGATCTGCGATCTGGGCGTCGAGTTTTACGCCCAAGGAGGCGTCGTCGTGGACGGCATCGCCTACTTCACCTCGGACGACGGAGGCTGCGTCAAGACGGGCATCCGATCTCCCGATTTCCACAGCGTCGTGGCGTTTGACGTCCACACGCTGCGGAAGGTGCGGAGCTATCATTTTTTGCAGACTTATGACAGCTCCCCCTTCCTTTTCCAGAAACGGGACGGCACCTGGCTGGTGATCGCCCACGAGCACAAGAACGAGCGAACGGTGGCGTTCCAACGGGACAGCGGCCAGTTGGAATGGACGAGCGCCGACAACCAGCCGGGCCACTACTTCTTCGGCTACTCCACCTGCCGCCTGGACGACGGAACACAACTGATCCTCGTGGCCTGCCAAAACGGACTCCATGCCATGTCCGGGGAAACGGGTGAGGATGTCTGGTGGCTCAAGCAGCGAAGCACGGGCGGCGTTACCCCCTGCGTGGATCAAGAACGAGGATGGGTATTCTACCAGTGCAACGGCCAAGTCCTGAAGGTCCTTGCTGCGGACGGAAGGGTCTTGAAATCAGCCGCCGTTGCTACGCCAAACGTCTGCATTTCGTGGAACACGGCGCTGGTAAACGATGACTACGGCTATTTCGTGGCGACTCGCTGGTATGGCAAACCGGAATGGGATTCTGCCATCCGGGTCTTTGACAGCGATCTCAACCTTGTCTGGGAACGCACCGGGTTGCCAGTCGGCAAGAAGGACACGCTCACCTACGTGGACGGGAAACTTGTAACCGGCAGCGGAAACCACTGGAGCAAGAAATACGAAGGGGACGCATGGAAGTACGTGGCGGCCTATTCGATTGCCGATGGCTCGATCATCTGGAAGTGCGATCTATCCGACATCCCTTACGAAAGCCTCTTTAATCTCCCTTACCTCAACGGCCACCTCTATGCAGAAACGACGGGCGGCGATTACGGATCGAGCAAGCTGCTACGCATACGGGCATCGGATGGTGCCTTGGTCGAGACACTTGACTACGGGCGGTCGATCAGTTCATGTGCTCCGTGCATCATCGCCCACGGCAGGCTCTTGAGCGGTGATCTCGGCGAGGATCGAATCGTCGTCACCGAGATCGCCGAGAACTCGAAGGCCGATTGGCCGGGGCCGTTTGGCCATCCGCAAACGAACCAATTTGCACTGGCCGAAGAGCCGGACGCAACGCTCGTGCCGATGAAGGAGATTCGGCCGAAGGGCAAGGGCGATCTGCCCTGCCCGCCGAGCGAGACCATCACGAACTTGACCATCCATCCCGAGCGGATTTCTATCGGCAACGGCGACAATTGGCCCATCACTTGGGCTGATGACGGGGACCAGTACACCGTCTACTGTGACGGGGAAGGCTTCGGTGGCGGCAGCGGCAAGGGCAGCATGAGCCTCGC
>Ga0180438_10008456_pt1 | contig 13080 bp, 11 predicted proteins | sample SS_ome_12_FD_132455 | JGI IMG/M metagenome (GOLD analysis project Ga0180438, IMG submission 132455) | Hypersaline lake sediment archaeal communities from the Salton Sea, California, USA - SS_3_D_2 metaG | ecosystem: Environmental > Aquatic > Non-marine Saline and Alkaline > Hypersaline >...
CCAGGGGGAACAGAAAGCTCGTCCAATGATGTAACCGAATCAAGTTGATCCAGCTTCCGCGCCGCAACCTTCCATAAGGATTTGGGGCATATGTTCCTGGCAGCTTTGGTTGCCTTGCCGTTGAAGAGGTCTTCCGTGCCTGTGTCCCTGAATGAGCGGATCATGAATACATGATATCCCGGAATTCATGCTTCTTCAATCCCGTGAAATAGAAATGAAGTAATTTGCCTCCGAATTTTGGGTAAATCCCGGTGAACAGCGGTAAACTCCGGCAAGTCGCCTGCAAGGGCCAACTATTCGGCCTTGCTGAAAAAATAAAGGATTTCGGGGCCTTGCCGGCTCCCGTGCGAGTTGGCTGTTAACCACTAAGCCACGGCGTCTCTTGCATCTGTTGCGTCCACGGTCGAATGTCTTGTGAACATAGCAAATCTTGATTCTGGCCGCCCTACGGATAGTGACCATCTGAAATGCAGATGAAGGCATGGTCGGGGCAGATAGGAGCAAGAAATGTTGAAATGAGAACCTTTCCCGACTCTTCCCTATTTGTTCTGGATACGTGAAACGCGACTTGTTTTTCTCTCACGCTCCCACCGGTCCGTACCTTCATAGACAGCAACTCCCGCAGTCTGTCACCCATCAGAACTGGCAGTCACTTCATGAAAAAAGACTTGATTATTGCTATGCTAATTTCATATGTTGGCGGAAATAACGCCCCGGGGGACTTGGGTTGAATCCTGCAGCGTTTCCCAGGCAGGTTCTCTGCAATTCAATGAATAATTGGACGGAAGCCCGAAAAGAAGTAAGAAAGGAGAAAAAACATGCCAGAGTTCGCATCGCCATTTTCGGGGTTAGCAAACGACAGGAAGCTCACGGACGAGGAACTTGTCAGAGCAATCCGGTTCATGGTGGCCGCAGAATACGAAGCGATTCAGTTGTACATGCAGCTTGCCGAGTCAACCGATAACAAGCTCGCCGTCGAAGTGCTCAAGGACATAGCGGATGAGGAACGTGTACACGCTGGAGAGTTTCTGAGATTGCTCCGCGAGCTTGCCCCAGATGAAGAAAAGTTCTATGTGGAAGGGGCAGAAGAAGTAGAGGAAGAAATCAAGAAAATGAAGTAGAGAATCCCCCGGGAAAAACCGCCCAACAACGCGCGCTCCACCGGACGGCAATTCCGCTGCGCTCTATTGCCGCGAGTGAGCTTGGTCTTTGGGCGGTACCAACCGAGAAATGAGATTTACATTTGATGCCAGTCGCAACCTATAGACTTTACGTCCCGTTCCCTCTGAAGATCATCCTCTTCGGAACGCTTGGCGCGTTTACAGTGGTCGGTCTTGCCCTTCTCATAGGGCTCATTCCTTTCGCTCAGCAGGACGCCTTGCCAAAGAGATTCCCGATTTTCTGGCTCGGCATGGTCGGTTGGTGCTGCTTTTGGCCCCTATCCATCCCGCACAAGATTGTCGTCTCCGAAGGCAGCCAAATCGAGTTTATTTCGGTGATTCGACGCCGCCGCGTTGCAGCGACAGACATGAGACTTATCAGGCCTGACACTTTCCAATCTGGATTCCTCCTGGTAAGGGCTACGCGGGGCATGGTTAGGCTTCTGAACCAATTCGATGGGTTTCACGAACTTTTTGGAAGCCTCAAGGTTGTCAATCCGGACGTCGAGCTTCATGGTTGCTAGACAGCCGTTTACGTCCAACGTCGGCCCTGCAGGCGGATTGCCTCGACGCCTTGCGTTCCGGCAACCGCTGAGCCGCAAGGTTCGGCAACATAGGCACAGCATAGGAGCGTAAAAGAAATGCTAGAATCGAATAAGCCAATGTCGAGTATCGGCTTCAAACTAATGAAGTTCATGTTCAAGGTTCGCGATCTCCTTGGACCTCGTTTGGATGTGTTGAAGGAAGCCGAAATAGAATCCGGATTCTCCGTAGTCGATTTCGGCTGCGGCCCCGGCGGCTACATCATTCCACTCGTCGAATTGGTGGGTCCTTCCGGCGAGATTCATGCACTGGACATACACCCACTTGCCATTCAGGAGGTCAAAAGGATAGCGGCACGTAAAGGGATTGGGAACATCGAGACCATCCAGTCCGATTGCAGCACTGGGCTCTCCGACAATGGGGTGGATACTGTCCTGTTGTATGATGTATTCCACGATCTTGCTCGCCCCGATGACGTTCTGCGAGAGCTTCACAGGATACTGAAGCCTGGCGGCACATTGTCCTTCAGTGACCACCACATGAAAGAGGAGGAAGTGCTCGCGCGGGTGACTGGGTCCGGCCTGTTCAAATTCGTCAGAAAGGGCAAGAAGACCTACAGTTTCGCCAAAGCGGATTGACAGACGAAGATTGAAACGTAGCCGAACAAGGCGGATCAGGCGACGGCGAATCGCCGCGCCTGATCCGCAATGTTAGCCAACCCCAGAAGGGCGGCGCATGTCAGGCGAAATCACACTATCCTTTACCGGACCGTTCTCCTGGCATGGGACAGATGATTCGCCGTCCATCTTTGATGTTGGCGAACGTCGTGGCGCAGCTGTCTACCTGTTTACGGTCCCGCTCGGCGACGGCCACCTCGTGTAGCACAAAGCGACACCTTCGGCTTCCTGTATCAAAAGCGCATAGAATCACGTGGCGATTAACTTGAAGACCCTATTTCTCGAACTTCTCGTCGAAGATGGTCTTCCGATTTAATTCCTGCCAGTACTTGAGAGAGAGCTCCCGTATGTGGTGGAAGTACTCGGGCGTCACGCCCCCATACTTCTGTGCTTCTTTGTGGAGATCTTCCCTGATGCGCTCTTCCACATCCTGCTTGAGTCGAAGAGTCACCTTCTTCGTGCCGTACTGGAACGTAGCGCCTGGGAAGGCGTCTTCTTTATGGACTCGGATGGTCCCCCTGCCTAGGCTTGCGCCCGTTGCGACCTGAAGTCCGTCCGTCATACAACTCAAGGGTGGCTTGAGGCCTGCATGACTCTCCACTTCGAGGTCATCGAGGCTGGCCCCTAGGAGCTCCCTGGCTCGGATCCCCATTTTTGCGCCCAGGAGGGAGTAGACACCAAGGTGACGGTGTAGCTCGTTCGTTAACAGGGCAGCCTTCCACTCCTCGAGACCATGTTTGGCGATAATAATCTCTACGAGGGGACGAACATCATCTCGAAATTCCTCTGGGTTCGCGGGATACGCGCTCAGCAGCACGGGCAAACGGGGCGCAAGGCCTGGCGTTTCCGCCTCGGAGAGAACGGCCACATAGGTCTGTCGGGCCCCCTCCCTGTCCCATCGGGTGAGGTGGAAAACGGGCACGGTTCCGGGAAGCTTCTCGAAGTCTCCCAGCGAGGGATCGATCAGATAGAGCGCCACCGTCTCGTCCCAGGCACGGAAGTGTCCCTCCTGAAGAAGCTCCTGCATTTCGTCTTGACTGTACAGGAGTTTCATGAGCCGGGCCGCCTTGGAATCGAAGGCCTGGATCCTCTGGTAGAGATCGGGGTCGAATCTAAGAACCTCCGCATCGGGAAGGTGGAAGGCGTATACCGGGATTCCGGACCGGAACACTTCGTTTGCCGCTTCCAGGTCCCTGGCCGTGTTCCAGGAGGAGTCTGTTTCTCGAGGGGGGGAGCCGGAGTACAGAACCCGTTCTATGTGAGCCGCGGCTGAAGGCAGCTTGCGGAGAGCTTCTGCCAGATTCGTAAGGGGGCCCAGGCAGACGTAGGTCACTTTTTCATGCGATCCCTGCAGGGCGCTGTGGATCAAAACCCTTGCGTCCCGGGGCGTGTTGGGAGCCTTCGTCTTGGGCAGGGGCGAACGGCTCAGGATCTCGCACACATGGCGAAAGAGGGGGGTTGGCTGGAATCGTTGCGTCCCCATCCCCACAGGCACCTCGCTGGCATCAAGAAAGGAAAGCACGCGAAGGAGATTCTGCAAACCCTCGTCCGGGGCACAGCCTCCATCGGATGTAACGGCTGCCAGCAAACGAAAGCGATCTGTGTCGGCCAGGAAAGCGATGGCCCGAACGTCGTCCGTGGCCATGTCCGTGTCCAAGATGACGGACCTTCGAGCCTCGTGCGCGGAGACCGGCACCGGGATCAGGAAGACCAGAAGAGAAATGGTAATCACGAATCGAAATTTGGCCGTATCCATCCTCACCCTCCATGTTTTGTCTATGTGTCAGGTCTGACCCGCATCGAGAAGCACGCTGCCAGAAATGATCTCAAAATTCGAGAGCCAGCCCTCCTATGCCATTGATCCCTGGCATCGGATAGCCTTGCTTGTACTCATAGTCCGTATCGGTGAGGTTCTCGCCGGCGACGAAGAGCTGTCCGCTCAGGTCCCTCCACGGGAGAGGGAAGCTGTACGTAAGCTTGCCGTTCAGGAGAAAGAAGCTGTCGATTTTTTCCTGGTTCTCGAATCCCTGCGTACGGTCTCTGGAGCCGGTGAAATAGTCGTCAACGAACAGGGCATCGAGGCTGAGCTTGAAACGCTGCAAGAAACTAAAGTTCAGACCCCCGCTCGCACTCCACGCGGGGGCGTAGGGAAGATCGGAAGGCTCCTTGTCCAGATAGGTGAACCCCCCGAAGAGGGAGAGGTTGGGGTGCAAAATCGCCGTCACCGTGGTGTCTACCCCCTGTGTCCTGTACGAATCGATACTGCTGAACAGGGGAGGGGGCGGCGGTGGGGGTATGAGCACGTAACGATCCTCGCCGTCATTGTAAAACCAGGTCACGTCTACCTCCAACATCCCCATGAATTTCCGGTAAATCCCGACCTCGACGTGTTCGATGATCTCTGGTTTGAGGTCCCGCCATTTGAGATCCGGCCCGGGGATGAAGACTTCATCGAAGATCACCACATTGATGCCCGGGTAGTTGATCCCCCGGCCATAGGATGCGTGCAGTCTCGTGTTCCGGTATCCCATCACGATCCCGAACTGGGGTCCCCATTCGTCCTCGAGTTCACTGTGGCTGAAGTAGCGCGCCCCTGCCGATGGAATCAGGTGCCAGCCGGTTTTTTCTCCCAGTTCGTGGCTGATAGCCACATAGGGCGACAAGATGCGAAAGGTCTCTCTGTCGAAGAACTCGGGTGCCTCCGGCGGCGTAACGAACTCGGCCTTTCCACTGATGAAATCCGCGTCGAATCCCAACATCACTTCCCCACCACTCCATGGGTTCACGAACTGCCGAACCCGAACGCCGTAGTTGTCGTAGTCCGTCAGTGTGTCTGCATCGTTCAAGCCAGTCGCTTCGTTGAACTGGCCCGTCCAGTCGATGTCGCCGCGGTTCCAGTAGACCTTCAACGTGCCGTTCCCCCAGGCATACGAGTTTGCAGCCGTGAAGATCGTCATGAAATCGTCCACAGCGAACCTGCCGTCCCCGGGACGGGATCCGTCCTCCGGGCCCGGATCGTTGGCCCAGTTGTCCGTCCCGCTGAAAAGCACGTTTGCATCCCAATGGTGGGATAACTCGTAACCCGCCCTTCCGAAGTAGGAAAACATCTCTCCGTCGGCGTTGTCCCGGTGCCCGTCCGATTCCCGGTAACTGAGGTTCCCGTAGTAGTCGAAAGCCCCGCTCTTGCCCCCCAGTTCCCCTATTGCGATCCAGGTATCGTAGGATCCGTACGCTCCCTGGAAACGCCCGGTCAACCCTTGATCGCGGACCCGTTTTGTCACCATGTTGACCGCACCGAAGGCCATGTTCCCGAAAAGCACGGGCTGGGCGCCCTTGTAGACCTCGATCCTTTCCACCGGGTCGACGCTGTTCACATCCATGAGAGGGTGGGTCCACACACCGACGAATCTTGGAATGCCGTCAAGACTGGTCTGGATCTCGGCCCCAGGTCTGGAACTCCCCTGGCCGCGGAGGAACATGGCTCCGCCATCACCGCCTCCGAAACTGCCGACCGGATTGTGCCTCGAGATGATGACGCCCGGAACCCTCCGGAGGGCAGAAGGAAGATCCTGGGCATTCAGGTCCTTGATCTGTTCTTCTGTGACCGTGGTGACCTGGCTACCGTACTGGTTGACCGTATTGCCTTCGATGACAGGGCTCGCCACAACGACCGTATCCTCGATTTCGACCACCTCAGGGGCCTGCGATGGATCTTCAGCTCTCGGCCCTTCCTGCAATGGGGTCAGAAGAAGTGCCACAACAACCAAGATCATTCCAAGTACTGTTTTTCGCGGCATTTTCACCTCCGAGAGTCGCAATGGGTTGGATGGAGACGCAGGAAAGAAAGCGCAAGAAAACATACAAGTGGAAGGAACATAACATATCTTGCTACGTATATGCAAATCGTGCCACCAAGAATATGGCTGGCGTCTTCTGCCCCCACCTGTGTAAGAACCCCCGAGGTTTTTTCAGCTTCTTCTTTCCCAGGATCGGCGGGAACGGCCCTCCTTTCAATCATATGTGTGAAGGACTGGCCCCGGATTGTGATTGCTGCACGGGATTTGTAGTATCTGGCTCTTACCGGTTTGTCAGAGTAATGATTGGATCATGGGGTGATGCAAAAACAGGAGAAGCGATGTGAGCAATCAAGGATGTGAGCTTGACACTGGCATTCTTCGGCTTTATAATTGAACAATTGTTCATATATACATATATAAAGAAGGGGTGATGTGGAGAGCAAGAAGGATCTAAGAGAGGAAGAAGGTTGCCGGTTCCGTATCGTACACCTGGATCGGGTGAGCAGGGCCCGGAAGCAGGCCATCCCGGATTCAGAGATGGAACGCTTGGCCCTGACTTACAAGGTGCTTGGGGATCCGACACGCCTGAAGATCTTCTTTGCCCTTGCCGAGGGAGAGATGTGCGTGTGCGACCTGGCGGCCTACCTGGGCTTGAGCGAGTCTGCCGTATCTCATCAGCTCCGGCGAATGCGTGAACAGAGTCTTGTAAAACCCCGCCGCGAAGGCCAGGTGCTCTACTACACCCTTGACGATGAACACGTGGCGGACCTGCTGACGATCGGGCTCGAACACGTTCGTGAATGATCCCTGCCTTGCGAGGCAGGCGGCTCTGGGAGAGAAAGGGTCTGTTTTTCATGGATTTCATCTTCAGCGTCTTTCGGGAGGCTTGGCACCTCCTTCTGGAATCCTCGGTGTACATCCTGTTCGGCCTGCTGATCAGCGGGCTCCTGCGGGTCTTTCTGAGCCCGCACTCGGTGGCGACACACCTGGGACAGGGCCGATTCCGCTCTGTGTTCAAGGCGGCCCTGCTTGGAATCCCCCTTCCCCTCTGTTCCTGCGGGGTCTTACCCGCAGCTGCGGGATTGAGGAAACAGGGAGCGAACAAAGGCGCTACCGCGGCCTTTCTGATATCCACACCCGAATCTGGCGTTGACTCGATTGCCATCACGTGGGCGCTCCTGGATCCGATCATGACCGTGGCCAGGCCGGTGGCCGCCTTCATCACTGCCACGGCGGCCGGAATAGCGGAGAATCTCCTGGGCACCGGCCAGAATGACCCAGCGATCGAGCCGGACCTCAGGTGTCCGGTGGATAACTGTTGCGAGGGTTATGACTGCCCGCCCGAGGAACATGCCCAGCATCACACGTTTTCCGAGAAGATCGGGGCGGGCTTGAAGTTCGCGATGACAGACGTTTGGGGAGACATCGCCTCCTGGTTCATCGTGGGTCTACTCCTTGCAGGATTGATCACCGTTCTCGTACCCGAGGAGATGATGGGGCGTTTCCTCGGGGGTGGGCTGCCCTCCATGCTCCTGATGCTGGCCGTGGGCATTCCCCTTTACATATGTGCCACCGCATCGACGCCCATCGCGGCGGCATTGATCCTGAAGGGCGTCAGCCCCGGTGCGGCGCTGGTCTTTCTCCTCGCGGGTCCTGCCACCAACGTGACGTCACTGACGGTCCTGCTGGGAATACTCGGCAAAAGGGCAACGGCAATCTATCTGGCGATGATCGCGCTGTTTACCGTGCTCTTCGGCCTTGCCGTCGATCAGGTCTACGGGTCGATGGGGGTTTCCGCCCGGGCCATGGTGGGCCAGGCAGCAGAATGGGTCCCGGATTGGGCACAGTGGGTGGGAGCCATGACGCTCTTGTTCCTGTCTGCAAAGCCGGTTTCCCGGAGCATCCGGGCAAGGCTGGGACTTGCGGGTTCACACGCAAAGAGAAACGAGGGCGAAACGGGACCTTCAGAGGCGACAAAAGCGGAAAGCTCCGCCTGCGCCGACACGAGTTGCGGCTGCTCCTCCGGTGCGGCCGACCGTGGGAGTTCGCGTTGAGAGTACCCTGAATGCAAACAGGAGAGGCCTGGCAACCATGGTTCGACCAGAGATCGTACTTGCTGTGGCACTGATCAGTTTCTTTGCAGGGTTTGTCGGTGTCGTGCTGATCCTGTGGAACAAGCGATGGAGCGCGCGCAGCCTGCACTGGGGTATCGGCTTCGGTGCCGGGCTGTTGATAGGCATATCCCTCCTGGAGATCATTCCCACCGCCATCGATCTGGCCACAGAGAAGGCGATGGTCTTCGTGCTGCTCGGGTTCGTGGCATTCTTCCTTGTCGAGAAGTTCACGCTGGTTCATCATTTCGACCGCGTAGGAGATGAGGGGTATTTTCAGTTTTCCATGGCGACCTTTGTTGCGCTTTGCCTGCACGCCCTCCTGGACGGGATCGTGATTGGCCTGGGACTGCACTTCAGCGAAGCTTTTGGGTTGGTTATCTTTTTTGCGATCCTGTTCCACAAGCTGCCGTTGGCTGTTTCCGTGGCCAGTGTGTTCCTCGGGAATATCAAGAGAGGAACCGCCGTGTTTCAGATGCTGATCTTTTCGCTGGCCACGCCGGTCGGTCTGGTTGCGGCTGTGGTGCTCCTTAGGGGCCTTCCGGAGGAAGTGATCGGAGCCGTGGTTGGCCTGAGTGCTGGAATCTTCATCTACCTGGGGGCCACGGATATGCTTCCGGAGATCAACCATCCCTCGCGTGGAGGCCACAAGGGAGAGAGTGACGAGAAGCGTCCGGTAGGCCGATGGGTCACCTGGGAACCAACCGTTTGGGTCTTGATAGGGATGATCGTGTCCTATTTCCCCCACCTGATACTCGAGGGCCCGCATCATTAGCATGACGGTGTTGAAAGGCAGACCCTCTCGGAGGCTGTCGAGAAGCGGCCGTCTGCGGCGTTGCACCCGTCCTTCGTCACTGCGGCGGACCAACTTCGTCCAGCCTCGTTCCTCAGGACTTCGCGCGCCTTGCACCTGACCGTTTCTCGACAGCCTCCTAAGCTCTGGTGAGTTGGCGGTACTTGATCCGATGGGGATGGTCGGCTTGAGCGCCCAGGCGTGCCTTCCTGTCCTCCTCGTACTCGGAATAGTTTCCATCGAACCAGACGACGCTGCTGTCACCCTCGAAGGCGAGGATGTGGGTGGCGATCCGATCGAGGAACCAGCGGTCGTGGCTGATCACCATCACGCAACCAGCGAAGTTGTCCAGCGCGTCCTCGAGGGCCCGCAAGGTGTTCACGTCCAGATCGTTGGTCGGCTCGTCGAGGAGGAGCACGTTGGCTCCTTCCTTGAGCATCCGGGCCAGATGGATCCGATTTCGCTCCCCGCCGGAGAGGGTGCCGACCTTCTTCTGCTGACCCGTTCCGGAGAAGTTGAATCGCGCAACGTACGCACGTGAGTTGACCTCGCGGCTGCCGAGCTGGATCACGTCCTTGCCCTCTGATATCGACTCCCAGATGGTGTGGTCCGGGTTGAGCGCATCCCGGCTCTGATCCACATAGGCGAGCTTCACGGTCTCGCCGATCCGAATCTCGCCGGAATCAGGCTTCTCCTGGCCCGTGATCATGCGGAACAGGGTGGTCTTGCCTGCGCCGTTGGGGCCGATGATGCCCACAATGCCGCCGGGCGGAACGGAAAAGGAGAGGTCCTCCATGAGAAGCGTTTCCCCGTAGGCTTTGCGAACCTTCTCCGCTTCGATGACTACGTCTCCCAGCCTCGGGCCAGGAGGCATATAGATCTCCAGATCCTTTGAACGCTTCTCACTCTCCTGCTCGAGAAGCGTTTCGTAGGACTGGATACGCGCTTTGGACTTGGCGTGCCGGCCCTTGGGCGACATCCGGATCCACTCGAGCTCGCGCTGAAGCGTCTTCTGGCGCTCCGTTTCCGTCTTCTCCTCTTGCTGGAGCCGTTTCTGCTTCTGATCGAGCCAGGAGGAGTAGTTCCCCTTCCAGGGGATCCCGTGTCCCCGATCCAATTCCAGAATCCATCCGGCCACGTTGTCGAGGAAGTAGCGGTCGTGGGTGACGGCGATGACGGTCCCGGCGTAGCGCTGCAGGTGCTGCTCGAGCCAGGCCACGGTCTCGGCGTCCAGGTGGTTCGTCGGCTCGTCCAGGAGCAGGATGTCCGGTTTTTGGAGCAGGAGCCGGCAAAGGGCCACCCGGCGCCTTTCCCCGCCGGAGAGGATCTTCACCGGCACGGTGCCGTCCGGGCACCTGAGGGCATCCATCGCCATCTCCAACCGCGAGTCCAGATCCCATGCATCCTGGGCGTCGAGCTTCTCCTGGACGTCCCCCTGGCGTTCGATGAGCTTCATCATCTCGTCGTCCGACATCGGCTCGGCGAGGCGCTCGCTGATCCCGTTGAACTCCTTCAGGAGATCGACGGCCGCCTGGACGCCTTCCTCGACGATCTCCCTCACCTTTTTCGAATCGTCCAGCTGGGGCTCCTGCTCGACCAAACCCACGGAATTTCCGGGTGAAAGGTGCGTCTCGCCGTGAAACTCCGGGTCCACACCCGCAAGAATTTTGAGGAGCGAGCTCTTGCCTGAGCCGTTCAAGCCGAGCACGCCGATCTTCGCGCCGTAGAAATACGAAAGCGAGATGTCCTTCAGAACCGGCTTCTGGTCATAGTACTTGCTCACCCCGATCATGGAGTAAATGATCTTGTTCGGTTCATCGCTCATCGTCGTTCAGGTCCTCCTCAAGCCCCATGGTTGGCCTATAGGGACATTCCATGGCAAAGAACGTAGAGAAGAATCTGTCCCATGTCAAAGGCAAACGGGCCCCTTCTCTCTGAGGCAGTGTAAGCAGCCGATTTCCATACGAAAAGCTCATGAAGATGCTCTTTCGTGCCGAATACAGAAAGGTAACCTTCTGTCACCGGAACCCGTTTCCTGGATTCTGAGGGAAAGGGGATCTGCCTGATCGAGTAGATCGCTTGGAGTTTCATGATGAACGAGAATGATCGTTCCAACCTGGCCACGTCCGCGGATGGCGATGCCGAACCGGCTGCACACTGGTTGGAGCAAGATCCTGGCGGTGGGGGCTCTCGTCGGGACGGTGTCCTCCGAGCCCTCAAGGCTTCCTCCAGCAAGGGTGGAGGGGCCAACGGGGTCGGACCGAACGGGATGGATCTGCGCGGAATCGACCTCGCCGGAGAAGATCTTTCCGGGCTCGATCTCTCCCGTTGTGATCTTTCCGGGGCGAATCTGAGCGGCGCCGACCTGAGGGGTTCGAACCTCAGCTGGGCCCGGCTCTCCGAGGCAAGCCTGACCAAGGCCCAACTTGACGGCTGCGAGCTACTCGGGGCGGATCTTACGTCCGCCAACCTGAACGAATGTTCTGCAGAGCGAGCAGGGTTCGGAGTTGCCGACCTCAGCGGCGCCAGCTTGATCGGTGCCCACCTCAAGGAGGTAACGTTGAGCAAGTCGCGGTTGTGCCACGCGGATTTCCGTGCAGCCAACCTGCAGGGGTCACGCATCAGCGAGGCGGATCTGACAGGGGCCAATTTTACCCGGGCGGACCTTCGGGCCACCGACCTCAAGCAAAGCAACGTGCTCGAGACGACATTCGAACTCGCCGACATGAGGGAAGCGCGTCTCCTGGGTATTGCCAACTTTGCCAAGGCCAACTGGGTGGGAGCCGACATCCGTGGGGTGGATCTTCGGGGGGCCTACATGGTGCGGCGCGCCATAGCGGATGAAAACTACCTGTACGAGTTCCGGACCCGCAGCAGGTACCACGCCGTCCTCTACCAGCTCTGGTGGATCACCTCGGACTGCGGACGCAGCCTCACGCGCTGGACGCTCTTCATCTTGTTTGTTACCCTGATCTTTGCCTTTGCCTACTCGAAAGCTGCGATCGACTATGGTGACTATGAGACCGCTTTTTCACCCCTGTACTACAGCGTGGTCACACTGACAACATTGGGCTACGGGGACGTGGTCCCCACATCGCCCACTGCCCAGATGCTGGCAGCCCTACAGGCGCTTCTCGGGTACGTGGGGTTGGGTGGATTGCTGAGCATCCTGGCGAACAAAATGGCCCGTCGCGCGGATTGACCGGAGATTCTTCGATGTTCTCGTTTTTCGGAAAGAAGACAGATCCCAAAGCCCAGCTTCAGAAGATCTTGCGTGGGTACGAGCTGCCTTCCTTCCCCACCGCCATCATGCAGACCCTGCAGAAGATCCGTGACCCCAAAGCATCCGCGCCTGACATTGCAGAGGCCCTTTCCTTTGACCCCGGGCTTTCGGTGCAGGTGCTGCGCCTGGCCAACTCCGCGGTCTTTTCTTCCAGAAAGAAGGTCGAAAACCTGACGCAGGCCATTGCCCTCGTGGGGCTCTCACAGCTGGAGACAATGGTTCTGTCCGCAGGGGTTGGAAAAGCAACACCGGGAAAAGCATCGAAGGGGTACGATGCAGTTCGTTTTTGGCTTGCCTCCGCGAGAAGAGGAGCCCTGGCCCACACACTCGCATCCACTCTCAGTCCAACCATGAAATCGGAGTGTTTCACGGCAGGCTTTCTGCAGGACATGGCAGTTCCCTTCCTGGCAACGCAAGACCCCGAGAACTATGGCTCGATCCTCGAGCGATGGCACAAGGAAGGTGGGGACCTCTGCAAACTGGAAAGGGAGGTCTTCGATTGGGATCACGCCGAGGTCGCCACCTGGATGTGCAACGAGTGGGATTTCCCGGAGAGCATCGCCGCAGCCATTGGCGGACATCATGGTGCCCATTATGAAGGGCACCGGCCGTTAGCCCGACTTTCGCTATTCGGGGGGTATACCTCTCGTAAGTAGTTGAAAACAAACGATCGAGATCAAAAGGTCTTCACCACAGACCTGAGATTTCCTGCCGAG
>Ga0180438_10008457_pt1 | contig 13080 bp, 7 predicted proteins | sample SS_ome_12_FD_132455 | JGI IMG/M metagenome (GOLD analysis project Ga0180438, IMG submission 132455) | Hypersaline lake sediment archaeal communities from the Salton Sea, California, USA - SS_3_D_2 metaG | ecosystem: Environmental > Aquatic > Non-marine Saline and Alkaline > Hypersaline >...
AAGATGGGAGATGTGACCCGTTCCTATCTGGTCCATGTCCCACCGAAGTATGACCCTACCAAGGCAACGCCAATTGTCCTGGTACTGCACGGAGCCTGGACAGATGGTGCCATCATGGTCCCTTTCTGCGGGATGAACAAGAAAGCGGACGAGGCAGGCTTTATTGCGGTATATCCAAACGGAACGGGATTGGCGAACCTCATGCTGACCTGGAACTCCGGTGGCTTACGAGGCAAAATGGCCGACGGGAAGGCCGATGACGTGGGATTTCTCGAAAAGTTGCTCGATGACCTGGCAACGGTGGTCAACGTGGACAATAAGCGAGTCTATGCCACGGGCATGTCGAACGGCGGAATGATGTGCTACCGCCTGGCTGCCGAACTCTCGGATCGAATCGCTGCTATTGCGCCCGTCGCAGGAACCATGGCGATTGAGAACTACAAGCCGAAGCGTCCCGTGCCGGTAATGCACTTTCACGGAGCGGCCGACAAGATCGTCCCCTTTGCGGGGCCCAGTGACCGCACACCGAAGTTTCTCGCGTTCAAGTCCGTCGAAGAGACGATCAAGGTCTGCGCCAAGGCAAACGGTTGTTCGCAAGACCCCGACATCTCCACACTGCCCGACTCAGCCGATGACGGGACGACGGTGGAAAGAAAGACCTATAGGCCCGGCAAGGAAGGGGCCGATGTGATCTTGTTCGTCATCGAGGGTGGCGGTCACACTTGGCCCGGCCAGGAACCGCCGGTTGGGTTCATCGGCAAATCAACAAAGGACATCTCGGCCAACGACTTGATCTGGGAGTTCTTCCAGCGGCATCCGATGGAGTGAACCAGGCGACAAGGTCAGCAGGCGGATCTTCTGCGAACGTCCGCTTGCCAACGTCCGCTTGCCTCCGGGCCGAGCGTCTCTTTAGTACCGCCGCCAATCTCTTCACGACCAACTCCTTCATCACGAATGCGTTGATCTCCTGGGCCCCCCAAGAAGGGTGGGGCGGTCTTGTTATCACAGGCGATTCTAAGGCAAGAGCCAAGATGCGGCACCGCCAAGATGAACGAATCCTGGTTGAAAGACGGCGGAGACCGAATCCAACGTCTATGACCAAGCGTACAATGCATTGATAGTTCAACCGAATCCTCTTGAACTTTGACTATACCCCCGAATTGGTGATCCAAAGACAGATGCTCGGAGACTGGATTTTCCAAGAACTTCCGTCGTGTGGAAGTTGTACATTCCCCCTGTAGATTGACCGAAGAGGACCCTGCCATGTCTCATGCTAGCAGCAAAAGCATTCCCCGGTGGCCCGTTTTGACCCTGGTCGCGGCTATCGCAATTGGAAACACGCTTCTTTCCAGGAAGCTTAGCGCTTCGGAGTCCGAGTCAGTTTCCCAGGCGAGGAGCCTATCAGTGTCCTTCCGCGCTGCAGCGGAGAAGATCAAGCCAACCGTGTTGAAGATCATCACATCCACCAAACCACCCTCGGTTCGCAGCCGCCCCGGAACCTCTCCTGACAACAACCCGTTTATAGGCACTCCATTCGAGGAGTTCTTCGGCGAAGACCAGTCGCGATCCTTCCGCCTCCAGCGGCCTCTAGTTCCGCGCGATGGCGTCGGCTCTGGCGTGATTCTTGACAAATCCAGCATCATCCTCACCAAAAACCACGTGATCGACGGTGCCGACGAGGTCCGGGTTGAGTTGCTGGACGGCCGCCAGTTCAAAGCCACCAAGATGAAAACCGACGAGCAATCGGATCTGGCGCTGATTTGGATCAAGGCCAATGGCCCGCTGCCTGCCGCCAGGCTTGGCGATTCCGATCAACTCGAAACGGGCGCCTGGGTGCTGGCTGTCGGCAGCCCGTTTGGACTCGAACAGACCGTCAGCGCCGGCATCATTAGCGGCAAGGGTCGTACGCTTACGCGCGGTAAACGCACCGATTTCCTCCAAATAGATGCGGCGATCAACCCCGGCAACTCCGGCGGGCCGCTGGTCAGCCTCGACGGCGAGGTGGTCGGAATCAACACCGCTATCGTGTCCGGAAGTGGCGCCTACCAGGGGATCGGGTTCGCGATTCCCAGCAATCTCGCCAAGTGGGTCAAGCGGCAGTTGATCGAGAACGGTAGCGTGCAGCGAGGTTACCTGGGAGTGGGCATACGAGAGATCACTGTCCAACTTGCCGATAAGCTGAGCTTGGCCCCAAAGCGAGGCGTTCTCGTCTCCGAGGTGTTTCCCGAAACGCCTGCCGAAAAGGCCGGTTTCCAGCCGGGTGACGTGATCCTGGCCTTTGCTGGACGCAACGTCGATAGTCCACGCCAACTGCAGGAGGTTGTGGAACGTTCACCGGCCGGCTCGAAGCAGAATGTTGGCCTCCTACGTAACGGAAAGCTCGCGGACTTTCAAGTCGTCGTCAGGCCCCTGCCCGAGGGCTTCGCCGTCGCCTCGCAGCCTGCGGCCGGCGGGCAACCAAATTGAGAGGGCACTCAGATACTGCGCCGCCGACATCGGACTGCACATCGGCAATCTGACCAACATCTCGGCTACAAGGGATTCTCCGGGCCGTTGGTCACCATAGTAGATGCCAACGGACTGGCTGCCGCGGTCAAAATTCGTGAGATGAAGCAATCTTGTCTTTCGTGTCTCTGCAGTCCCCTGCTGACGGCTAGGCCCTCGATCTAAGACGCGTCGGTGGCGGACCCCCGATGCACGAGTTACTCTGATTCGTGAGGGCGCCGAACTTCCTGAAATCCCCAGGATAGCGCCATCACTCGGACTACCGAATCGGCAGTCGTCGGACACCTGTTCGTGCGCTCGGTCGCCCCCACCGGACGCACGAGGGCGTCTTACTTCGGCGAGTCGGACAAATCGCCTCGGTCTATAAAGCGTCCTCGAAACGTCTTCTGCAGCACGGGCATTCGCCATCGAAGCCGTTGACCACCGACGCAAATGCGGACGGCTGCGGAAGGGTCATAATCGCCTTGAATGCCAAGGGACCTCGGTGTGCGTAGTGGCGATAGGTGACACCTCCGACCGAATGACCGAGGATCTCGATCGACGATTCAGGAACGTGCGCGTCGTAGTAGGTGGCACACGTCTTCCGAAGGTCTTTGAGCAGCCAAGACTCGTCTTCACCCGTCTCGACATTCGTTTTCGGCTTTATACCAGCGAGATCGCAGAGCTGTCGGAAACGACTGTTCGGACGCGACCCGCCGCCCAAGAACACGGGAGCGTTGGGGTCCGGGGCCGGCGGCATGATACTCTTGATGTGGGCATGCACAACGCGATTCATCGGGCGGTAGAAGGACTTGCCGGTCTTCACCCGCCGATAGAATAGCCATCCCCAGGGCGACCTCTCCTTGACCTCGCGGTCGGGCGATTGTCGGTCCCAGGTCACATGCCGCCAAAGGATCGGCTCTTGGCATGATGCCGATCTCCAAACCGTTCCCGTGTCAACGCCATAGTTGAAGAACACGACGAGCGCGCTTCGCCAGTACCGCCCCACCGGGATTGGCGGGTTCCAACCTCGCGGCCGTTTCATCTTGTGAGTGGCAAAGTAGAGGGCGTTGATTTCCGCCTTGGTCAGATAGTGTCGACCTGCCACAGCACGTTGCTCCCGAGGTTGCGGGAATCGCGGAAGGGTGTCGATAAGATCCTGTTCCCAAGCCCACGCCATGATGGCACGTAGATTCTCGCGTGCCTTGTTCGCTGTACGTCCGGGATTCGTCCCTTCATGCATCACAGCACGCTCGTAGACCCAGTCGAGAAACTCACGGATGTCCTTACGGCCCAAGTTCTCGATTGGGACTCCGCTACCCCACTGCTTCCATTTCCTGAGAGTCGTGTGGTAAGCATCGCGAGTTCCGTGTGCCGGCCTTCTGGCACGAAGGTATTTCGTTACTACCGTCTTGAGAGTCGTCGACATCGGTCAAGCTCCAGCGCCGCCGGTGCTTCCTCCAATGTCCGATCCTCTCGACCGGTGGCATCGTTCTGCGCTTCTTGCTGTCCATCACTTCCAATCCGAGAAGCGAGAAGGGGGGAGTAGTCCGGACGCAACTGCAGTCGCATCACAATCCCCATCGAAGATAGTGTGCTGGGCTCGGGTATGCCAGACAGGCATCCGCGGCATGATACGGACTTCCTTCGTCCTGGCAGTTCGCTGCAACTCTGTGTGGAATCGGCGTTCGCGAGACGATCGGGCGGACGCCGAGGGGTACCGAGGCGTGCAAGGGCCGGTCGGTTGAGATGCCAGCAATCCGCTCGTGTGGCGGAATTGCCTGGACCGAGCAGGCCCCGATGCCGGACCAATCTGCGCCAGCGTGCGCCACCTCCGGGCCTTACGTCGTCAGCAAGATTGAGCTCGGCGTGTCGGGCTGAATCGCCATCGGCTCCTGCGCAATCCAACTCAAAGTGCCAAACGATCCTGGAATGGCAGGGGCGTCTGTGCCGCGAAGGGTTTGGGCAGAGGAAGGGGCGTTCTTAAGAAGGATAAGCTCTTTCTCGCCAACAGTGCCACCATCTGATACAATCAGAAGTCCTGACCACCAAACGGTTTGTGTTTGAAATTCCGGCGGGCCGCTGGTCGCCGACGCAAACACACGATCCCGCTACGGTAAGACGGATATCCGTCCGCCGTCACGAAAAGAAAACAGGAGGACTCTTATGATCGTAAAGCAGTCTGTCGTCGTGGTCCTCGCCGCTGGGGCGGTGATCTCGTTTTGCGCTGCGCTGTCGTCGGCCGGGCCTCCCCCAAAAACGGCCATCCCGGATTTCACCCAGGGAGGCAAGACCGACGGCAGCCACGATTGGACGCTCGGCCCCACCGGAGCTCGGGGCTGGATCTATGCCCGGAAGCACACCGCCAATGCCCGTCAGATCCTGATCACCGAGGTGGCCGAGGGCTCACCCGCCGATGGCGTCCTGGATGTTAATGATGTGATTCTTGGCGTCGGGAACAAGCCATTCAGTGATGACGCACGAATCCAGTTCGCCCGCGCCGTCACGCGGGCCGAGCAGGAAGAGTCGCGTGGTGTTCTCCAACTTGTCCGCTGGCGCGCGGGCCGAACCGCACATGTCGAGATCCAGATTCCCGTCATGGGAACCTACAGTGCCACCGCGCCCTATAGCTGCCGCAAATCGGCGAAGATCTTCGAACGCGGCTGCGAATCGATCGCGAAGCGTGGCTTGGAGAACGTCTCCATCCCTAACAGCATCAACGCCCTCGCCCTGCTGGCCAGCGGCAAGCCGGAATACCGGTCCATGCTTTCCAACTACGCCGGGATGGTGGCCGAGTACCGGTTAACAGCCATGGCCACCTGGCACTACGGATACGCGATCATGTTTCTGGCCGAGTATGTCATGGCGACCGGCGACAATTCGGTCATGCCCGGGCTCAAGCGTTTGGCTCTTGAAGCTGCCCACGGCCAGAGCATCGTGGGCACCTGGGGCCATACATTCGCGCTGCCGGACGGCAGGGTCGGCGGATACGGCTGCATGAACTCGCCCGGCATCCCTTTGACGATATCCATGGTGCTGGCGCGTGAGGCCGGCGTGAAAGACCCCAAGCTGGACCTTGCCATCGCCCGGGCAGCCGGTTTCCTGCGCTGGTATGTCAACAAGGGCGCCATTCCCTACGGCGATCACCAGCCCTGGCCCGGGCACGAAGACAACGGCAAATGCTCCATGGCGGCTGTGCTCTTCGACCTGCTTGGCGATCGCGAGGCGGCGACTTTCTTCGCGAAAATGAGCACCGCAGGTTACGACGAGCGGGAACGCGGGCACACCGGCAATTTCTTCAACATCCTGTGGGCCATGCCTGGGGTGTCCCGCTGCGGTCCGCTGGCCACCGGCGCCTACTGGCGCCAGCAGGCGTGGTATTACGACCTCGCTCGCGGATGGGACGGCAGCTTCCGATATCAGGGCTCGCCGGTCGGCGAGGAGGAGCACAGGAAATACACCCACTGGGACAATACCGGCACCTATCTGCTGGCCTATGCCTTGCCACTCAGAAGCCTTTACCTCACCGGCAGGAAACCTAGTTCGGTCCCGGCACTTGAGGCACCCGAGGTGGATGAGGTCATTGCCGCGGGACGGGGTTATTTTCCGACAAAAGAAGAGGGCCGTTTCCGCTACCAAGATCGGAGCGAAAAGGAATTGCTCGCCGGATTGTCGAGCTGGTCGCCCGCGGTCCGCAAGCGCTCGGCCGAGGAACTCGGCAGACGTGACGGAGACTTCATACCGGCTCTCCTGGAATTGCTGGCTTCCTCCGAACGCGACTCCCGCTACGGGGCGGTTGAAGCACTCGGAAACCTCGGCCCGGAGAGCGATGTCGCCGCCAGAGTGTCGGCTCTGTCCGAGGCGTTTCAAACGGATGACCTTTGGTTGCGTATTCTGGCGGCCGAAGCCCTCGCAGAAATCGGTGACCCCGCCAAGGTGGCTGTTCCCCGGATGCTCGAACGCCTTGCGAAAACCGATCCCAAGAACGATCCAAGAGGCATGGAGCAGCGATATCTCTGCTTCAGCCTGTTCAACCGTCGCGGCGGCTTGATCGGCCGGTCGCTCGAAGGCGTCAATCGTGAACTACTGATCAAAGCCGTTCGGGTCGGCCTGCAGAACGAAGACGGACGAGCTCGCGGTAGTCTCGGCACGGTGTACGAGAATCTCACCTACGACGAGATCAAGCCACTGCTGCCTGCGATCCATCAGGCGATTGTCGAGCCGGCACCCAGCGGGATCATGTTTGCCAGCGGAATTCGTCTCAGCGGCGTCGCGCTGCTCGCCAAACACCGGATCCGAGAAGGCATGCCACTTTGCATCCAGATCATGGAGATCGACAAGTGGGGTAAGAAGAACCGGATCACACAATGTCTGAAAACGCTGGAAGCCTACGGCCCGGCGGCCAAGGCGGTCTTGCCCGGGCTCCGACAGCTCGAGAAGGACCTGCTCGCCCACAGAGAGGCTCGGATGCTCGCGCCCGTGATCGAGCAAACGCGGGCGTTGATCAAGGAGATCGACGGCGCCACCGGGACGGTTCAGTTGCGCGGTATCGACGACCCTTGATCGTCCTGGAGTTGTAGTCGACGGAGGAATTGACGACTTTCTCGCGTGAATCCATGGGACGTCACTCCCGCCTACCGAGTCTCAAAGGAAACGGATGATGAAAGGGAACCCGATCATGAAACTGACTCTCTGTTCGAGTCGATCAACGATCTTACTGATATGTGTGGCCGTTTTCTCGACCGAAGCGCAGGCTGAGCTGCGAGTGCCGCACATCTTTGGCGACAACATGGTCCTGCAGCGCGAGAAGCCCATTACCGTTTGGGGATGGGCCGACGCGGGCAAGCAGGTTGCCGTGGAATTTGCCGGCCAACGGAAGGATTGTCTGGCAGGTCAAGACGGACGATGGCGCATCGCACTCGATCCGCTGCCCGCTTGTGCTCAGGCAGCGGAACTCACCATTCGTTCGGCGGGAAGTTCGGTCGTGTTCAGGAATGTCTTGGTCGGCGATGTCTGGCTCCTCGGCGGGCAGAGTAACATGGAGCAGGCGTTGCGGAATATCCGCGACGGCGACGTGGAAGTGCTTTCGGCCGATCGGCCCGCAATCCGACTGATGACGGTTCCGCTCCGTGCCAACCCGGTTCCACTGGATGATTTTCCGAGAATCGACGAGTACAACTCGTGGTCGAACGTTACCGAGCGCAAGGGCGACTGGCAGGTCTGCACGCCCGAGACAGTGCAACTGTTCTCGGCGGTGGGGTATGTCTTCGGAAACCGAATCCATCAGGTGACGAAGGTGCCCGTCGGGCTGATCGACACGTCCTGGGGCGGCACGACGGTCGAGGCTTGGATCTCGCGTCCCGCGTTGGCAAAGATCCCCGAAGCGCGACTACTGCTCGCCGACTGGGACGCTCGCATCGCGGCCTACGATCCCGATGCGTCGCTCGCGGAACTCGTGGCGCGCTGGCGGTCGCGCGTGGAAAAACTGAAGGCGGAGGGCCGCGATCCGGAGCCGAAACCGACGGAGCCCAAGCCCAGCCCGGCGGTCAACCGAAACAACCCGGGGGCGGCGTACAACGCGATCATCGCCCCGATGGCGGGCCTGTCGGTCAAGGGGGTGTTGTTCTACCAGGGAATCAACAACGCGGTCGGCGGAGCGAGGCCCTCGGTGTATCGCAAAACGTTTAGTGCTTTGATTCCCGAATGGCGGCGGACGTTCGAGGATGAGAATCTCCCTTTCGGAATCATCCAGATGGTCAGTTACGGTTTCCCGCCCTACATGACCGAGCTGGAAACGCGCATGGTATCGGCGGCCCCCTATATACGCGAGGCGCAGCTGCAGGCCCATTTGGACCACGAAAACACGGGCTTCGTCTGCGCGTACGATCTGGGGCATATTCAAATGCATTCTCCCTACAAGGCGCCGCTGGGCGAACGGATCGCGCGTTGGGCTTTGGCCACGCAGTACGACCAGCCGCTTACCTACAAGACGCCGCTTTACGAATCGATGGAGATCGACGGCGATCGGATCGTGGTTCAGATGAATGGCCCCATTCACCCCAGTTCTGGAGGCAGGGCCAAGATACTCGGTTTCGCGATCGCCGGCAAAGACCGCCACTTCTATCCCGCTGAGGCCTATATGGAAGGCAGCGACCGAGTTTCCGTTCACAGCGAGTTCGTCAAACAGCCCGTGGCCGTGCGCTACGCGTGGGGGACGCGTCCTTATGGGACCTTCGTCGGGGCCGGCTGGAGCGGGCAACCGGTCGCGCCGTTCCGCACCGACGATTGGCAATGGCGCGACGCGCCATACGAACGCAGTTCGCCCGAGTACCGTGAGTTCGACGCCTGGATGCGTGAGCAACGTGAGCAAGCGCAACAGTGGCTGGTCAAGAGAAAAGTTCAAGAGGCCGAGAAGACGCGCGCAGAGTTGAAGGACGCGCATGAACAGTAAACACATGTTGTATACGATGGGGGTGGGTGTGCTTGCGTGTACCGGGTTGCACGCGGCTGAACCATCGGGTCCTAACATCGTTCTGAGCAATGCGAAACTCAGGGATTATGTTGCCCGTTTCAACGCGGATGACGAAGAGTTGTATGCAAACACCCCGAACGACGAGGCTTTCAACTTCCTGGAGCGGAACATCCCGCTTTTCGAATGTCCGGATGCGGACATCGAGCGGACGTATTACTTTCGCTGGTGGACGTATCGCAAGCATGTCAAGAAGACGCCGGACGGCTGGGTCATCACGGAGTTCCTCCCCCAGGTGCCCTGGTCAGCCAAGCACAATACGATTTCCTGCCCGGCCGGGCATCATTTCTACGAAGGTCGTTGGCTGCGCGATGGGCGCTACATGGACGACTATGCAGTGTTCTGGTTTCGCAAGGGCGGCTCGCCGCGCCGGTACAGCTTCTGGGCCGCTGACGCCATCTATGCGGATTTCCTCGTCCGCCAAAACCGCAAACTCATCGTCGACCTGCTCGACGATCTGGTGGCGAACCACAAGGGCTGGGAAAGCTCTCGCCTGACCTCTGACGGGCTGTTCTGGCAGATCGACGACCGCGATGGGATGGAGGTGTCGGTGGGCGGGAGCGGCAAGAGGGCGACGATCAACAGCTACATGTACGGCGGGGCGCGGGCGATCGCGAAAATCTCCGCCATGGCGGGACGCGATGACCTGAAGGCCGAATATGAAGCGAAGGCTGCCCGGCTCAAGCACCTCGTCCAGGCGAAACTCTGGGGCGACGAAGCAAAGTTCTTCAAGACGCTCAAACGCAGCGACCATGAGCTGGTCACGCCCATGCATTCGGGCGACGGCTCGGTGCTGCGGATGCACTGGTGGGCGAGGGATCGGCTGGGCAAGCCACAGTGGATCCAGTACGACCTGCCGGCCGCGGCGAGTGTTGACGGCGTGGAGGTGTATTGGCACGACGACGGGAGCGGCATTCGTTTGCCGAAGTCGTGGCGGGTGACGTATCGCGACGGCGAGAAATGGACGGCAGTTGCCAACACAACCCCTTACGAGATCGTGGCCGACCGGATGAACAGGGTCAAGTTCGCCGCCGTCAGAAGCCGTGCATGGCGGCTGGAGGTGCAGTCGCACGAGGGCAAGGTGGCGGGGCTGTACGAGTGGCGTGTGTTGTCGGGAGGCAGGAACGTGGCCGTGGGGGCCAAAGCCTCCGCGTCGTTCCCGACGGAACGAGGCCGTCTGGGCGATCCGCTCAAGGGCCTCAACAACGGCGAGGGCAAGAGCAAGCTCTCCGAGTTGGTGGACGTCCGCGAGCAACATGGCTTCACGCCGTGGTATTTCAACCTGCCCGATCCCGGCAAGGGATACGAGGTGGCGTGGAAGCAGTTGATGGACCCCGAGGGTTTCTACGCCCCGTTCGGGCCCAGCACCGCCGAGCAAAGGCACCCCGGCTTCAAGGTGGTCTACGAAGGGCACGGCTGCCAGTGGAACGGGCCAAGCTGGCCCTACGCGACGGCGGTCACGCTGACGGGCATGGCCAACGTCCTGAACAACTACTCCCAGTACGCCATTACCCGGGGGGATTACTTCAAGACATTGAAGGTCTACACAGCCAGCCATCGTCGCAAACGCAGCGACGGCAAGGTGGTGCCGTGGATCGACGAGAATATCGATCCGTTCACGGGCGTGTGGATCGCCCGAACAATGCTCCTGGCCAAAGACGCCGAGCAACGGGCCGAGGGCAAGAAGTCGAACCACATCAAGGAACGCGGCAAGGATTACAATCACTCAAGCTACTGCGATCTGATCATCACAGGCCTGGTCGGCCTGCGTCCCCGGGCGGACGAAACGGTCGTGGTGAATCCATTGCTCCCGGATGGAGTTTGGGACTACTTCTGCCTCGACGGCGTACCGTACCACGGCCGGATGCTGACGATCCTTTACGACAAGACCGGAAAGACATACGGCAAAGGAATCGGTCTGCGCATCATGGCCGACGGAAAGGAAATCGGGGCGATTGAGACACTCGGGCGACTGACTGTTCCTCTCCCCAAAAACTGAATGGCCCTGTTGGGAGGAATACGATACGCATGATGACTGAACACCTTCACGCACGGCATGTCTTCGTCCGAGTGGCGGGATTGAGCCTGCTGGCGTTGGCCTCCTCTGCCGGTGCCCTGCTCGCGCAGGAAACTGCCGCGGAAAGGCCAAACATCCTGTTCTGCCTCGCGGACGATCAATCCTACCCACACGCCAGCGCCTGCGGCGAGCCGGTGATCAAGACGCCTGTCTTCGCCCGCGTCGCCCGCGAGGGTGTTCTGTTTACTCAGGCCTATTGCGCTGCGCCATCGTGTACGCCGTTCCGCAGCGCGATATCGGGGTCCTATTTCCTGATGACGCCCAATACCGGCGGCGAACCTCGATCTGTAAGGCGACAATGTCCTTGCCAACCGACGGAATCGGTGCCGCGTTGCATGGCAAAACGTGCTTTCTGGGCGCCCCCGGTCTCGTCATCCCGTTGCACCTCAATTATCCTAGAGCCTTCCGGCCACTTCACTGTCGACGCTACGGAGACGATTCAATGAGACGTCTTATGCCCACCTCCATTGTCCTGATGCTCCTGATCGGCTGCCTCGCTTCCGCTCAGGAACAGAATCAGGGTCCATCAGCCGTTATCACCGTCGATACTTCGGCACCCTCCAAGCCTTACAGTCGCCTGATCTTCGGAGGCTTGATCGAGCATTTCGGGCGCCAGGTCTACGGAGGCATCTTCGAACTCGGCTCTCCGTTGTCCGATAAGAAGGGATTCCGCAAGGATGTTATCGTGGCGATGAAGGAATTGAGGGTTTCCGTTGTGCGCTGGCCCGGCGGGTGTTTCGCAAGCGGCTATCACTGGAAAGACGGAGTGGGCAAGGACCGTAAGCCCGTGCCGGATCGAGTCTGGGGAGATACGGATCCCAACACGTTCGGTACTGACGAGTTCATCCAGTGGTGCCGGCTGGTCGGAACAGAGCCGTACATATGCGTGAATGCCGGCAGCGGAACACCCGAAGAAATGAAGCAGTGGCTCGAGTACTGCAACGCGACCGAGGGTGAGTACGCCGAGATGCGCAAGGCAAACGGACACGAGAAGCCGTTCGGCGTCAAGTACTGGAGCATCGGCAACGAGAACTACGGCTTCTGGGAAATCGGCAGGTATTCGCCTCAGACCTGGGGGCCCATGGTGGGCAAATGCGCGGACCTGATGCTCGCCACCGATCCGAACATCAAATTGGTGGGCCCGGTCTGGCGGCCCAAGCAGGAATGGTACGGACCCGTGCTCGAAGCCGCCGAAAGCGATCTCGACTACCTCGGCGTCCACCAGTACTGGATCAGGACCGACAAACCCACCCCTTACAACAAGTGTATCGGATACCCGGAAAGATCATTCCTCAGCATACTCGACATCCTGGACAAGACCGGCGGTCGCGGCAAGGTCAAGCTCGCGTTCGACGAGTGGAACCTGCGCGGCTGGTACCATCCCGGCTTCCCTCGCAAACAGGTGCTTCAACCCGACGATGAGAAGGGCGCCGAACACATTGCCGCGCGTCAATTGAACGCGCTTGCCAGCACCTACACGATGTTCGATGCGATCTTCAATGCCTGCTTTCTTAACTCCTGCCTCCGTCACTGCGAGGACGTGGGAATGGCCAACATGGCCCCGCTCGTGAACACACGCGGCCCCCTTTACGTCCACCCTAAAGGTATCGTTAGACGTACCAGCTTCCACACGCTGGCGATGTACGCCAACGACCTCGAAGAGCGAGTCGCCCCGCTTCGGATGGAACAAGCGGGCATGGACCGTCCCGGCACCGCAAAGATCGACGCGATTGCGACGGTCGACGAGCAGGGCAAACGCTGGGCCATAGCACTGGTCAACCGCGACCCTTCCGTGGGAGTCGACTGCACGGTCAGACTCGGGGACCGACTGCTCGACGGCGAATTCGACGCGAAGATGCTTGCCGGCGACTCGCCTGAAGCGTTCAACAGTGTCGAGCGGCCCGACCGCGTCGTGCCGGAGAGCAAGACATTGACCTTCCGACAGGGCGTGGTCAGCCTGCCGCCACATTCACTGGTGATCGTCCGAATT
>Ga0180438_10008458_pt1 | contig 13079 bp, 20 predicted proteins | sample SS_ome_12_FD_132455 | JGI IMG/M metagenome (GOLD analysis project Ga0180438, IMG submission 132455) | Hypersaline lake sediment archaeal communities from the Salton Sea, California, USA - SS_3_D_2 metaG | ecosystem: Environmental > Aquatic > Non-marine Saline and Alkaline > Hypersaline >...
AATACGTTTCATCAAGATATACTTCATCAGGATCGACACCTCTTGCCCATAGCTCACCGGCCAAATCGCCCCAGGACCAACCCTCATGTTTCATCACACACCTCCTTCCCGCCGTGGGCGGGGTGTGGTCTCTCATGTCTCCCTCCTGCATCGCTCGACAAGCCGACTCAGATTATCTTTCACCTTTACTTCTGTAAACTTTTGCAGCTCCACTATGAGCGCGTCGATCTTCTCCTTGTCCGGCTCAGGTAGACCGTAATTCTTACTGTCTGCTCCAATGTTCACCCACTCAGGTTGACACCGCGCCACAAGATCAACAAGCGGTTCGAGATCGAAATCAGCTATCGGCTCGATGGTAACCATCGTCTGGAATCCATTATTTGCAAGGCGCTGCACCGCATTGGCGCGGGCATAAACATCAGGAGCTTTCGACAGATTGTAATTCAGGCGGTTGGTTTCAATCGTGGTTCCCAGTACGGGTTTGAATCGAGATAAGCGACCCACAACAAGAGACGATAGAAATCGCCCAGGGTTCTTGGATTGAAAAAGGTATTGATTTTCACTATCTTCCCAACAGCGATCCAGCACCGCTCGAACCCACTCTACCGGCACGTTGTGGGCAAACATATCCGTACTCGATCCCACGAAAATGAAATTGCCCTTGCCGAGATCAGTTTTTAGTTCTTTGTCGTCAAGACGTATTTCATTTTGTGGAAACCGCTTCATGTAGCAGTACACGCAATCGTGAGCACAGCGGCCCTTAATCGGGTTCCAGGTGTGTGTCACGAACACATACATATTCCCTTTGGATTCTCTAAGCATCTTTGCACCTCCCAACAAGCTCCCGCAGTTCGGCGCGGGTGGGTTGTTTGAGTAAAAGCAAAACGTGCATGTGATACATGTTAGTGTGGTGATATGCGTGCTCACCGGCGTAGATTTCCACTGTAAACGAAACAGCCCCCGGATAGTTCTCATGATCCGCAATGGCCCCTTCCCCCTCCACCGGCTGTATCGCTGCCCAAACAGCGGGCCATGGATATAACCAATTGCGTTTATTGACCCGATAAGTACCCGGCCCGTGCGGTTTAATGGTTTCAATTACTACCGGGTCATCCGTAACAAGCCCGGCGTCTGTGTATTCTATCATCTACTCCTCCTCGTCTTCGGCTTCCGTCTCCGCCTGCTGTCGGCTCTCGCGCATGACCGATTCGTACTCGCGGCCGGCGAGCTTCGCGAGGGCCTCTTGAAACCGAGAGGAATGTTCGCATATGCGGACGATAATCTCACAAGTATGAGCCGGCGCCTGGCGGTCTGCGGTAAGCACGGCATAGTTGCGTATGAGTTTGTCGTCGGCCAGAACGCCGGCCGCCTCGAGGGCATCGAAGATCGGCTTGTTGAGAGCATCCGCGTCGGTGCCAGGCATGACGATCTCGAGTACCACGTCGACGGGATATTTAATGGGCGGATCGCCTCCCCACTGCAGCTGGAACATGACCTGCATCTGCTCTTTGAAGTCGCGATACCTGGGACGGAGCATCATGCCTCCGCCTTTCTTCGGCTGCAGCCACTCATTGACACCCGCGCATGGGCCGCGATACCGTAAGATTCTATTCATCTTTATATTTGGAGGCGGTCGAGCACCCTTCTAAGCCCGGATACCACCTCAAGGACCCTACCTTCAATATTCAGCAAATCAAGTTCCAATTCGCTCATCGTCGGAAATGGCTCTTTACCGAGCGCTGCATCTTCTTTCACTTCCTCCGGCAAACTCACAAACTTCAAGCGGTTTTTCAACTCCAGCATCCCATCTTCCAAATCTCCGATGACTTTTCTCGCTCCCGTTATTCGTTCTTTAACGGCGGGCGCTTTCTCGACCATTCCATCGCTCATCGATACTACCCTCCAAAAAATATTCGCCCTTCCGGGCTATAGCAGGGGCAGGATTCGAACCTGCAATGCTGCGCCTCTCGGCTGACTGGCCCGTCCGGGCTGATTTCGCAACGGCTGTCATACGACCACGTTCGTCGCGCCTGCTGCCTGTGTCTACCATTCCACCACCCTGCTAATATTCGTTTTTATCTTTTTCTTCTCCCTGGCTTTCGAAATACCCAAAAATACGAATGCATCTTTCGAGCGAAATGCTGTGTCGTGAAATTGTGCGAAATCATCATCGTCTTGTTGAGCTTTACAAAGAGATCTATCGGGCAAAAGCCTGCTTCAATCGCCATGTTGTATACGTGGACGTGTAAGAAAAACTGTTGCCGACCGTGCACAAAGTCCTGGCATTTGAAAACGAGTATTCCTTGGTTTTCTAATACGCGAGAAAGCTCGAGCAACGACGCGGTGTACATTTCGCTAAGGTCCTGGATGCTATCAAAAGAAGAATAGTGACGATGCATTTTCCCTTTTACGCCGCCACAAGCCAGAAACGGCGGATCAAATATGATCGATTTTACGCTCTCGGGCCGGAGAGGAAGATCGCGGCAATCAGCTTGCTCCGCTCTCGAATCCCTGGGCTTTATGTCATAGCAATATTTCGGTACAGGTATACCAGCTTTATAGAATCCGCCCTTGTTAAAAGTCGGATCCAGTTCAAAACCATCTGGAGAATGAAGCTTAATAATGTCCTTGAGGATTTCGTGTTGATCGAAGTTGATTGACTGAATGACGTCTTCGAATAGTACATTCATCGCGGCGGCCTCACCCATCGCAGGGGATTAACGAGCCGACCGCCGATCTCGAGCTCGAAATGGAGGTGATCACTCGTGCATTTCCCGGTCCCACCCTGTCGGCCGATGAGCTGACCACGGTGTACATAAGTGCCCTCGTGGACAAGTGTCTCACCCAAATGACCATACCGACTCTTCGATCCGTCCTGGTGAAGAATCTCAATATACCCACCGAGTACGGGATGGCCGCGGTAATAGCCATCCGGCGGCGGATAGTGCGTAACAACCAGGCCGTTGTCGATAGCGACAATGCGAGCATTCCAAGTGCCGTAAGCATCCAGGCCGCTGTGAAAGTACCCACCATATCCTCCTGTTTCTTCGGGATCTCGTTCGCCGTATGGCGACGAGAGCGCGACGTAATCATCCTCGTGAATCGGGAAAACGCGCAGAGGGAGCTCTGGCTCGAGCTCCCTCCGAACGATAGTGCGCGTGATTCGGATAACCGTCGGCTCCGGCGTCTCTCGCCGGCCGACCTTAAGCCCGATCAAAAAGATCGAGCTGAGTAGCAGCAGAAGAAGAATCGGTTTTAACAATCTCACGTTTGAACTCCTTTGCTTTCGGGCACGACGCCCAATGAGGCTCGCCGTCAGGATTCAGAGGCATCCATTTGCCTTGCTTCGTCCTGACGTAGAAGATCATCTTCTTGCAGGCTTTACACCGCGACGGCACGGTGCCCTTCGGAATCGTATATTTCATGTTCCCCTCCCGGCCTACCTGAGCTCTATCTTTTGCGGAATCATCTGCTGCAGCTCGGGTGAGTGCGTGATGATGATGGTGTGCGCCCTGCCTGATTTCTCATGCGCTGCCTGGACGAGCCTGAGGTATTCCTCGCGGGCCTCCGGGTGGAGAGCGCCGTCGGCTTCGTCCAGGAAGACGGTGTTGAATTGCGCTCCGGTGTTCTTGGCGCGAATGACGCCGAAGCTGTCATAAATTGCCTTCTTCACCCACACCGACTCGCCGCCGGATAAGGTGTCGTACGGTTGCTCGGTCTTCGTCTTGGCGTCGTGCACAATAATGTCGAACGCTTCGATCATCTTGGTCCTGGATCCTGAGCCGGATACCCGCTGCGTTCTGATCTCGATGGTGAACCTGGGACCGTAGGCCGCGGTCAGAAATTCGTTGGCCTGGGCGGTGATCGACGGCGCCACAGCGTCGAGCTCGAGCGCCTGGATCCCGTCGCGGCCGCAGGCGCCGGCGAGAAGATCCCACTCGTAGGCTTCCTCTCCCTCTTGCGCGAGGCGCTCGTTGAGCTGTTCGAGCTCCTGGACCGTAGCCGCGATCATTTCCAGTTGTGTAGATATCTGCTCCAGCTTCCCTTCGGCCTGGTCGCGGGAAGTGCGGTATTGATCCCGCTCTCGCTGCGCGTTGTCGCGGAGTTGTTCGGCTTCGGCGAGCTCGTCGTCGACCGGCGGGTACTCGGGCAGGCTGCTAAGCTCGAGGCTGATATTTTCGCGTTCCTCGCGTAACGTCATCGCTTGTTTCGCCAAAGAGCCGGCTTCTGTGCTTGCGTTGCGAGCCTGTTCGTATCGCTCGTCGACGCCCTCAAATGCTGCAAGCATGTCCTTTGTGGTGCGGAGCTCCGCCGCCTTCGGCCATCCGTTGAAGTCTGGAACGCTCGGTCCCTTGCGCGATTGTTTCTCAAGTTCCAGCTTTTGGAGTATTTCCTGTCGCCGAAGAAGGAGCTCGTTTGCGCTGCCGAGATCTCGTGCGACTTCTTTGAAGCGCGATTGCTCAGCGTCGGTTGCCAAGGTGAAAATATGCTGGCAATTCGGGCACTTTGCTTTATGCGACACCTTCACGGTCAGCGTCGCATTTTCTCGGTCAAGTTTGTTTACAGACGCCGTGAGATCTGCGATTTCGCCATTGACTTGCCGGATTTCTGTGTCGAGTTTGTTGATCTCATCATCATAAGCCTTGCGCTTAGCGTCATACTCCTGTCGAACGGCGGCCTGGACCTCATGATAGGCCACCTGGTCTTCAACGAGCGCCTCCACTTTCTTCTTGAGCTCATCGCGTTTCTTCCTCTCCCCTTCGATCTCGTCGATACTCTTCGCCAGGCTACTGAGCCTGTCGATATCCATATCAATCGCGTCGATCTCCCCGTCGATCTTCCCGAGGCGGTCAAGTAGCTCGGCTTTGCGTTCAGCAGCCTGGCGCTGTTGTTCCTGTTGCCGGCGGAGATCTGCGATATCTGTGTCCCGTTCTTCTACTTCCTTCTCCCGCTGGCCGACGAGCTCGGCATACTGTGTGATCTCCTTCGCCAGCCTGGCGCGTTCGGCCTCGAGCTCGTCCTTTCTGTCGACCCGACCCTGCAGGACGGCGATCTCTTTCTCGGTATCGTCCATCCTGGCTGTCCAGGTCTTTGCGTTCTGCGCGGCAAAGGTGACGTAGTTCTCGAGATAGTCGATCCCGGCCAGCGTGGTGAAGAGAACCTTCTTTTCCTTCGGTGTCGCGTCATTTAGCTCGGGCACCTGTTTCGTGGCTTTCTGCATGACGAAAGCGGAGCGGAGGAAGATCTCGATCGGGCCGAAGATCTCGGCGATCTTCTGCTCGTAGTCCGCCAGGCGACCGTTCACCAGGGGCACGTTGTTCTTGTACAGGTGGTATTCGCAGGATCCGCTTGCTGCGGCGCCGTTGATGAGGATGAGCGCCCGGTACTGATCCCCGGTACGCTCGTCGGTGAAGTAGAGATCCCTGGCGCTTTTCTGCAGCCGGAAGTGATCCTGCAGCTTGCCTGGCCGGGTGAGCATCTGTGTGTAGGGATGCATGTTCTCGATGAGCGTAGTCTTCCCGGCACCGTTCGGGCCGACCAGGCCAACGATCCCCGGATCGTATGCGTCCAGATCGATATCGATGGTGTCGCGGCCGAGTCCCTTCCAGATCCCGATAGCGCCGGTGAGGATGAGCTTGTTGATCCGAATGACCGGGCCATTCTCTTGCGCGAGCCCAATCTTCTTGAGCTCCTTCTCGGTCTCGTCGGCCTTCTCGAGGAGGCTGTCTTTGATTTCGATGTCAGAAAGATCCGCCCACAGCTTCACTTTCTCGCGTAGCGCGGAGATCTCCGCGATCTCCTTCGCCCTGGGTGTTTCAACCGGGATAGTCTGCGTTGTCTGTTTTGATCCGGGCCCAGCCCCAAGCGTTCGGAGCGTGGGGATGTAATCGGGAATCTCATGCGCGAAATTCGCCGGGACATGGAGATTCAGCCACACGTCCTCACCGTTCTCGAACGGATCGAAACCCATGTCCAGGCACGCCTCCTTCTCGGCCTCGATCTTCACGCGCGGCGGGAACGGATAGGGAACATGGGTAATACTTACTTTTCTCATGATGCGGCCTCCTTCATCTTGGAATGAATTGTTGCGTGACAGGAGCGGCATAACAGCATTAGATTTGCCAGGGAATGATTTGGTGTGTCAGAATTAATACCGTTACCATCTTTATGATGTATCACAAGTCTTTTACCGGTACGGCGGAGGATTTCGGTCTCTTCTATACCGCAACATTCACATTTTCCGCTCGCTCTTCTTTCAATCAGTTCACGCCTCCCGCCAAAGCGTTTAATCTCGCGTAGTTTTTGTGTATATGTATAGATTTCGTCCCGGTTTTCTTTTCGATAATTCCGCATGTAGCAACGTTTACATAATCGCTTTGGGCTTTTCGTTGTATCTCCACATTCGATGCAAGGAACCGGGGAATAATGAGTCTTGTAAAGTTTTTGACGATATTGCTTTTGATAGCAGATCGAACAAAGCCCTTTGGCCATGTGTTTTCGTGATGGATCATGACAGGATTTACAAACCCAATCGGGAGCATGCTTGATGTTCATGATTCTTCCTCTCCTATCTCGACAACATTAAAGCTCTTCTGCGCTTTCTCAGACCAATCAACGGGGAACGCCGAGCCTCCATAGTATGCAGGCAGATCATCTATTTGTTGTGCCAGATGAATGTGTCCCAGGGCGTAGTAGTCCGCGCCGATCGCCGCGAGCTCGTCGCGGCCGACACGGATCTCAGTACCCGGCACTGTCTGCCCGTTGCTCATGATTGCTCCGGAGACGGAGCCGTGATAGAGGAAGATGCACGGATTCTCGGCGTACTCCCGCCTGGTTGCAGCCATGCCCAGGAACAGCGCCTTCATGCCTTCCATAACGGCTTCGGTAGCTTCTTCTTTGCCGATCCCGTGCTTGTCGCGGAGAAACCACTCCTTCGACGGTTCGCCGCAGCCGAGGATCAGGAGATCCCTGGTCGCCGGCGGTCGGTCTGCGTACTTGTGCACCATGCCAGTGTCCGGATCGAAGAAAAGCGGATCCATTGCACTTATCTTGAGATGAAAGCCCCGGAGCTCCTGCAGCGGAGCGTAGCAGCCTGGGTAGTCGTGGGTCGGTGTTCCGGGGATCGCCACAATCGGTGCGATCTTGAGCAAATGTTTAATGTAGTAAATGAGATCCGGTAGGCGATCCCTGCTGCTGTTTTGAATTGCTTTATTGAAAAGGTCGCCGGTAATCACGAATAGATCGGGTCGGGCTTTGTCAGCATACTCGATCACATGAGTCAATGCTTTCCCTGCCTGCTCGGCCGTCTCCCGCGCAAAGTGTAGGTCTGTCAAGTGGATAATCGTCATTACGCCACCCCCGGAATCTTCCGCAGATTCTCGATGAGATTGTCGATCTCCTCGACCGTGGCGTTCTCGTCGGCCAGCGTTTCCTTGATAGCCTGGATCGGGTGGCGCCCGTTCCCTTTCGTCACGTACGATCTCACGGCCTCGTTGTTCTGGTACTCCTCGAGGCGCATCTTCGCTTCTTGGACCGGATCCTTTTTCGGCTCTTCCGGCTCTTCGGGCGCGGTCCCGAAATCGATCTCCGCGCCTTCGTCCTCGCCGTTCTCTTCTACCTGGCGCTCCTCGAGCTGCTTCGGCTCTTCCGGCTCTTCGGGCTCGAAATACTGTGCTTCCACATGAAGCGCATGGCCGATAGCCGCCTGGCGGAGATTCGGGTCCTCAATCATCGCGTCGGTGTTGACCGCGATCCGATGGACGACGAGCGCTTTCTGTAGCTGGTCTCGCTTAAAGGAGATCGGCATACCCACGAGCTCGCGGATCACCCGGTACCTGGCGCCCGTGTTCGCCCTGGCGCGGCCGAACTTCTTGAACTCGATCAACAGGAGCTTGCGCGACTTTTCGTCCTTGTACTTGCCCTCGCGATCTTTCTCGAAAACTTCCTCTGCGCGGATCTCGGCATCAAACTCGTACTCGAGAATCGGGCTGGTAAGCCACGTGCCGTCCGGCATCCGCCGGCGGCCTTGCGCTCGCCCCACCCAGGTGTGATCGTCGATCTTCTCGACACCGCAGGCGCCCTCGTAAAAATCGATGCCGGCGGCCAGGCCGATCTTGTCGGTGAGATGGCCTTTCGGCATGTAGTTACCCGACATATTGTGGAAATCATCCGGCGTGGCGGGGATCCGTGTGACTACAGGCACGAACATCTTCTGTACCTGTAGATCCTCTGGTTTCACATAGACCAGATCATGTTGCCGCTCAGCCTCCTGAACGACAGCCAATGCAGTTGAATCACTCATTGGTTCCTCCAAAAATAAAAAACCCGGAGAACGGCTGGACGTGCCAGGGAACCCCGCTCTCCGGTCGGCTGATCGAGCAGCCAGGCAGGCGGTTCCGTATCTGCCCGGATGCTCCTCTGCTTCTACGGTGCCGACGGTTCTTCGCTGGCGATCACTTTGCCCGCGTCTCGGAATTTTTTCTCGCAGGCTTGGACTGCCTCAAGCAGCTTGTCGGGCATGACTTCTGGATTGATGCTGCCGTCTGCGCGATCATAGGTCTCGGCAGTAGCATCGAATTGCCATGCGCCTTTAGCTGTCTGCTTGGCATTCACTCGAACTCGTTCCATATATCCTCCTCGGATCTGTAAGATTTCGACCGCATACGCGGCCTGTTTCCTGGGGTTCCAAACGAAAAGTGGTGTCTAAGTACCTCTTTTGCTTGGATACCCCATTCGCGACTTCTCCGACGCCTATTTAAAGCGTTTAAACCCTCGCCCGGCGGGCTATTTTTATGTGCCACGTAATTCATTTCTGAGGCTTCTCGTTTGGGCTTTTTGGGCTTTCGTTGGCACAAGCACTGGATGGGCGTTTAGCCAGTCTTGCTCTTGTTCTTCGGGTGGCCCCTTGTCCGGATCTGCGCCCTTAATGCCTTGAGTAATTCGACATCGCCGCTTAAGCATGCGAACCGTAAAACAGCCGGCTTCAAAGCTGCGATTGGTGGCCTTCGCTATTCTGCGCTGTCGTTTTATCCATTCAGGCACAAACCGCAATGGACAAATATCTTCATCCGGAAACCATGCACAGTGTTGCATCGACTCTTCATCTTTTGGGCAAAGAGGGACATTGCAATAATCGAATTTCGGGCAGTCGTCGCGTTTCATTTTCGCCTCCGGGTCTTTGGTTCGTAGATCGACGGCACGTAGTGGGATTTGATGTACTTCTCGAGGATCTCGTCGGAGAAGCAGACCGCTCGCCCGATCTTGATACAGGCGATCTCGCCCTTGCTGACCTTCTCCCGGAGCGTTTGCTCCGCGATCCCGAGGATCTCCGCTGCGGCGGGATACCGATGCAGCTTATCCATCGTTCCGCTTCTTCTGGATAATCAGCCGGTCGTATTCGGGGGTTGTTTCTCGGAAAAATTCGATTATCTCGCCGGGAGATAGGTTGTTGTCCGTAATCCAGATTTTAGGAAGGGTCACCAAATGCGCACGTTTACCATATTGCTGGATCCGGTATTCTTTGATTTTTTCCATTAATTTCTCCAATTGACATCATGATGGATGTTTGCGTAATTGTCAAGGGGAAAAGCAAAAAATGTTTGTAAATTGAGCGGTTAGATACCATAATTGCTTTTACGGAAGGGCTTTGGAGGCGAGATGTCCGTGTTCATGGATAATGTGGCTAAATTTCTGGAAAAGGAAGGAAAGCAAGAGAAGTGGCTTGCAGAGAAAATCGGTGCATCTACATCAACTCTTAATGGCTGGAAAAACAGAAAGAAAAGTGAGCCGCCTGTTGACGCTGCCTTTAGAATCGCAAGAGCATTGAATACGACGGTCGAAGAGCTCCTCGGTGAATCATATGCTGATAAACCGCAGTTTAACGACAAAAGCCTTGATGCTGCGTGGGATTTTTTTTCTGAGCTTTCAGAAATTGAGCGCTATGAAGCCTTAGCGGCTGCCATGCGTACTGTCCGTAAGGAAGAAGTACGCGCCGCTAACGGAAAGAGAGAGAGAGAACAGGCGTGAGGGAAAAATTATATATCACCAATTTAGAACAGATAGCACATCCGAGGCTTCTTTCGGGTAGGGGAATTGCTGAGAAAAGGGTTCGAAATTGCTTACGAACAGGAGGTTTGAATGAAAATATCATTAGCGATTGCTGTTATTCTTGTGTTAGCGATGGCGATTGTCGGTTGTGATTTCGTAGATTTATTTACCAGCCTTTCTCCCCCAGAATGGATAATGGGCACATGGTCGGATGATATTGGCGTAATGTCGTGGACATTTACTTCCGACAATGCAACTTATTCAATAGGGTACTTGACTCTGGATTTCAAGGAAATGCACAAATCTCGAGGTGTCTCGGTTGCCGACAAACCAACAAATACTAGCTACATGCTTATGGTTACAGAGAACAGACAAGACGCAGGAACGTATGCTCTTGAAAAAGCATCAGAAATGACCTTGAACTTCAAGCTATCTATTTCGGGCGTAACGATGTTCCAGCATATTTTACAAAAGAAATGAAAATGGTCGCAACGTGGTCGCAAATTGCCGCCACGACAGCATACGACCGGCGACGGCGGCATATGTGGCTGGTTACTAAATCTTGACCGAGAAAGAAGTTGCCAACGGGAGGATATAATCGCCCACGTCGACATACGCTTTAGGCGTTTTTGAGGGGCTAGTCCGCGTTAAGCGGGTGAAGGTTCAAGTCCTTTCTGCTGCAAGAATTATGAAACGGCGGTGTTGGTGTGGTCGCAAAAATGGTCGCAAAACATGAAACAGGACTACACGTTATTTACCAGGACGTTGCCGACAGGCAAGAAAGTCGTCTACTACCAATACTATGACGAAAATGGAAAGCGTCAGAAACGAAGTACCGGCCAGCGAACCAAGCCGGCTGCCCGAAACTGGCTCAACAAGAAGATTGAGCGAGGCGAGCTGAAGCCAACCGCCAGCATTCTATTCGGCGCATGGGCGGCGACCTGGTGGGTTTGGGATAAGTGCGCCTACATCAAATCACGCCGCGGCGCCGTTGGCCGCACCCACGCCGACATTCAGCGGATTTACCTGACAACACACATTCTCCCTTTCTTCGAGAAGATGCGCCTGGCCGAGATCGGGCCTTCGGACGTCGAGCGATGGGTCAGCAAGTTGCTGAAAGACGGCAAAACGGCGAGCATGGTGAACCACTGTCTCCGGACGCTCAACGTCATGATGAACGAAGCAGAGCGCCTCGAGCTCATCCACCGCAACCCCGCCAGGACCGTGCGCCGCCTGCAGGAAGAGCGGAGACAAAAGGGGATCCTCACCCTCGAGGAAGCCGGCGATCTCTTCGCCGATGAAAACTACGCGAAATACTGGAACGGTAACATCGTCCACTACACGATCAACCTCACTGCTGCGTCGACCGGACTTCGCATGGGCGAGCTCCAGGCGATCCGGGTGGAAAACGTGCACGATGCGTATCTTCACATCACTCACGCCTGGACGCGGAAGTACGGCCTGGTCGAGAGCTCGAGGACGAAGAACCACGCGCGTTTCGTCCCGCTGCCCGAGCGTACCTACAGCCGGATTCGCGAGCTCTGCGATCACTGCGGCGAGGGATTCATCTTTCGCTTTTTGGAAGATACGCCCGTTGCCTACGGAACGATCCAGCAGTTTTACAAGGAAGCGCTCAAGCGCGCAAAGATCGATCACGCCGGCCGGCACATCACCTTTCACTCCTGGCGCCACTTTTTCAACACGGCAATGCGAGCCGAAAAAGTACCCGACGCGATCCTTCGCGCCGTCACCGGGCACCGCACCGAGCAGATGACGGAGCAGTACACGTCGTTCCAGCTCGAGCACTATGCTGATGTGATTAACGCGCAGAAAAAGCTGTTTTAGTCGCCGGCCTTCTTGTGCTTCTTTTTCCACAGATAGGCACGCCAGGAACGAACCGCAGCGGCCTTCGACTTGTAGCGTTTATTGCCGATGTACCACCGGCCGTTTCTTTCTTCTGGCATCTGTGGGAATCTCCAGTATCGCTACCTAACGGTCCTCATACCAAAACCTTGCTCACGTAATACTGCGTGATGTCGCCAAAAAATATCTTTGTGCCGTCGGATAATTCCGGCTGAAACAACCACAGGCCCGCTTGATCTATATCACCGGTTACCGTTTGATATTGCACGTAACGTGTAGACAAGGTTGGCGTCCAGTTTCCGGTCGTGCCGTCAGGTTTTGCATAGTGCAACTTCGGGGTTGTCGCTAAATCGGTGATATCTTCCCCGCAATCGTATTTAATTAACGGTGTGTCTCCTACATAGGTGGCCACATGATCCTCCTATCTCAAGGTTCCGGCGATACGCACAGTTCGCGCAATGCGCCCGCTGCTATCAATCTCACGCTCAATGCCCCCCGACAAACTGACCCGCCGCGCGATAGAGCCGGAAAGCAACACGATATCGGACTCGCCCGGCGTGTATTCCGTCACCTCGGCCGCAATGCTATCGGTTATGCCAAGCGCGTCCGTAATTGTGCGGAAAAACCCGCGTGCCCGAGAGAGCACATCCGTTATGCCGAGCGTATCCGAAATCGTCTTAACGATTGATCGGGAGGTTGATATATCATCGGTGATATCTGCTGTTTCTGCAAACGTTCTCGCCAATTCGCGCGCGGTCGATAGACTGTCCGTTGCTGCCGCAGGATCGTTGACCGTCCTGGACAAGCCGCGTTTCGTACTCAGTGTATCGGTCAGTCCAATTGCATCGCTAATCGTCCTGACCAGTTTTTTTAATGCGTTGACGCTATCAGTTATGCCAAGCGCGTCCGCAATTGATCGTGGTAGGGTACGTGCAGTCGCTACCGTGTCGGTCAGTCCTACGGGATCGCTTACAGATTTTGCTAAGTTTCTCGCAGTAGTAAGAGTATCTGCCAGTCCTACGGTGTCGGTGACTGTGCGTTCGTAGGCCGCGCCGCCCGACGCCGGTTTCATCACGGCTGCTACAGCACTCGGATAGCTAGCTCCACTGGAGTACCAATCCCCTTCGTCATCCTCTTCGGCAATACCCATTGCTGTCTGGTTATAGGCC
>Ga0180438_10008460_pt1 | contig 13078 bp, 27 predicted proteins | sample SS_ome_12_FD_132455 | JGI IMG/M metagenome (GOLD analysis project Ga0180438, IMG submission 132455) | Hypersaline lake sediment archaeal communities from the Salton Sea, California, USA - SS_3_D_2 metaG | ecosystem: Environmental > Aquatic > Non-marine Saline and Alkaline > Hypersaline >...
AGCAGTTCCTGACGGTGAGGCTGGAGGGCGGCGTCGCCCACCCCGTCTTCAAGAAGTCGGGGGCCATCACGAGCATGGCGAACGCGGACGGCTACATCGTCCTTCCTCTGGAAGAACCTATACTTTACACATACCAAGGAAAATAACGTAAATTGTGTAAAGGAAACGTTAAAATCAGCACCTTAACCTCTTTTCGTAGACAATTCTCGAAAACTTTCGTAAATCACTGTCGAAAAGTAAAACCTCAATACGTAGACAATTCACGAAAACTTTTACAAAAAACCGTTTACAAGGAAAAGGTGTCTAAACAGTATTTGAGGATATTTTCAAAATCAAGGGTGTAAACAAAGATATTATTCTGTAAACAGACCGAATTAAGTAAATCCGAAACCAGCTTTTACCGGATTTTTTAACACTTCTTCGAGACTATTTAACGAACTATTTCAGGAAGTGTAGCCTTATGCGGGTCTACCATCCTGTCAAAAACAGACTGACTTATGCACAGCAGATTCCACACATCGCCTTTATCCAGTATGAAAACCTGATCATCGATCTCAAGCTCTATCCAGTGGACTCTATCCAATTCGTCGGTATACTTCACAGCATCAATATTGTGTTTCACCTATCTCCCACCCCCAAAATTTTTCCTAAACGTTTATTTTACTCTCATACTCTTTCAATCAGATACAGTTGGTGGGGAAGTCAGGTACTAAGAGAGGTCTTACCCGGACAAATCCTAGCCCTTGAACTTCCCCAACTACAATTTAGTAAACCGAAACCTTTTAACGTTTAGGTAAATTCTTTCAGTATTAGAGGTCTTACCCGACCATGACAGAATATGTCCTAGCCTTGAAAGTAGTAAAAATAAAAGGCAACAAATATTGGCGAATCGACATACCGAAAAGAATCAGCAACCAATGGGGATTACGAGAAGGCGATAAACTTAGAGTAGAAGTCAAGGAAATACTGAGACCTGAGCTAAAATCCGTACCTCTAGCACAGCAAAGTCTTGGTAATCCCCATGACCAACACGAAATCCTTCAGAGCTAGTAAGGAATTAGATAAAGCACTTCAAAACGTATCAAGCGAATTAGGTCTAACCATAAGCGACACAATAATAAAACTACTTGAAGAGTCACTAAATTTAAGGGAAAAAGATAAAGACTCCGATTCTACCTTCCTGAAAAATGCATGTCCAGCACTAGTAGAGCTAGAAGATGGATATCACTGTGTAATAAAGGCCCCCCAGCAAAAGAAGCTGGGAGATGGTAGCCTAAAAGATGCAAGGCTGATATGTGAAGCCCACGATGAAATTATGAAGCTGAAGAATGAAAACCAACTATTAAAGAACGAATTAAGTAAAGTCAAAGTGATAAAAATACCTTCATGTATGTTAGGAGGGCGATTATCAGAAGATGGCACACAGATACATTGTCCTAGAGGAAACGTTAATCGTAATGTAGATGTTGAAAACTGGTGCAAGATACTAAAAAACGGCGCAAACTGTGACCATTTAAATTGGTCTACAATAGAAGTCAAAGGAAAACTACCAACCCCAGACCTCTAAAGTAAAAGAGGTAAAGAAAATGGTGAGAGCTTGGTTCACACTAGAACCAACCCGAGAAGAGATCGATTCACTTCTAGCCCCTGATAAGGGCAAGAAGGTAGAGGGCGTGAGTGAGACTCCCCTCAAGTGGGTGATAAAGCAGGCCTACTGCCTCATGTCACTAGGCCACGAAGTCACCCTGAAAGTCACAACCATGAGCTACAGGAGCGATGAGTAAATGCCCATAACCTACGTCGAATTCGTATGCGATCTGTGTCAGGATAAGGACTCAGACACAAGCCCAGACATGGCGATCCTCAGGGATGGACGCATAGCCTGTAAAGTATGCGGAGACAAAATCCCCGATCAGGTCTTCAAGTGGATACTTCCCGACTACATGAACGAGAGATCCACAAGACCCGAGGACGACGAGCAGCCTGAAGAGACCCCCGAGGAGCCTGAGGCCTGATGCTGATCCTAGCTGGCACCCTTCTAGTGATCGCAGGCCTGATCACAGTCGCAGCAGGCCTACACCGGGAGAAGGAAAAGAAATCCGAGAAGCCCGAGGAGAACCCTGAATGACAGACCTAGGCACAGACATTCAGATGCTTAGAAGCCTCAGGGTGCCCCAGAAGTGGGCAGTGATCCAGTGGACGGCCCACATGATCATACAGCACCCCGAGGCCTTCAAAGGCCTAGACGAAAAAGACGTTAAGGATCTAGTCTACAGCAGAACCCCAGCCCACGAGCTAGCGAAGATCCTAGAGACCAGCCCGCCCAACATGAAGGGCGAGGTAGTAAGCAAGCACACGGAGGGCAGGAATCGACCAACTACAGCAGGCCGAGGCCGAGGGAAGCCCGGTGCCACCAATGCACGAAGATCCTCAAGGCCTACGGAGCAACAGAAAAAGAGATCGAGCAGAAAATCCCGAGGCTCAAACCACGAAAAACGAGCAGAGTAACAAGCCCACGAAGTAAATCAACTTTCGTCGTGCTATACTACAAGTGTAATGTATGCGGAGACAAATGGAGAGAGATAGACAAAAACCCTGAAATAAAGGAAATAGGAAAATGAAGAGACAAAGCAAGAGAGAGATAGCCGAAAAGCTGAGGAAGGCAATTAACTTCAAGATAATTGAAGTGACTTGGGGAGACTCATTCGACACAGGCAGCATAGAGAAAATATGGGAGCTATGTGAGTCAAAAAACGTAGGGTATCTCATACATTATAATAACGAATTAGTAGTTATCACAAACACAAAACCCGATGATAGTATGAACGCTAATCAATGTTTCACAGTGATACCTAGAGCCTGTATATGGAGGATAACAATAAGATGAGCGAAGACCTGACACCACTACAGGCCTCAATAAAGGCAGCAATAAACGAGCACCCAGAATATGACGATAGACAGATAGCGGAAATTGTATGGAATTTATCAAATCCCGAGGAAGAATATTCAGGCTCTAGCCCGACCCCCGGATACGTGGGCAAGCTCAGGAAACGCTTTGACATCGAGGCCCAGCCACCAACCTTTTTCGTAAGCCCCGAGGACATACCCGAACCCATAGACGAGGAAGAGGAGATCGAAGAGGAAGAGATACCCTTCGAGGAAGCCTTTACCCACGAGCTTGAATTCCCCGAGGAAGACGAGAAGCCCGAGATCGAAGGCCTCAACGTAGACGACACCCAATTCCTAGTTACCTTCACCTTCGATAAGTTTGCTGACTGGTCAGGCTGGGAAGGCTGGCGATTCTCAACAGATAGCAAGGGCAGGCTGATCGACAAGAACGAGCGCAGGTTCATCGAGCTAACGAATAAGATGGCTTACAAGTACCTACCCGACATACTAGGCAATTACTTCCTTGAGGTAATGTTCTGCTACACAGGCCTTATGATCGTAGGCAGCAAGGCAGCAGGATACATGAAATACAGGAAGGCCCAGCAGCCGATCAGCAAAAAAGCTCAGGAAGAGCAGCCCCAGCAACCCCCAGCAGAGGCCCCGGCGAGCGAGATCCCCGAGACCGAGACACCCCCGACGATGGGCGAGAAGGCCCTAGGGGAAGACAGGTTTACAGCAAGGCTACGGAGGCAGCCCGCATGATGATGATGACCCCTGAGGAACTTCTAGCCCAGATCCTACCCAAGAAAGGCACCCTCGATTATCGTGTGTATATCACGAAATTCAAGGGCGAGGAAGGTAGATGGTTGGTGCTAGCAGTAAGATTACCCTCAGAAGATGAGGAAGATGCAGAGGAAGAGTAAGAGACTTCAATACATAATCGAGACAGGACAGTACGAAAAATACAGAAAATGGCTATTCATAAAATATGGATATTTCAAGAGGATAAAACTATGAGAAAAAACAAATTCAAAGGCAGCAGAGAGGGATGGGTCAGAGACATGGAAAAAAACATCAAAGCCAAGGAGAAGAAAAAAAGAAAATGCAAATAAAAATATGGAAATGGATGCTCACGAAAATGTCTGATAACAAATACCATATTATAAAAATTTACAAGAATAAAAGTTGTGCACATCAATGACCGCAACTAAATTTATTATAGTCGATGATAGGCACGAAGAACAATACACAGTCAATATTAGAGCGCAATCAATGGAAACAAACAATCCTCACGCTAAATTGTATTATGTAGACGAAAAAGGAAAAACACATTTATGCCTAACTAAAAAAATCGGAGAATCATAATGTCAGAAATTCATCTAAAGAGTAATGAGAAAACCCTTGTGCTGGGAGTAAACGACATGGGTAAGAGTGTCTTATTCAGACACCTTATCCAGCAGTACCTAGATGCAGGCGTAAAGGTATTACTCTATGACAGTGAGAGAGAGCGCAAATATGCGAGCTGGGAGCACCCCAACCTCAGGATCTACAGGCCCGAGGTGGCAGCAGATAAGCCCGAATTTGACAAAATATCAGCCGAGGTCTGGGAGCGCAGGCGCATGGTTTTCGCAGTTGAGAGCGTGGACTTCTACGCACAGAGCACCGACATCGATCTCAAGCAGGTGCCCAACTTCAAGAAGATCATACACTGGGGAAGGAACCGAGGAATAGGCGTTTTAATGACATCGAGGCGACCCGCAAACGTACATAAAGACTGTGTAGGCCTTAACAGACACATATTCCTCTTTCACTGCTACCTTCCCAACGACATCAAATATCTACGTGGATTCGTGGGCAAGATAGCTGATCAACTCAAGGATCTACCCCCGTATTACTTCTATCACTGGTCAGGTGGTAAAGTCGAATTGTGCAACCCGATACCATTCGAGGGAGAATAAAATGAATATCGATGTAATAATCAATACATTAAAAGAAACAGATAAATTCTTTTTTATAGGGAAAAAACCCACAGTGATAAAAGCTACTATAGAATACTTATTACAAACTGATTTACTACAACAAGATGTAGCTAAAAAACATGGTTGTTCTACACAATCTATTAGAAATCATCAAAAATACCTAGCATGTTTATTAGAAAAAATTGGAATAAATACTATTAGATGGGAGATAAAACAGAAATCTATAATTAAAAAGAAATCAATGAAAGAAATGCGATTTATTGAATTTTGTATACATCATGGATTTACAGAAGAAGAAGCAGAACTCGTATATGAGTGGTCAAAAAACCCTGATGAAGAATTTCCAGTGAATGATAAATATGGATACGAAAAGTGGTGGAAAAAAATGCGTAGAAAAAAGAGAATGAATAATTTCGAGGTAAAATAATGCCGTATTTCTATGAGGTCTACCACAGGGATAATCCCGAGGGCGCAGTGATCATAGGCTTCGAGGAAAAACCTACACCGATGAGGGTCAAAGATAAGGCCTGTAAAGACGGATTTTTTCAGTGGCGTGAATACACGAATTTAGTGGTCAGAAAAACAAAGCATAAATTAACACTAGAGCATTGTTTTAGCGGAGAGGTCTTACCCAATGGTAGATGCTAGTGTAAGAGACCTACAGAGGATGCACGATGTTCTTAAAAAGAACGGTGCAAAATACGACGATAATGGTAAGATAATTAAAGGCTCATGGAGAAGAGGCGCAATCAAGAAGGCAGCAGAAGAGCTTGGAGTATCAAGACCAACAATTTACACATACATAAAGGGATTCCCGAGACCACCACAAAGAGAGCTTAGAAAGAAACCAGTGATACCAAAATACGTAGAGGAATGGAAGGAATCACAGACAGTTAAAGACTTCGAGGAAAATTGCGATAGACTGATAGCACAGAAAAAACTATCCGATAGCTCTAAAAGCAGATATATGTACGCAGGTTTACAGGCGTGGCGAATACTAGGGAAAAAAGACCCTATCTCGTGGACTGAAGAGGATTATCGCACTTGCTGGGAGCACCCGGATCTCAGGGACACCGAGACAGGCCTGATCTCCTTTCATCACGCAATAGGCCTCAGGCAGTGGATGGTACACTGCAAGATGCTAGACCTTCCCAAAATGGACTATTTCAGCACTAAAGGCCTGAAACGCAAAAAGGGAAGAAAACTGGCACACTGGATAAGCACAGAGCAGGATTTCATCAATGTTATCAACAATATAGAGAGACCCGACACCCTGATGATGTTTAACATAGGTATTCAATGCGGAGCAAGATTCAGCAGCCTACGACTCATAAAAGTAGCCGATATAATGTACGCCACAAACAGCATATTAATGTACGAACCTAAAGTGAAGGAAACAGAGGAAAGAGTATTCTTAGAAGAGACATTACAGAACTTAAAATTATATGTCTATCACATGGGATATGAAGGAAAACACAGAATATTCACAGCAAGACTACACGAAATAAACGACGATCTAAAGCAGGCAGGCAAAAAGGCCCGGATACCCTTCGACCTGACGACACACGTAGGCATGAAACACACCTTCGTATCATTCGCCTCTAATCACGGAGTAAGCCTAGAAGTGGTATCACTTCAGACAGGCACCGACCCTAATACCCTGATGCAATACTACGCAGGCGTGGGGAAGGGGAAGATCCGGCACGAGCTGCTAGGCGAGAAGCTAGAGGAACCCGATTATCACGAGACCATGAAGAGACTTCAGCCAATAATAGCACAGAGATATGAGGAAATAAAAGATGCAATAGCAGCCACAAAAACAGTGACAGTAGAAATAGATGGCAAAAAAGTAAAGAAGAAAATTAACTGGAATTCAATAGAGAAAATGGCTAGCAACCCGAATACACCCGAGGCCCTGAGAAAATACTGGACTGAAGCCCTGAAGCTACACAAGGAAGGCCTATCCTACAGTGAGATAAAAAAGAGGCTCCAAAAATGAATCCAAAAAAATGTTTATCATGTGGAAATACAGAATTCATCGAACATGAACACTCAGAATATGTTGAATATGAATGTACTAAATGTCACACTATTTGGTGGTTTAGTTGGTGGGAAAATAAATGGATAAAGTCAAAATAAAAGATAAGAGGCTCCAAAGATGAAGACAATAGATGAACTACTTAATCATTTTCTATTTAGAAACATGGTTGCTGAATTCATGCACGAGGTATGGTGTGAATGGTCAGAGACAATAGCTAAAGAAGAGCAGTTATCACCTGAGAGAATGAGGAGATGGCGATCATATTGGGTGCCTTTCAATCAGCTAGACGAAGAGGCTCAGGAAATAGATCGCAAGTATGCAGACAGATTGTTAGAGGTCTTAAAACGCTACTTTATAAAAATCAGTAAAGGCCTAAAATATGCCTAAAATTTCATCCCTATTTTTCAATCACGACGAGATGCAGGCGATTAAAGAGAAGGTCAAAACAGGCGATTTTCCCTCAGTGTATGCCTACATCAAGGATCTAGTCTTGAAAGACATAAAGCCCATCCTAGATAGGTAAACACATTTTTTTTAATAAATTGTTATGTTGCGACCACTTCATGTATTAATTAAATGAGCAAACATGGCTCTAGCGAGAACGTTCACGGATCTATTCCCCGGAAAGGGATTAGAGGCCGTAGTCAAGCCCGAGATGCTTCGGACACGCAAGCTGAAGCAGAAGGACTCAGCAGCAGCAGCCACAGCCGAGACCTTTACCTTCGAGATACCGACTGACAGGCTCATTCATGCGATCATTGTCAGCATAGGCGAGGACACCACAGCCTCAGGCACACAGGGCACCCTAGCCGACGATATTCTGAGCTTCGACCTGAACAGCAACCTAGGCCACCTGAAAGAGATGACAGGTGACATGAGCAAGCAGATCGCCATACTCAACAAAGAGGTAATGAGCACAGGCTACTACAAGCTCTATTTCACCGACCCCGTGATCAAAAGGGCGATGCCCCTTCCCTCATGGCTCTTCAGCAGCTTGGATCTCGACATAACCGACAATGCGCCCGCAGCCTCTAACTACCACCACCTGAGGGTGTCAGTGGTAGAGTCAGAGGTGCCCCCCGGAACTGACGTTTCAGATTGGAGAATCCTAGTAGAGCGATACCTGAGATGGAAGAAATACGGCACCGACACAGGCTGGCAGGACTTCGACCACGAGAGAGCATACGAGATATTCGGATACCTCTATGCGATGGACGACAATGCGACCCTGAGCGCAACGATCTTCGACAAGCTCACCGTTCTGGGAATCAAGCCCGGAGGCGAGCACAGGCTGGTCGATGAGCAGTATATTCCCCACATAGTAGAGCTTAACAAGATCGCATATCAGAACGCCTTCGGTACTGGCTATTTCTACTTGGAATTCCCGAGTGGATATGACTCAGGCCAATACAGAAGCCTTCTCAGCAAGCTGAACATACCGACCGCAGGCACAAACGCAGGCCTCAGGGTCTTGGAGAGGTATCTGCTCTAGGAGTGAATGAAAATGCCGAGTGTAGAAGCAATCTATAACGACCTGAAGACCACAGGGCACAAGAAGGTAGCAGGCGAGCACAGCCTCACCGTAGGCGAGATCGTCTTCACTCTTCTAGGCATAGCCCTGATGTTCTACGGGACGAAAGCAGGCCTCAGAAAAGGCTGGTGTCTACCCGCAGGCTTGGTAATGATCTTCATAGGCGAATGGGTCTTCTAGGAGGCCTCAAGCCTTGGAGATCACCACGCTGGGCGTGATCCTAGCCCTGAAGAATCTGGGCGTATTCCTAGCAAGCCTCAGCTTTACCGAGGTCAGAAATGACCCCGCTAAATTCCTGTGGATGCTATTTATCTACGCCTGCATAAACATACCCAGCGACCTCTATCTGGCGAATCACATATCGACTCAGGGCAAGGAGAAGGCGAAGGCAGAGATCGGAGAAGGTGATCCCAGCGATGGATAAGATCACCTATAGAGGCTGTATAATCGAGCATTACGCAGCAGGAGAGAAGGCCCCCGGCGAGATTTGGATCGCACGCCGGAAAAATGACCGACAGATAAACGGCTGGTGCAAAACTAAAAGCCGAGCGAAAAAGCTGATCGATGACTATCTCACCGAGCCCCCGCAGGTAGTTAAGACGCACAAGGGAATTCCGATCTATTATCCCGTCGATGGTAGATACAAGGCCACGATTGACGGACATTCAAAATACGCTAGCACAAGGGAGGAAGTCGAGAAGTGGATCGACCACGAATTATACAGGCAGAGCGAGGAGTATCAGAACAAGAAGGCTGAGGAAGAGGCAGCGAGGCAGGAAGCCATAGAGAGGGCGCAGGTCTACGGAGAAGGCAGAGATGAGGAAGGAAACCTTATCGAGCCGACAGAGGAGCAGCAACTAGCGAGAGAGAGATTCTACGCTAAGGAGCGATACAGCAGGCAGACATCGATCAGGGAAGAATACGAGGCTGAGAAGGGAATCGTGGTCACTGATGAAGAGCAGGCAAAGCGAGATGAGTATCTAATCGAGGAATCGAAGACACGGCAGAACTGGCTTATGGTCTACTGGCTGAGTCTTAAAAACGAACTTCGGAAGCTGAGGGCGAGGTACACATGAGCACGAAGAAAGACCCTTGGTATAAGGGCTGGTGGGTGATCCCCATCGTCTTAATACTGCTTTTTCTAGCATGGCGATACCGAGGCGTGATCATGGGCTGGGAGATGTTCAAAAAGCTGAAGAGGCAGGCCTGATGAATGGCCTTCCTACATAGAGAGGTCAGGCCTGATAGCCTCATAAGGAAAGCCCTAGAAGCCCCCAAAGACCTTTTTCAGCAGAAGAGCTACACCCTAGACCTAGGCACAGCCCGAGATTGGCAGCAGGTAGAGCAATTCAGGGAAGCCGAGAACCTTCTAGTAGCGGAGATCACGGGCACAGCCCAGATTAAACTTGACACCCTGAGCAATCCGGCACACGATCTAACGAAGGTTCAGGCCTTCAGAGGCCTAGTAAAACGGGTCTTCATATACAACACAGCACAGTCAGGGAAGACCCTAGTGCTGAAGGCAGGCGTGACAATCTTCGAGAAGTCAATGAGAGACATCGAGGCCGATATATCTTCGATGCAGACAGACATAGCAAACGTGAAATCTGATATTGCTGACGTAAAAACAGCTATTCAAAGCGTAGATTCAAAGCAGGATGATGTTCTGGGCAGCCTTGTTAATATCGTCACTGTAAGCGACAATCTACTATTATCAAGCGATGCACAGGTAGACACGACAGAAGATACCCCTCAAAAAGTGAAGGAATTTCTGATTAAAATCGGTGGAAAATACAGAATCAAGTTTGATTTCTATAATGGCACCCCCGGATATGGAGCAGGGAGAATATACATTAATGGTGTAGGAGTAGGAACGCAGAGGGCAGCAGGGACATGGACAACCTTCTCAGAGGATCTAGACGTAGATGTTAATGATTTATTGCAGCTTTATATTTGGGACTCACCGACTACTGGACACGCTTACGCTAGGAATTTCAGGCTATACGGAGATGAATCACATTCAATAGGAGTTGAGAACACTGTCTGAATCCCAATTTGAGAAGCTGATAAAAAAGGATTTTTCAAGTATGAGTATGACTGAGTTTGAAGAGCTTTTATTACTCATAAACTCAGAGACAGGCAAAAATAAGCTGATATGGTATATCGTCACATTGTTGAAGGTTGAAGCTGAGAATCACAAGGTACTTAAGAGAATAGAGGCGAAAATCAGCGCACCTTAATTCTGTATAAATTGTAATGTTGCGACCACTCAGCTAGTTTATTAAATGAGTGAATATGTCAGCCGTAGGAGATCCCCGAGGTCTACTAGAAGGCGACGAGCTTCAGGAAGATGAAGACGAGAAGCCCGAGGCCTTACAGAGAACATCGAAGAGGCCCCAGATATTCAACAAGACCATGCCCTCAGCCAATACCGAATATGAGATCAAGCTACCCCCGAACCTCAAGAAATTCCTCATTAAAATGAGGGAGACCACAACAGCCTTCATACTCGCCTTTGAGAAGGGCAGAGTGGACACTTCAAGCCCAAAAGGCCCCTATGTCATAGTACCCGTAGGCGGTAACTACAACGAGGACAACTTATCCCTTGACTACAGCCTCACGATCTACGTAGCCTGTGGCACAGCAGGCAAGACCCTTGAAGTAATTGCATGGAGCTAGAGAGATGCCCCTAAGCAGAGACATAGTAGCAGCCGACATGGTGTTACCCGACAATGGTGGCACACTTCAAGAACTGATCACAGATGCCCCAGCAGCAGGCGCAGAGATATTCGTTAAATCAGGCTATTATGATGAGGACACGATCACGGTAGACCCCTTCAAGAACATACTCATAAGGTCAAAGGGCGCAGTGTTCAGGCCCACAGCCGACAGCAAGACCATATTAACACTCGATGGCTCAACTTCATGGCCTACTATATGGGATAAGCGGTTTGCAGAGGTTAAAGGCCTCAGATTTGAGACCAACGGGAAGGATGGCTGTGTAGCTGTCAAGATCCTTAATGCGATAGGTTCCCGAGTGGACTTTCAGGCAGTGGGAGAGGTAGGGCACGAATTCGCAGATGTTCTGCTACTTGACTCGACTTCAGGCAAGTGGACTGAGAGGATCAGAGCCACCATAGAATTTGACTATGCAAATCACGGATTCAGGGCGAAGGCGACTTCAGGTAATAATTCACTGGATCACCTTCAACTAGACATCGCAGGGAACCTGAGAGCTAACGGTGACAAGGGCGTATTCATTGAAAGCAGTGTGCAGCACGCTAACATGGCGTGGGTTTGGGGGCAGATATGGGCAGCAGCAGCCGGAGCTACAGGCCCAGATGTACCTGTAATTTGCTGGGATATTGACGCAGACTTAGCTAGAGGAGTCTGGTTCATGGGCTGCGAAGGTGGCGCAGCAGCAGCAGTATTGAGGGTAGCGGTAGACCTGACAGGTTCGACAATCAACAAGACGATGATATTCTTCTCAGACGCAGGGCAGGGAGCTAGCAACTGGACAGACGTAATAAAGGGAAACGTAGAGGCCTTTAACATTCGGGAGATAGGCGCACCCCTACACATGGGGTTCAGGTCAGCCCTTGCGGATCTGTTCGATGTAAACAACATGAACGCAGTTTTGAATTCGTCTTTGACGGAGGCAGGGCACAAAGACCACTCAGCAGCAGGGCACCCCGTTTACTGGTATGCAGGCGAGAACATGTATTACGGAGATGGGCAGCTAGCCGTCTGTTACATGAAGAGCGATGGCAAGCTGTGGAAGGCGAAGGGAGATTCTATAAACACTCTACCTGCAATCGTGGTGTGCCTGACTTCAGTGAACGCCAACGGTAAGGCACAATTCGCAGTACCCGGAGCGATCATAAGAGATGATTCCTTGGATGAGACCCCCGGTGCAGATGTCTACGTGAGTAATGCTACAGCCGGGAGACCCACGACGACGAAGCCGACAACCTCAGGGCACTATGTTCAGAAGATTGGCACGATATGGACGGCGAACTCTTACCTGTTCCAGCCACTAGATCCAGTGGTGATACCCTAGAATGGATAAGCGAATAATCTACCTTGAAATGTTGATCGGAATTCTCTACATTTTAATGGGTCTACTCATGCTGAGGTCAAGACAATGAAGCCGAGGTTTATCGTCTTCATACTGATCTTAATTTATCTCAGCACCATACCTATACTTCCCCACCCTAGACGGAGATGGACTTATCCCCTTGAACGAGTTACGATATGGACATACCTCTCAATTCTCAGCAGGAAAAGCGGAACCCCACCACAAGAACACAGAGCATATCCCCAGCAGAACCTTGAGTAAACTTCAAGAGAGCACCCACACACACCAACGCCTTCGGCACCGAGGGAAAAAGCCTTAAAAATTTTTAGAGACCTTCAATCCCTTGAAGGCGTGTAAAAGCTGGATGAGACTGTGTAAAAATCAGCTTTTCTGGAAGAGATGGAGGGCTGACGGATGATGAGCCCGCCGGCCAGCCTTGGCGAAAGGATGAGGGAGGCGGCACTAAGCCTCAGGTCTCTCCCCTGGGTTCGCTGGGAGCCCGGCTGGGACACCGTCTCGGCCCTGGCCACGATGCTCTACATGATCCCCTCCTACTACCT
>Ga0180438_10008461_pt1 | contig 13075 bp, 4 predicted proteins | sample SS_ome_12_FD_132455 | JGI IMG/M metagenome (GOLD analysis project Ga0180438, IMG submission 132455) | Hypersaline lake sediment archaeal communities from the Salton Sea, California, USA - SS_3_D_2 metaG | ecosystem: Environmental > Aquatic > Non-marine Saline and Alkaline > Hypersaline >...
AAATGCGACATTCTCGCTCCGTGCGCCCTAGAGAACGTTATAACGGGGGATAACGCGAAAAAGATAAGGGCGCGGATAGTTATCGAGGGGGCGAACGGGCCGACTACGCCCGAGGCGGACGAGATACTCCAGAAGAAAAAAATCCTGGTCGTGCCGGACATACTCGCGAACGCGGGGGGAGTGACCGTCTCGTATTTCGAATGGGTCCAGAACAGGATGAACTACTACTGGAGCAAAGAGGAGGTCAACGAGAAACTGGACGCCATAATGACGCGGGCATTCCAGAGAACCGCGGAAACAATGGAAAGGCACGAGGTGGACATGAGGACCGCAGCGTACATACTTGCGGTGAAAAGGGTCTCGGAGGCCATGAAGCTGAGGGGATACTGCCACGGATGATAAATATGGGCAACGTCAAGGACCTGAAAGATTCGGAATTCAGGGATTTTCTCTGCAAGAACGATCTCGTCCTGGTGGACTTCTTCGCTGAATGGTGCGGTCCCTGCAGGATGATTTCCCCACTGATAGAAAAGCTTTCGGAAGAGCTCGAAAGCGTGAAGTTCGCCAAAATGAACGTGGATCACAACAGGGAGACCCCGGGTAAATTCGGGATCATGTCGATCCCCACGCTCCTGGTTTTCAAGGAGGGCAAGCTCGTCGACCGTCTGACTGGATCTTTCCCGAAGCAGGCGATAGAGGAGAGGATCAGAAAGTTCCTGGATTGATCAGTCATCTTTTAACTTAAAGATTCTTTGGCCCTCCCTTAAAACTAATATAAATTCGTTTAACTCTAAATATTAATTAATTATGGCGGGGTCAGCGGTCAAAAGGGGTTTTGTCGTTTCTTTCTTCATAATTTTCTTTCTCTTGGTTTTCGCGGGTTTCGGGAGAAGCTACGTTTCCATAAACCTCCCCCCCGGGAACGACCTCGGGAAGTTCCTCAACTCCAGACCCCTGACAGCGGACTTCAACATAACCTTTGACGAGCCCCTTCCCCTGGGGCCGGGCGAGACCACGCTGACCGCGAGGATAAGCCATCCCGACGGCAGGCTCTACGATGAAAGGATAATACCCCTTGCACCGCTGCTCGAGAGGTACGGTGTCGTTTACAACGGCCAGTACGTATACAGGCCTAGATTCTTCGAATACGACGTAACGCTCACAGGGAAAAACGTGACCTACGAGGGAGTGTCTTTCGACTACACCATACAGCAGACAAGGAGGACCTCGCCGACCGGGACGGGGGACGGGAAATGGAAGATAACGGGAAGGGACATAACCGATTCGGACGGGGACGGGAGCGCGCTAACAGGCAGGTACTGCTCGGGCCCGTGGGACTTTTACGACGGCATGCCCTCGACGGGATACCTGTGCGATTCCCCTGAGCACAAGACGTCCTGCGGCTCAACCCCTGGAGGTAACGGGGACGACAACGGAGACGGGGAGATCGTTTACTGCTGTATCGGCAACGCCTGTGTACAGACAGCGGAAGAGTATTGCGATGCCTACCCGGATTACACAAGCTGCACCACGAACCAGGACTGCATAGAGCCGGTGAGCTTCCCCGCGGGAACGGAAATCCTCCTGCCTTCGGGAACGAAGGGCATAGAGCTCGTGGGGGAGGGGGAGGAGATCCTTTCATTCGAGGGCGAGGAGATCGTGGAGAGAAAAGTCTCGGGCGTCATCGCCCACCCGAGCGACCATTACTACGTCCTGAAGACCGCGAACAGGGAGGTCAGGGCGACCGGCAACCACGAGTTCTACACCGGTAACGGGGAATTCAGGAGCGTTTACGACCTTACGGAAGGGGAAGAGGTATACGTCCTCTGGAACGGGGAGCTCGTCCCTGAGGAAATAGTTTACAAAGAGTTCGTCCCCGTGGAGACAGAGGTTTACGATCTTGCCGTGGAGGGGACCCACAACTTCTTCGCCAACGGCTTCGCGGTCCACAACAGGGTGATAAGCCTCGCGACCGGGAATGCAGTCCCGATACAGAGGCTTTCCTGGGACCCCAACTCGACCGCGGATACGAATTACCAGGTTTTGCTTTACTATGAGGACCTTGACAGCAAGGACGTGCCCAACGATCCGGGGATATCCCTGGTGGACGGCATCTACTGCCAGACCAGCCACAGCTGGCTTTTCGAGACGTACATCTACCCGAGCGTCACCAAGACCGCCAGCTTCAAGATATATCCCGACAGCGGGGCCAGGATTTACCTGGACAGGGCATCCGCGAATGCCTGGACAACCGTTAACAGCAGGATATGCCTCAACGGGTGCGAAACCACGGCGGGCGTATATTCCGGCTACTGCAAATGGGAAGGCGTCCAGTTCCAGAGCAATACATGGTACAGGCTGAGGGTCTACCTCTTCAACAATCCCGGCGGTCTGTGCACCAAAAAGGACCCGCCCACCGGAAACCCCATGGGCATAAGGATAGAGGATTTCGGTAGCCCGGAAACCTCACTAAGACAGGAGTTCGGGCAGGATTCCATTATCAACAGCCAGGCCCCCGGCCCCACAAAGACGATCCAGGGATCCAGCAGGATAATAGCCAACGAGGGCCTGAAGGAGATAGTGGACGTCTCCGCTTATAATGTCGACTACACAGTGGGCACCTCGAGCCCCTACGTCAAGCTGAGCATGAGGCAGGTCTGCGGGAACGCTGTCTACGAGAGCAACATGTACACTGATTCCTATGGCTGGATAACCGACAGGATACTTAAAACCTACTCCTGGACCATAGACGGGAACGACAGGCTAGGGACCCTTCCGAAGCCCTTTGACGAGTCCAGCGTAACGGGAGTAAACCGCAACCTATTCAGGCCCGACGGCAATGAGATAGGAGGGATTTACAAATGCCTTGAGAACTGGCCTACCTGGACCAGGGACTGCGCCAGCAGCGACAGGTATTTCGACAGCACCCATAACAGGTATTGCTGCAGGAAGCCTAGCCATTCCCTGGAGCTGGACGGGGACAGCGGGATGATAAGGATCGAGAACTACGAAAGTTTCTATACCTACATGATAAACTACCTACCGGCAAGCGGAGGCAAGCTCTGCGCCTACACCGAGAGGTACGGGTCAGAAACCCCTGTCAATTACGTGAGCCGGTATCTTAACTCATTCTGCAACGAGGAAACGCTCAAGAACTGCTGTTACTGCAACAAGGATTTCGGGTGCACGCTTGACTGCAGGAACCAGGAAAACATGAGCGGAGGTTATTTCCCTCCCCCCTTCGACATGTCAGGCCCGGGATGGGAGATAGTTAATCCAGAGATAAGCGTGGGCTCGTACGACCCAAACATGGAGTTCGTTGTGACAGGGGATTCCCAGATCGGGTGGACCCTGCAGGCCAACTTCCTCGGTACCGGAGAGCAGAGGCTTTACAAGAACTACACCATCCCCGTAAACCTCAATGACGATTTCGGGTTCGTCTCCCCTCCAGACACGGGCGTTTACAGCGTCCGGCTCACGCTAAATTACGTGCTCGGGTCGCGGACAGCTAACGGGTTTTTCGAGGTGGCCGAATGCCTGAAGCCCGGGGAGAAATCAACCTATTACGATGAAAAAACCTATCCCGGTACAAAGAACGTCGGGGAATGCAGGCCCGGGACCAGGACGTGCGGGTCAGATAACATGTGGTTCTACCAGACGCTCCAGGACAGGCCGGTTTACCCTGGTTACGAGGTATGCAACGGCAGGGACGACGACTGCAACGGCGTGGTGGACGATATCGGGGGTTTCGACAACATCATAAGCGAGTTCATAAGGAGCGGGGGGAAGAAAACCCCCAAGCAGATAACCAAGTGCGGCTGCTTCGGGGGAGCGAAGCCCGCGGACGAGATATGCAACAACATAGACGACGACTGCGACGGGACGATAGACAATTCCGAGAAGGTAGTCAACGTAAACACGTGCGACGAACTCGTGATGCAGTGCGAATCCGAGGGGAGCCCCTATACCTGGTGCCTGCAGTTCTACAACGCAAGCACCTGCTCCCTGAAGGATATAACCTTCAAGACGCCGGCAAAATTGTTCTCCAATTCCTGCACCGAAAGGGTAAAGAAATGCATGGATAATGCGAGGTACAACACCGTAACCGGGAGGTACGAGCCCTTCACGTACAATGACTGCAAACACCTGTATTACAAAAATGACTGTTTTCTTGGGGAAAAGGAGGTTAAGACCCTGGGGAACACGTGCTATTGTTCCGGCGGATTGAATGCCGACCCCTCCATAGTAACGGAAACCTGCAACGGCGTGGACGACGACTGCAACGGGATTATAGACGACGTGCAATACCCGGAAACCTGCGCCTGCGCCTTCCGGGGCATAAACAAGACCATGTTTTACAAGGGTTCCACCGATTACTCCTGCGACGGGATAGACAGCAACTGCAACGGGATTATAGACGATTTCGCGTCCCTGTGCGCCTGCAGGGGGAGGAACCCCGTGGACGCCCTCAGAATAAAGCTTGAGGGAAAGGACATCTGCGATTACATGGACAACGACTGCGACGGGCTTGTGGATGAAGGCTTCCCCAACCTGGGCAAGTCATGCGGTTACGGGGTGTGCTCGGGAGGGGCGTACGTATGCAACTTCTACGGGGACGGGGAGGTCTGCAACACCACTGTCAACCCGGAAGACACCTATCTTGGCAACGCCCGCAAGTACAAAACATCCGAGATATGCGACCTTAAGGACAACGACTGCGACGGCTCGATAGATGAGGACAACTGCATGTGCACGCCCTCGGACATCGGGGTCTCGAGGATATGCGGGTACGAGAGCGGGATATACTACAACAACTTGGGCGAGATAGACGTGATATGCGACGACGTGATGGAACAGATATCAAAGCTGATTTCCTGGGCCGAGGCCCCCGGGAACACCTTTTACAGGAGACTCATGGTTATAGAAAATGAAAACAACGTTGATCTCGCGAACTACCCCGCCAGCATAACCATCAACACGGGCGAACTAATCACCGACGGGAAGCTAAGGGCCGACGGAGGTGACCTGAGGATAAGGGAAAGGGAAGAGGAGGAGCACATTGACTGGTTCAACACAAATACCTTCACCTCCCACAGCAATACCATATGGTTCAGGGCGGATATCCCGAAGAATTCCGAGAAGCATTATTACCTTTACTACGGGGACCCCTCGGCAACGTATTCGACCCCGGGAGCCACCCAGGTTCTAGGTTTGCAGAAACTCAGGGAAACCCTCCTGCTGTGCCATTTCGACGGGACATCGGGATGCGAAGGGAACATAATTGCCTCCACTTCCTCCGGTGTTTCCTACCCGGCCGGGAAATACGGGCAGGGGATATCGCTTTCCTCCAGCGGCGCGGTCACCTATCCGACTTCTGAAAACATGAACAAGGAGAGGGGATCTATAGGGATCTGGGTAAAGCCGGATGACGTCACAAGGGAACACCAACTGTTCTATCTTGAGGATTTCACCGGGCAAAAGCAGTTCAGCCTTTACTTCAGTCCGGAAGGAACCTTCTTCGAGGTGTACGACATGGACGGGATTAAAAATTCCGTCAAGGCCGGGCCCCTGAACACGAACTGGAACCACATCCTAGTCACTTGGGACGTCCTTTACGGGATCAGGATATACCTGAACGGGAACCAGGCGGCCTACAAGACGGCCAAGTGGGAGATGAAAGACCTGGGTATAGACATGCATCTGGGTTCAATGGGCCCCGAAAAAATATTGGAAGGCGTGATGGACGAGTTCGTTGTCTATTCGCGCGCCCTCCCGGAAGAGGATGCCAAAAGGGATTTCAGGGCCTACGACCTGGCAGCAAGCCTGGGAGCGGAGGAGAACCTGAACAACACGGTCACCGTAACAACCTCGGAGGACGTGTACAACAAGTGTACGCAGTTCCTTTCCAATGTGACCCAGACGCTTACCGACGAGAGCGTAATGTACACCATCCTCAGCCTCTGCGATTCCGTGAGGATATGCGACAAGACCTTCCCGATAAACTCCACGAGCGTATGCATGGTAGGGACCCAGACGTGTTCTGGCGGATACTGGAGCGGGTGCACGGGTATCCTGCCTACGACAGAGGTGTGCAACAACAAGGACGACGACTGCAACGGCATAATAGATGACGTTTCCAATCCCGAGACTTGCGCATGCGCGTACGGAGGACAGCCCGGGGAAGAGGAATGCAACGGGATAGACGACAACTGCAACGTTATGGTGGACGACGTGAGGGGGGGAGACTCGAAAGAGGAAACCCACTGCGGCTGCTTCGGGGAGCAGGTAAACATCACCCAGAAAGTCCTGGAACCAGAGAACCCGAAATGCAACGGGATAGACGACAACTGCGACGGGATAATTGACGAGGACGTTGCTGGCTGCGCGTGCTCTTACACGATATTTACCCCCTCCATGGACAACCTCACCTCCTCCAAGAGGCCAGAGGACTGCGATAACGTGGACGACGACTGCAACGGGATCAGGGACGATCCCTACCAGGAGGACGGTTCGGCCGTGGGAAGCAATTACCTGGGAGCGGACTGCGGTCCCCCGAACAGCAGATGCGCCGGGGGGAAGTACGTGTGCTCGGACAACGGTCTCGAGACCGTCTGCGACACCATGAGCGGGGAGGGCCTTACAGGGGACGACCTGAGGGTACCTGAAATCTGCAACGCGATAGACGACGACTGCAACATAATAATAGACGACGTCTGGGGCGGGGATTCCGGGGAATACTGCCAGTGCTACCAGGGAATCCCCGAAAGCGTGGAGGTATGCGACGGAATGGACAACGACTGCGACGGGACGGTGGACAACGTAGAAAACCCAGGTCAGTGCGCCTGCTACACCAGCCTGCAGCTAAACACGAGCAACCTTTACGCCATTGATTCCAACATAACGGCCAGGAAGTCCTCCAAAGAAACGTGCAACAACATTGATGACAACTGCAACAGGAGGATAGACGAGGGCCTGGACCTGACGTGCTTCTGCTCGGGAGGATTCGAGGGAGACCCTAGGTTAAGGCCTGAACTCTGCAACGGGGCTGACGACAACTGCAACGGCGTGGTGGACGACGTCACCTTCTCCGATACGTGCTCCTGCTACAACGGGAGCCGTTCCAAAGGAGAGCTATCGGAGATATGCGACGGGAGCGATAATGACTGCAACGGGCTGATCGATGAGACCTGGCTTGAACTGGGTTCCGCGTGCGGTTTCGGGATCTGTTCCGGGGGCGTTTACGAATGCACGACAGACGGCTCCAGCGTGGTGTGCTCGACAATAGGTGGTAGCTTGAACAAGGCAAGCACGGAGGCGTGCGATAACATTGACAACGACTGCGATTTCGTTACCGATGAGGGCTGCCCCTGCTCTCCCGGGGACAACAAGACATGCGGGATAGACCAGGGCGTCTGCGAGAGGGGATACCAGGCCTGCATTAACGGGCAGTGGAGCAACTGCATAGGCGGGAAGGGCCCCGGGAAAGAAACATGCAACGGGATGGACGACAACTGCGACGGCGTGACAGACAACGTTGGCGGAGGAACCAGTGTCAAGTCCGCCAGGTGCGCGTGCTACGGCGGAGCGGCAAAATCGGATGAAAAATGCGACGGCCTTGACAACGACTGCGACGGGACTATAGACAACGTCGACGGTGGCAATTCCATAGCGGCCTCAAAATGCGCCTGTTTTGACGGGAAATTCGCTCCCAGGGCCAATCTTGAGGTCTGCAACGCGATAGACGACGACTGCGACGGCGTGACAGACAACGTCAAGGGCGGGATGTCAACAGAGTCCACGGGGTGCGGCTGCTTCGGGGGAGCCCCCAAGACCAACGAGATATGCAACCGAATCGACGACGACTGCGACGGGACGGTAGACAATGCCTGGCCAAACATAGGGGACAGGTGCGGCCTGGGTGTGTGCACGGGGGTTTACGTATGCTCGGAGGAGGGCTCATCCGCGATATGCGAAGGAGGCAATCCGAGCCCTGAGGTTTACGACGGGAAGGACAACGACTGCAACGGGATAGTGGATGACATAAAGGGAGAGCCTTTCCCGGTCTGCGGGAACCAGGTCTGCGAAACTACTGAAAACAATGCGAACTGCCCGGAGGACTGCCCGGACGGGGAACCGCCCCAGCCTTTGCCGGGTACGTGGATATTAGTATTTATAGCGATTATCGTAATTATTATTATCGTGGGCATCGCGCTCACGTTCATGAAGTGATTTTTTATGAAAGGCATATCCCCCCTCATTGCGGTGATAATGCTTGTAGCATTCGTTCTGATAGTATCAGGAATAGTGATCAGCTGGGGGATAAGTTTCACCCAGAGCAAGAGGTCAGAGGTCCAGCTGTGCTCGAGGGCGCAGATACTGCTGGACATGGCATACTACAACCAGAACACGGGCAACATCAACCTGGTCGTGCAGAACACAGGTAAGGTCCCGCTTAGCGGATTCACGGTCCTGCTTTCTTACGCAAACGGGACCGTAACCTCCTCGGGGCAGAAGTATGACGACTACGAGATACAGCCGGACGACATATCGATATTCCCCACGAGTTTCGGTGCCGGCCTTGAAGAGGCGGTCGTGCAGTCCAAGCAGTGCAAGGGAGCCCAGGACATGGTTATCGTTTATGACATCGAAGGGCTATGATGATCTAACTAATATTAATCAATTTCTCAATATAATTAACTATGAGGGCTTTTGCGGTAGTTTTTACGTGCGTCATGTTCAGCCTTTTCTTTGCCAATTCGTCCCTGGCATTCACCAATACCTGGACCTGCTCATACGGGCTCACCTGCGGCAGGGAGTGCAACCAGAACCCTTACCAGCCCATGTGGGAGGGCTCGGCCTCGACAAGTGGGTATTCCTATTCCTTCGCAACCACCCAGGCGGGCAGATACACCTGCACTCTAACGATCAGGACCTCCTCCTTCAGCGACAGCGAGACCAACGAGGTCACGGACCTTTACTTGAACAACAAGCTGATTGGCTCCACATCGGACGAATGCTGCCCGCAGGGCTGCGGCACTGAAACGCTCCCGAACCCGATCGAGTTCGAGGTGGACCCTGGATTTTACGACAACAACGGAGGAGGGATTTTCGTGCACGATCTGGACGGCGACGGGCTCATGGATTTCGTGTTGACGAGCGAACAAGCCAACAAGATTGGCTGGCTGGCGGCGTACGACCACTGGGGGAACAAATTATGGTCCAAGACGGGCGTGAAAATGTTCAACTACATGCACCACCCGAGCGCGATAGCGGGGGACATGGACGGCGACGGGAGGCAGGAAGTCGCCTACCTCAAAAGGACAACCAATGCGAACATCGACAACATCGTGATAGCGGACGGCGCGACGGGGGTCCAGGAGAAGACCGTTACCACGGGAGCTTCCCTTAACGGCCAGCCGGTCGCGGGAATGGGGATCGTTAACTTAAGGGGCCTGGGGGACAGGGACGTGGTGGTCCAGTACAGGCGCTCAGACAATAAAGATCCCCTGAAGGCGATAAACCTCGAAACCGGAGCGGTCCTCTGGACTAACAATAATTACATATCAGCAGAACATTCGCTGTTCCGCCAGGCCGACATGGACGGCGACGGGAAGGACGACATCGCCGGGATCATACTGCTTGACGAGAACGGGAACAAGATGCACACCTGGGACCTCAGCGACATAGGGGCGAACAAATATACCATAGACAGCATTGTTATCGCGGACGTTTACACCCCCGATGTTCCCTATCCCAAATTGGCGGAATGCAACAATAATTATGACTGCAGGGACAAAGACCAGTGCAGCCCGGACGGCACCTGCTGCAGCCCCACGTGCACACCCTGTGTCATTCATTACTGCGACCAGGGCACTTGCAGGGTGATGGAACCCACCGGCAAGCCCGTTTTCAAGGTCGCGCCTTCCACGTGCGCGGTCAACCAGGACTGTACGTTCAAAGTGGTTTCGGACAGCCCTTACCAGGGCGCGGAAATCAGGTACCATTTCAGCTGGGGGGATTCCACCTCCGAATGGGCCGGATATTTTATTGAAGGGACTGAAATCACGGTCAGGCATCAATACAAGCAGACGGGGTCATTCACGGTAACGGTTTATGCAGAGGACCTGGGATGCATAGAATCACAAAGAACCCAGCATACTGTCCAGGTAACCGGAACCGATCTGGCCGGATTGGATTACGATCCACTGCAGGACAATTACGTTTCAATAAGCTTCTCAGGGCCCGAGGGAGACCCTGAAGGCAAAAGGATATCCTTCCAGAGTGCGACCAATCCGCTGGAGGTGATACTTGCCGAGACGGCAGGGGCCGGTTCCCGGACGATCGTCGTGAACAGGGACAGGATCGTGATGGCCCCACTCAACCCCTGGAATTACGATGATCCTGACAAGCTGGCCGTGGGGAATTTCCGGACGAATCGCCCGGGGCTGGAAATTTTCGCCCGGTCCTCGGGAAGCGACGGGACGTGCGACAGGGCAAGCGTGAGCCCGAACGAGCTATGCCCCTGGGTCAATGACGCCCAGGGCAACGTGATCAACAAATACTACCTGTATGACGTTCCTACCAGGCCTTCTTGGTGGAGCGTGAACGGGATAGACGAAGTCGTGAGGATAGACTGGAACGGGGACTACAGGGACGAGATAGTGGGCAAGGAGAGGCACAAGTACGTTGACGGCGTCTGGAGATACGGTTCGGTTGCGATACTCGATGCCGTGACGGGCGCTTTCGAAAAGGTATTCCCCAGCGACCTGAAGGCGATGAGGGTTTACGCGGCGGACATACTCGGGGATTACAGGGAGGAAGTGATAGTGGTGGAATGCACCAACGAAGTCTGCTATGACAACAGCGGGAGTCCCACCAAGGTTAAGATATTCTGGAATTCCCAGCCAAACACCTATTCAAAACCCAGCTACTGGGATAAGCAGTACTACAGGAGGCAGAAGCAGAACTGGAACTACTACTCTCCGTGAGGTATTAACATGAGGGAAACAATCTTGCTGGTGTGCATGTTGGCGTTTTTGTTAGTTATCCCCCCGGCCAGCGCGGTGGACGATTACTGCGTGTACTGCGGGGAGAAGGAATACACCTTCACGGAAGCGGGTATCGATCTCCTGACTTCTAACACCCTGAAGATCGTGGGGCACGACACGCACGGGGTGACGTACATAAGCATAACTTGCAACATAGAGGACACGGGCCCTCCCGCCACGACGATAAGCCCTGACGGAAGCCCCTGGGGGAATTCTGACGTTCCGTTCACCCTGACATGCCAGGATGATTCCGGGTGCCAGACCACGTATTACAAGGTCATAAACAACGGGGGATCGTGCGGTACGACCGGCTTCTCCATCGGGACGTCCGGCAGCGTTGCCTGCGCCTCCGGGCAGGTATGCACGAAAGCGGTCTGTTTTTACAGCGTGGACACGACTGGGAATGCGGAGGCTGTAAAGACGAGCAATGCATTCCTGATAGACAAGACTCTCCCTTCGACGGCCATTGCCCTGTCCGGGACACAGGGCTCAAACAACTGGTACGTATCGGATGTTGGCGTAACGTTGACATGTTCGGACACGGGAAGCGGCTGCAGTTCCATTAGGTACTGCACGGACACCAGCAATGCATGCGTCCCGTCGACCGCGTATTCTTCCCCTTTCGTGATCTCCTCTGAAGGGATCAGGTATGTAAGATACCGCTCAATCGACATCGCGGGCAACCAGGAGGCGATAAAATCAGCTCAGGCAAGGATCGACGAGACCTCCCCCTCGACTTCTATAAACCCCGACGGGACCAGCAGCTGGGTAAACTCTGACGTAGCGTTCACCCTCACGTGCTCCGATTCGCTTTCACTCTGCGGTTCCACTTACTATAAGCTAATCAATGACCTCGACCTGTGCGGTACGACCGGCTTCTCCAGCGGGACGTCCGGCAGCGTTGCCTGCCCTTCGGGCCAGTTCTGCGACAGAAGGGCCTGCTACTTCAGCCTTGACAACGCCGGCAACGAGGAGGCAACCAAGAAGAGCGGCGTGTTCAGGATAGACAGGGAAAGCCCCACGGTATCAGTAACAGGCAACCCCCAGAACTGGCAGAACGTGGATGTTGACGCCCATGTTTCCAGCAATGATCTCGGAAGCGGGGTTGAGGCGAACAGCCAGAGGCTGAAGGTATACGACTCGAATCCCGGAAGCTGTCCACTCGTTTACTCGCAATACGACAGGACGAGCCCTTACACGATCTCTGAACACTCCTGGGTTTGCGGGGCCGCTGTTGACAATGTCGGGAATCCGGGATTCTCAAGCCCGATAGAGTTCAAGGTGGACAAGAATCCTCCAACACCATCCTTCCTCTACCCCGCGACCTACGTGACAAACAGCTCGGCCGGTCTCGAGTGGAGCAGGAACAAAGACATCGATTTCTCCTATTACGAGGTTCACCAATCACAAACGGAGGGCTTCATCCCTGTTGAAAACACGCTTTTAAAGGTCATCAGCGACAGGGAGGTAACGAGTTTCGACGTGACGGGCCTGGATGACGAAACGACCTACTATTTCAGGATAGTTTCCTTTGACCTCACGTCAATGAAATCCTCCTCCAATGAGATATCCGAAACAACGTATGAATGCAATCTGGGAGATACAAGGCCCTGTGGCTCCAACATAGGAGAATGCTCGAGCGGGACCAGGACGTGCAACGAGGATGGCGGTTGGGGCGAATGCGCAGGTTTCATAGGCCCGGTAAACGAGACCTGCGACGGCCTTGACAACGACTGCGACGGGACGGTAGACAATCTCGGGGGGAGGGAATCCGTGGAGGAAACTAGATGCGCATGCTACAACAGCTACGTGATCCCGGGTGAAAACAGCGAAATCTGCAACGCGATAGACGACGACTGCAACGGGGAGATTGACGACGGGATAAATTGCGAATGCGTAAACGGCAGGACAAGGCCATGCGGCTCCAACATAGGAGAATGCTCGAGCGGGACGAGCATCTGCACCGACGGCGAGTGGGGAGACTGCATCGGGTCAATCGGGCCTGCAGGCGAGACCTGCGACGGCCT
>Ga0180438_10008462_pt1 | contig 13075 bp, 9 predicted proteins | sample SS_ome_12_FD_132455 | JGI IMG/M metagenome (GOLD analysis project Ga0180438, IMG submission 132455) | Hypersaline lake sediment archaeal communities from the Salton Sea, California, USA - SS_3_D_2 metaG | ecosystem: Environmental > Aquatic > Non-marine Saline and Alkaline > Hypersaline >...
GAAGGGCTTGGGCTGAGGGCGTTGGGATGCGCATATTCGGAACTTGATCTGCTCCTCGATTTGATGAGTCCTCGGAAATATCTCGTATGGCTGCGTGAACTGGCGGCGGGCCGTCTCGTCACGCCCGCCGCCGTGGCGTTCCCGGTTGTCCGGCCGGTGGCCGTGTATGCCGGCAGCCGGTTTGGCCGGAGGTTCGCGCCATGAAACGGAACGTGCGCGACTACTACCGCGACAACCCGCTAATGGTAAGTTCGCCGTTCGGCGGCGTGGACGGCATCGATCGCGACCTGTTGTTGCAGGTGTTCGCTGGGCTAGACCTCGATATATCGGGCCGTAACGTGCTCGATGTCGGTTGCGGCAGAGGGTATCTAGGCGACTTGGTGCGCGAACAGGGCAGCGACTACACCGGCGTTGATTTTGTGCAAAGCCGCGGGGGATTTCGCATGGCGTTGGGCGACGCGCCCTCATTGCCGTTTGCGGATGCGGTTTTCGACCTCGTTTGCTGCATCGATGCATTCGAACATTTTCCCGACGAAGCCGCGGCCGCGGGCGAATTCCGGCGGGTGTTGCGGCCGGCCGGCAGGGTTTTCCTATCCGTACCCAACTACGCAAACGTTGCCGGTGTTGTCAAGAAGGCCTGTGAAACGGTAGGGTGGTATCGCAGGGACACGTGGGCGCCGTTCCGAAATTGGCAGCCACAAGAATACGAACGGGCCTTGACGGGCCGCAGCGTGCGTCGCGCATTCCAAAACGCGGGCTTTTCCAGGTTCCGTCGGGTTGGCCATGGCCCGGAAGTCGGGCTCGGGCTGTTGCCGTGGATGGCGCATAAGAGAATGCCCGAGGCTATCCGACTACGCCTGGAGCGGTTCTTCGTCGCCGTAGGCCCGGCGATAGTGCGGCTATGGCCGGGCGCAAGCCTGCACGCGTTCTGGCGGATTGACTTGTAGCTAGGAACGCGTTTGGAAGGAAGGGGTCGCCATGGGTTGGAAAAGAATCAGCCAGCGATTGAGGCTGCGGTACGGTTCGCAGGACATCGTGATCGCTACACTGCGCGGGATGGGCGTCCGTATTGGCGAGCAGTGTCGCATTTACACCACGAATTTCGGCGGCGAACCCTGGCTCATTCGCATCGGGAACCACGTGTGTATTTCAAATGACGTCACGTTCGTGAACCACAATCTCACCTGGCCGCTCCAAGACAAACACGAATCGCTCACCGCCTTCGGCAAGATAGAAGTCCTCGACAATTGTCAGATCGGCGTGGGCGCCATCATACTTCCTAATGTGACCATCGGCCCGAACGCGATTGTCGGCGCCGGCAGCATCGTAACCAAAGACGTCCCGCCGGACACCGTCGTGGCCGGCAACCCCGCCCGGGTCATCTCGACCATGGACGAGTACGAGCGGAAATGCATCGAGCGGCACATCGATATTCCCGACGACCCTGAGCGCGCGCGGCAGGTCCTCGAACGGCATTTCTGGGGGGATAAGCAGTGAAGCTGGCCCTGCTCAAAGGCAACCGGTTCAATCCGTGGCACCTTCAGGTTTTTGGGCGCCTTCGTGGACGGCCTGAAATCACGGCATTCCGAGCCGAGTCGGAAATTCAACGTCATTTTCGCGGCCGGGACGACGGTTCCCTCGGTTTTGGATACGAGTCGATCTATTTCGATACGCAGCGAGGCAACCCGTTTACGCGCCTGAAAAATGAGCTTCTTTACCGGTACGGCGGCCGGGAACCCCGGATTCTGCCGTTTCACGAGCGGCTGCAGAAGTTCGATCTGATCCAGTCTTGGGAGCTTCACACGGACTGGTCCGGTGAAGGGGCCCTTGCGCGCGAGAGGTACGGCACGCCGCTTCTCGTAATGGTCTGGGACAATATCCCGTTCAACATGGAGCATAACAAAGAACGGCGCGAACGGAAGAAGCGTGTTGCGGCCGCAGCAGACTGCTTCTTGGTGCACACGGAGCGGTCGCGCCGGATGCTCGATATCGAGGGGGTTTCAGGGGATCGGATTGTGCAGATCGACCCCGGCGTGGACCTGGACGTATTCTGCCCGGGCACGCGGAACCGCGGCGCGCTTGGCCTTTCCGACGACGAATTCGTGATCCTTTTTGTCGGCTGGCTGCTTCCGCGAAAGGGAATTGATTTCTTAGTTCTGGCTGTGCGGGAGCTTCTCAATGATCCAACGTTGAGCAGGCGGAAGATTCGGTTACTCGTGGTTGGCTCTGGGCCGGGCAGGCCTCGCGTCGAGCGACTGATTGAGCGGGTGGGCATAAGCGATGCCTGCACGTTCGCGGGCAGCCTGCCCTACGACCGCATGCCCGAAGTCTACCGCGCCGCCGACGTGTTTGTCTTGCCCAGCATCGCCACCCGCGAATGGCAGGAGCAGTTCGGCATGGCCCTCATCGAGGCCATGGCCTGCGGGTTGCCCGTCGTGGCCACGCTGTCCGGCGCAATTCCCGAGATTGCCGGCGAGGCGGCCCTGCTCTGCCAACCCAACGACTTCTTGTCGCTCCAAGGGGCCATCAGCAAACTCGCGACAGACGCCGCAAGACGCAAAGAGCTAGGCGAAGCTGCCCGACAAAGGGCCCAGGCAAGATTCGATATCAATGTTTACGCCAAGCAGCTTTCGGACATCTATGAGCGCGTGCCGCGTGGCTCTTGATCACGTTGACTTTATGTTTTGTGTTCCGGTGTGGTTTAATCTGGCCTTGATGGGCTATCGAGGTTATACAGACGGGTTTGGGCGGCTGCGGGGAACCTTGCGCTGGTTGACTTACGGGGTCCGGTGGCAGGTCAAGGGCGTGCTGGGCGCGCGGCGACGCATCCTTGTCGACATGCGCTGGCGGCTGGGCGACGAGATCATGGCGTTGCCTGTTTACGAGGCCCTCCGCAAGAGATACCCGTCGTGTCACATTTCCGCATTGTGTAACTATCCGGATCTGCTCGAGGACAATCCGTTTGCGGACGCCGTGAACGAGGATCGTCCGAGGCCGGATCGATACGTGCTTTTGCACGGCGCACCTCGAGACGTGTATCGCATCGAGCACTACGCACGACGTGCCGGTGTGCCCGCGCCCTCGACGCGGCCCTGCTTGTACTGCCAGGATTGGTCGTCCGCGCTGCTCGATGAACTGCCGCGCGGCGACGGTTGCCGGATTGCGGTGGCAGCGGGTGCTGGCTGGCCCACCAAACGATGGCCTGTCGAGAATTGGCGGGACCTGTGCCGCAAACTCGAGGCGCGGGGATACGTTCTGGTCGAGCTGGGCCTCCCGGACGATGAACCGATCGGGGTGGGCGTTTGTCTCGTCGGGAAGACGCGTGTGCGCGACGCGGCAGTCGTCTTGCGTCATGTGTCTCTTCTCGTGTGCAGCGATTCGGGCCTGATGCATCTCGCGCTCGCGGTAGGTACCCCGGTGCTTGCTTTGTTCGGGCCTATCGAGCCGTCCACGCTGATTCGCGACGAGCCGCTGCTGCACGTTATCCGGAACGGAAGGGACTGCCAGGGCTGCTGCAACATCCCGGGCAAAGTCAAAGAACTTGGCACGTGTCCCCTGGGCGTCGCTTCTTGTCTAGGGCCTATCACGCCAGACGCCGTCCTCGAATGCGTCGAGGATCTGATCGGGCGTAAACGGTAGAGCCATGCAAGTCCTATTCCTCACTCTATATCCGGACATTGTAGCGAGCCCGCGCTACCGGGTAGCGCAATTCCTCCCCTATTTGCGTGAACGCGGCGTGGAATGCACCGTCGCATCGGCGCTCACAGAACGACAATACGCGCAACTCACCGGGCCGGATCGTCAAGGGCGGCCGTTGTGGTATCATCTGGCGGAAACCTCTCGGCGGCTGGCGCAGATCGCGGGCGCAGCGGCCTACGATATCGTGTTTGTGCAGAAGGCCTTGATGACGGCATCCGTGCGGGGCGCGTTTGGCCTGTTGCGGCGGCGGGCCCGGCGGATTGTCTACGATTTGGACGATGCCGTGCACCTATCGCCGCCGCACCCATTGCGCCGGCTCGGACGCCTCATCGAGGCCCGGCGGCAGATCCCGAAGGCCATGCGGGCCGCAGACATGGTCCTAGCCGGCAACGCCTGGCTCGCGGCCCAGGCCGAAGCGTTGGGCGCGCGCGCCGCGTACTTTCCGACGGTCGTCGACATGCGCCGTTTCGCGCCGCGTCCGCAGGTTGCCGAGAAGTATCGGATCGGGTGGATCGGCACGCCGGCCGCGACCGAATGCATCGAGCCTGCGGCAGAAGCGTTGGCGGGGCTTGCGAACGCCGAGATTCACCTTGTCGGCGCGGACGCGAAAGCGGTATGCTGGTTCGGCGCCGTCGTCGAGCCGTGGTCCCTGGATGGGGAGGTAGAAGCGATTCAGCAGTTCTCGGCCGGCATCATGCCCATGCCAAAACAGGAATGGATGAAGGGGAAATGCGGCTTGAAGGGGCTGTTGTACATGGCCTGTGGAATCCCCTGCATCGCTACCCCTTTTGGCGCAGCGCTCGAGTTTATCCGGCATGGGGAGAACGGCATGTTCGCAGACACAACCGCCGAGTGGCGCGACGCGTTCGAGCGATTGCGTGATCCGACGGAGCGGCGCCGACTCGGCGCCGCTGCACGCACCACGGTGGAGGAGAACTACGCCCTCGACAAGGCCGCCCCGCGGCTGCTCGAGTTGATGGAGTCCGTCTTGTGATTCGAGTGTGTTACGTCATACCGTCGTTAAGCGTCGGGGGCACCGAACGTCAACTCATTTATCTCATGCGGGGACTGGCCCGAGACCATGAGCTGACGGTGTTGTGCACGCACCGTGCGGGCACGTTGGCGGGCGACGCCCGGCGGCTGGGCGCATTCGTTCACGTGATTCGGGCATGGGGGTCGTGGGACATCACGCTGAGACACAAGATCGCTCGGTATTTCCGCGCTCATCGGCCGGACTTTCTCCATACCTTCCTGTTCGGTTTTGATCTTGCGGCCAATCGCGCGGCACAGGACACGGGGGTGCCCGTAATCATCTCGAGCCGCCGCCAGCTTGCCACTTGGAAGAAGCCCCGGCATATTCGCATTCAAAAGAGGGCAAACAGGCTTGTGGACTGTATCGTCGCGAACAGCCAGGCGGTAGCCGACTTCGCCATTGAGCAAGAGAGCGCCGCCCGCGACCTGTTCCGTGTCATCCCCAACGGAATCGAGGCGGACGCGTTTCTCAGCGACACAGAACCGCAGCAGACGCGGCTGCGGTTTAGTATCCCTCACCACACCCACGTTATCGGCATCGTAGCCAATTTCAGCCCCGTCAAAGACCACGTCCTATTCGTCGAGACGGCCAAGGAACTCGCAGGGAGGCGGCCGGACGTCCATTTCCTCATGGTGGGCGCCGGCCCGCTGCGCAAACCCGTAGAAAGGATGATCGAGGACGAGGGGTTGACGGCTCGGTTTACGCGGGTCACCACGCTGGGAGAACTCCGCGACTTGTATGCGGCCATGAGCGTGTCGGTGCTCTGCTCGAAGAGCGAAGGGTTTCCCAATGTCGTAATGGAATCCATGGCCGCGGGCACGCCCGTCGTGGCCGCCTCCGTTGGCGGCGTCGCCGAACTGATCGAGGATGGCGTTACGGGGCGTCTTGTGACCTCGCGCGACCCGCGCGATTTTGCCGACGCCATCGAGCGCGTACTCAATCACCCCGAGGAGGGCCGCGCTATGGCCGAGCGGGGAGCCCGATTTGTGCGCGACCACTTCTCCGTTGAGCGCATGGTGTCTTCCTATCGCAGCCTGTACGCGGAGCTTCTTGCCGAATCCGTCCGAAAAGGCGCCTGACCCGTGTGCGGCATCTGCGGGCTCGCATGCATCGACACCGGGAAACGGGCGGACGCCAGCGTCATCGGGCGGATGAACGACGCTATGGTCCACCGAGGGCCCGACGACGCAGGCGTCTGGCTCGGCGGCCACGTGGCGCTCGGGATGCGCCGGCTCAGCGTCCTGGACATCCTCGGCGGCCGTCAGCCCATGCAGAACGAGGACGGGTCGATTGTCCTCGTGTTCAACGGCGAGATCTACAACTTCCGCGAACTCCGCACTGAATTGGAATCGCACGGCCACGTTTTCCGCACCCAGAGCGATACGGAAGTCATCGTGCACGCATACGAACAATATGGCGACGCGGCGCTGCTCCGCCTTAACGGCATGTTCGCATTTGCCCTCTATGACCACGGGCGGAACAGACTTCTCCTGGCCCGGGATCGCCTCGGGATCAAGCCGCTGTTCTTCGCGTTTAAGAACGGCGCGCTTGCATTCGCTTCGGAACTTGACGCGCTGCTGCGCTCGGGACTGATTGACGGCGTCCTCAGTCCCCAAGCGCTCGACGCCTATTTCACTTTTCTCTACATACCGGCGCCTGACACGATTTTCCGGGACAGCCAAAAACTGCGTCCCGGCGAGAAACTTGTGTTAGAGAAGGGGAGACTCACGCGAGAACGGTACTGGCGGGTCGCTTTCGAGCCGGACAGGGCGTGGACCTTGGACTCGGCCGCCGCGGCCTATCGCGAGCTGCTGACGGACGCCGTGCGACTCCGGCGCGTCAGCGACGTGCCGCTCGGCGCGTTTCTCAGCGGCGGCGTGGACTCGAGTTCGGTTGTCGGGGTCCTGAGTCAACTGAGCGCGGGACCTGTGAAGACGTTCACTATCGGTTTTGACGACGCCCACGCCGATGAACTGCGTTTCGCACGCATCGCCGCCAAGGCGTTCGGAACCGATCACACGGAAACACTGCTCGAACCCGACATGACCGAGCTCGCGCCGACCCTTGTCCGCCATTTCGGCGAGCCGTTCGCCGACTCGTCCGCCCTCCCAATGTGGCTCGTCTCGAAAGTTGCTCGAAAATCCGTAACCGTCGCGTTGTCCGGCGACGGGGGCGACGAGTTGCTCGCCGGCTACACGTGGGCGCATATGAGCCACAGGGTGCGGCGTTATCAACGCGCGTGGCCGGGGAGCGTCCGTCGCGCGATCAATGCCGCGGTACGCGCAACGCCGAGGTCGCCGTGGACGGCCAAGATCCGCCGTTTCAGCGCCGACTCGTTTCTGGCGCCACATGACGTGTTCCGACGCCGCCAGACGTGTTTTAATGCGGAACTCCGCGCACAACTGATGCGTCCGGATATCGCCAAAGCCGTCGCCGCTGAGAGCATCGGTCGTTTCGAAGAACACGCCAGGGCTGCGGGGAACGTCTCGGACGATGACAAAATGCTGTACCAAGACTTGGTCATGTACCTGCCCGACGACATCCTCACAAAGGTCGATCGCATGAGTATGGCCAACTCGCTCGAAGCGCGCGTCCCGCTTTTAGATCACCGCATCGTCGAGTTTGCCGCCACCGTGCCGTTTCCGCTGAAGTTCGCGGGAAGGACCTCGAAACGCCTTGCAAAACGGGCCGTCAAAGATCTTGTCCCTGCCGCGTTGCTCGCGCAGCGCAAGCGAGGATTCGCCATTCCGATCCAGCGCTGGTTCCGAAAGGAACTCCGGGGCCATTTCAAGGACGTCGCGCTGGCTGAAGACGCGTACTCCGGGAAGTTTCTCGAGCGCGACGCCATTCGTTCCCTGTTCGATATACACTTGGCCCGAAAAGAGGACTATGGCCACCACTTGTGGGCCTTGCTCATGTTCGAGCACTGGCTGCGCTACGCGGAGGCCGCCGGGTTATCGGTAAGCCTTTGAGACGGTGCCGACGTCAGCCCATATAATGGAATTGGCGGTGGCGAACAGCGCCAATCTATTGAGCCACAGAGATTTGCGGCATCCCTCCCCGTATCTTTGGGTATGCCTGCGAGTTAGCTCGACGACCTGGTAGGCGGGAAGGCGCGGGAGTGCAGCAGTAAGGTGTTGGGGCTCTCAAAGCGCCGGACGATGTTCCGGACGATCAGGTTCATGTAGATAGGAACGCGATCAGTTTCGTTGCCAGTACGTTCCAGACGCGCGTAATCCGACAGCTGGTACGAACGGTACGCGCACCTATCCATCGATTTTGCGCCAGAATCCTGCTGCGTCCGACAACCTGCTGGCCCTATCCGTAGGATCTGATGTGTACGGAGCGTGAAAGCGAATCGTACGTGGCCTCGAGCAGTGTTTCGTCTCCTCGGATGACAAGTACGGTGCACACGGCCGCGCCAAACTGCCGATGCAGTGCCCGCACGGTGTTGGAGACAAGCATGTCAAGTTCATTGTCCGGGATTTTACGCACACGTTTCGTAACGTAGATGGTCAGCATGAGCTTCCGGACTTCGACCCCTGTTACCACGCCGGGATAGAAGCTCTCCCAGATCTGCACCATCTTGACGCCGAATTCCCGTTCCTCCTTCCTTTCTGTGTAAATCATGCCCGAGTACCCCTCGAGGATACCCGCCTTCCGATACTGTGCGACGTTGGGTGCGCGTTCTCTGCCCGCGTATCGAACCAGAAGACTGCTGAAGATAAGGCTTGCCCCAATGGCCGCGATGCCTAGCCCAAGGATTAGCTGCTTACGTTTAACCTTTCGGCGCAAGAGGGCCTTCTTGACTTTGCGGCGGTCAAGCACGAAGTAAGGTCGAAGTCCCTGTTGGCGGAGGGCCGCATCTGCAGCGCGTGGGTCAGGGGCCTCGATAGAGCCGGTTCGCTTGTTGCCGGCCCGGTCATAGGCCTTGAAGTAATAGGCTTTACCGGCAGGCATACTATCCCGCCTCGCGCAGCGCCGAAACGAACCGCGTCGTCCGCGGAATCACGGACAACGATTCTCATCGATATCCGGTCGCCTGCGATCTACCTTGTCCGTTAAGGAGCCGATATCCTATGGTGTAGGCTAGCACTGCGGCGCATCGGCGTCAAGCCCCCGCACAACGGCGGGCCTTCGTCACCAAATAGGGTTTTCCGGTTTCCCGTGTGTCTTACGCCATTTTTTGTATTTGTGCCGCGACAATGGCCGTTTCGCTGCAGAGGCGGTTAGGCCAACTTTGCAGGCCCGAACTGCGAAAGACGGGCTAACGGCCCAAAGCGATCGCGGCTTCGATGAGCCTCTCGGATTCGCCGGGACGGTAGGGGAACCGGGCCTGAAGCATTTGCGCCTGCTCGGCCGGGTAGATGTAGCGCGGATCGCCGTAGGCGTCTCGCGTTGGGAAGTAGCCCATCCAATCGTTGGCGTAGCCCGCGACCATGGTGAGCCCGTTCTGGCGCGCGTCCAAGATTCGCTGTCCAAGGGACATGAAAAGTTCGCCGGGGATCCCGACGATGCGCAATGGGCCGATGCGCAACGCTTGCACCTCGGCAGGATAGGCGTCAGGCGGGCCGGTTACGTAAGTATCCAGCAGGCGTTGGCACGCCGCCGCGCGGAGCCGGTTGACGTTTTGCTCATACGCCCCGAGGTCTGGGTCGGCAACGCGCTCGAGGCACGCGGCGTGTTCGGCGGCAAGTTCGTCGGGCGGGGTCAGTTGGGTTTCGAGTGGGACCACCTGCCGCGACGCCGCGACGGTGGCATTGCCTTCCATACATTCGGCGGTCTCAGCCAGGCGCAGGGCCTCGCGGGCGACGTCTCGCCCGATTTCCTCGACGGCGTTTGCGCCGGCCTTGGCGTCGACACACGCCGTGATCGAGTTGAGCGTGCCGCAGCTCCCTTGAACGAACAGGCCCATCGTGCCGGGCAATTGTGCTTCGATGGTTCGGCTCAAGGCGCCCGGCCAGTCGGCGCTGATCAAGGTGCTCGAGGCCCCGAGCACGACGGCATGGGCCGAGTAATTGACCAGAAGCGCCAGGCAGCGGTTCTCGGCGTCAAACCGTGCAACACGGAGTTCGGCGTCTACGGGGCCTTGCGGGTCATGGCGATCGACGCCGACGGTCTTGATCGGCCCCCGGGCGATTCGCAGCACGGCGGGTTGGGCGTTTTCGATCGCGGCGCGCGCCAAATCGAGCCACAGGTAGGGGAGGTGGTCATAGTAGAGGAGGTCGCGCTCTCCCATGCCGTGGATGCGCATTGTAGCAGGGCCGCTGTGTGTGTGTGTGCAGGCCAGCATGAGCGATTCGGCGGCCAGGCCGAGTTTGTCGGCGCACAGATCGCGGGTCCGCGCCGTGAGTTCGTCAGTCACGCCGCACAGGTCGTTTGCGATGACGAGGGCGCGCCCCGCGCCGTTTTCCGCGTATAGGGCCCGGGCATACAGCCTGTCCAAGACCGCGGTGGACGCCCTGCGAAGATACATGCCGTAACCGCAGAGCTCAACGCCGACGGGCGGCGTGATGTCCGCCGAAGCCGTGCCGATGTGTAGTAGTTCCATTGTATGCCCCCTCCTGCAGCGGGCAAGAACCGGGACCTGACCGGTTGGCGGCAAGTTTAGCGCAAAGCGGGTGTATGCACAAGCAGAGGCGCTAGGACGAGTGGGGCAGGGGGGATGAGTAAGACACTCCGGCGTTGGTGTGATCATGGAATTTCGGTCCTTGTGCGGCAGCACCGTCGATTATTTCTCTTGCGTGCGCATGGACTTGGCATTATAGTAGATGGAGGTCAAGTCCTTGGTGGCGGCAAAGGTGCTCGTGGGGAGTACGCGGGATACGTCGGCTGAGGCAGAAAGGAGGTGATCCATCGATGGAAAGTCCGGGTCAACCCGGCGCTAGTAGCAAGCGCCTGGCTTGCAGCGCCGCAGCTCGCAACCAGAAGATGGGTCTGTATTGTATGAAAGGTATGGACTCGAGGAGTTGCCGCCTCTAGCCAGGCGACATCTGACTACTAGCATGAGCGTAAGAAGGCGCCCAGGGTCCGCAGATCCTGGGCGCCTTATTTGACCAAGTACGCTTGCCCAATGCCCCGTCACGAACGCGTGCGGACACGGCGTCTTTTCGGCCCCAGCAACAGAAGTGTCAGCGCAGCGAACAGAATGACATCGCCGTTGAGATGGCCGAACGGCCCGCCTGGGTAACGCCCTTGCACGACGGCGCACTGCGTGGGGCCCTCTCCCTCGCCTTCCCCTTCACCGCTTTCCGGCACGAGGGAAATGGACACCGACTCGATTTGATGGTTCACGTTTACGTCCTGACTGCACTCGTTGTATCCGGTCTTGCTTGCGGACACGTTATAGCTGGCGTAGTCAGGACAGATGAATTGGACGACGCCGTCGCTGGTGGTTTGACTCGTAATCGTGTGATCGAAGGTAACCGACGCCCCCGCCACAGGATCGCTCGTGACACTATCGAACGCCGACACGACCAGGGTGTTCGGCAGCACCCCTCCCGTCCCAACGGCCACAATCACAAGATAGGATGTGCCAGCCCCGTACACCAACGGGTCGTTGTTCATGATTCGCAGAAGATATTGTTCGCTTCGAACAAATGACGCCTCGAAGATTACCTCCTCGCCCGGCCCCTCGGCCGATATCTGACGAACGGGGGCTGCACCGGGGTTGCTGTCCAATGCGGATTGCTTATACAACGCGACGGCCGGCTGGCACATGTGGCCTGCGGGCATGACGGCAATAGTCGCGGCATTCGCCGTTGGCGACGCGAACCGGATCCAGTCCTGGTCGTTTTCCGCATGGAAATTGTGCCCCTGGACGCTGTTGGCGGGGATCCACCGCGCCTGGTGCGCCGCGTCGTCCGTTTCCCAGGCATCCGGTGCGTCGATCCGATCGACGAACCCGATCCGCGGGGAGGCGTTATACTTGCCGCCGGCATCGATATAATACAATATCGTATAGAGTCCGCCCACGACGAAGCCGCTGTACGACGTCTCCCATCGTTCGAGATCCGCGTTATACGCGAAGTCCACCCAATCCATCCCCGTCACCGGCTGTTCGTCGTCGCCAGTGGGGGAGGGGCGCTGGAAATTCGGAGGGATTACCAGGGCGCCCGCTTGATCAACCGGGAACGGCGTGACCACGTCGGAGAGCCACAGGGTTGCTGAATTGGACGCAATCGCCTGATTCGGCGCCACGTCGCCGATAAACACGCCGGGAAGCGAAACAGCGAATTCCGCGCCGGGCCGCGCCAAGTTGGCGAGCAACCCATCGTTCGCCTCATTGGGAATGCCGTCCCCATCGTCGTCTATTTGAGGCGCCTGAAGCACGTTCATGGCCTCCACGGCCACTTTGGCTGTGTCAAACGCTTGGCCGTACGTCTCCCCGTCGAATATGGCCCGCCAGAAGGACAACGAGAAGCTGATGTCTTGTACAGCGTCGAACATCGCTAGACCCTCGATGGGCCCGATGCCTGAACTCGCTATAGTGATGCGTTGGGCATCGGCTTTCAGTTCCTTTACCGATAGCCCCAGATCGTCTATGAATGTTCCGGCCTCACAGGTGTCGATAATCGTCGTCACCTGCGGCCCAACGCCTCCGGGCTGAAGCGTATTCACCCATGCCGCGTAAGTCGATGCGTCGAGATACTCCGTGGCGTTGAGCCGGAACCGTTCCCGCTGGCCGTGGTCAACGAGATACACAAGCAGCCGATCCGTACCCACCGCCCAGTCTGTGATGGACTGCTCGAGTGCCGCCTCGTTGGGCGCGTCCTCAACGTCCATCGTGCCGTCCTCATCCGCATCGAATTGGGTCGCAGCGTAGAGGCGAACCGCTTCGGCGGGGAGCCCTTCGTTCCGAAGGACCCAGTAGGCGTACGACGCCAAATCGACGAACGTATTATAGAGGGGATCGCTTGAATCGCTCCCAACCACCAACACCGCCTTCGAGTCTGCTGCCGTGACTTCGGGGAGCACGTCGATGTAAACCCGGTATCCGTTCGAACTGTCGATGATGTCCACGACGCCCGATACATCTCCGGCGGAGTAAGCGCCCGCGCTCGGGTTGTTGAGTTCGCCGCCGCTGGCATTGACGACCCAGGTGTAGAACGGCAGTTCGTTTTCTAGGACGAGGTACCAGCTTTGTCCCGTTACCACGCGCGTGCGCCAGAACCCGAACCCCGTGTCCTCCGTGTTGCGGTAGAACCGCAGGTAGTGCCATGGCAACGAATCGCCCTCCCGGTAGTACTGATGGCCGAGAAACAGGTCATCGTCGCTGTCGGCGTCAATATCCACGAACGAGACGAGCCGCCCGTAGTAAGGGTCCGTGCTCGATGGCTTCTC
>Ga0180438_10008463_pt1 | contig 13075 bp, 20 predicted proteins | sample SS_ome_12_FD_132455 | JGI IMG/M metagenome (GOLD analysis project Ga0180438, IMG submission 132455) | Hypersaline lake sediment archaeal communities from the Salton Sea, California, USA - SS_3_D_2 metaG | ecosystem: Environmental > Aquatic > Non-marine Saline and Alkaline > Hypersaline >...
CCGATGATTGCTTATCATGGCTTTCATGCTGAAGCAGCTGCTGATCACCATGCGTCCCAGGCAATGGACGAAGAACGTGTTCATCTTCCCGGCCCTGCTCTTCGACCTGAAGCTTTTCGACCCGATCTACCTGGGCAGGACGTTTGTCGCCTTCGTGCTATTCTGCCTGCTGTCTGGCAGCGTCTACCTCATCAACGACCTCACGGATGTGGAGAGGGATCGTCAGCATCCTGTAAAGCGCAACAGGCCGCTGGCGTCGGGGAAACTGAGCAGGTCCTGGGCTTTGGGTGCGGCAATAGTGATGCCGCTTTTCACGCTGGCTGCGTCGTTCCTGCTGGACCGACGCTTCGGCGTCATCGCCCTCACCTACCTGGTGATCCAGCTAGCTTATTCCTTTGGCCTGAAGAACGTGGTGATCATCGATGTCCTGATCATCGCAGCCGGATTCGTACTGCGAGTAGCTGCCGGATCAGTGGTGGCTGAGGCTGCGAGATTCTCGCCCTGGCTCTACGTATGTATTACCTTGCTGGCGCTCTTCCTGGGGTTGGGCAAGCGGCGCAACGAATTGATACTCCTCCACTCCAATGCCCTGGGTCATCGGAGAGTACTGCGGGAGTACTCGCCCGAGCTGCTTGACCAGATGATAGCACTGGTGACTTCTTCCACAGTGATCGCGTACTCGCTGTACACATTCTCCGCCGAGAACCTGCCTGCGAACAAGAGTATGATGCTCACCATTCCCTTTGTTCTGTACAGCATCTTCCGCTACCTGTATCTCATTCATCAGCGAAACCTGGGTGGCAGTCCCGAGGAGATCCTCATCAAGGATCCTCCATTCATAGCCAGCAACCTGTGCTGGGGCGTCGCGATACTGCTCATCCTATACGTCTTCTAGGAGCCCACGAATTGGTCAGAGAACTGATCAGCGCCATGCATCCCAGGCGCTGGCTAAAGAACATCTTCATGTTCGCGGCCCTAGTTTTCGGGATGAAGCTCACGCTGCCCGATCTCATCGGGCGATCGGTGGTGGCGTTCATCTGTCTGTGCCTTCTTTCCAGCGCGTCGTACTTGATCAACGACTTGGTCGACACTGAACGCGACAGACATCACCCGGCAAAACGAGATCGGCCACTCGCAGCGGGCAGCCTAAAGAGGTCCTGGGCGCTCGGGGCGGCCGTGATCTTGGCGGCGATCAGCCTGTGCATGGCCTTCTTCGTAGATCTCAGGCTGGGTCTGGTGGCTTCGGCCTTCCTAGGGATCGAGATTGCCTACTCGCTGGTATTGACCAACTTCGTCATCCTCGACGTACTGGCCGTTGCCGGGGCCTTTGTCCTGAGGATCTTGTGTGGGTCGGTCGTTGCCAGGGCCACCACCTTCTCTCCCTGGCTCTATGTGTGCGCCAGCTTCCTGGCCCTGTTTCTGGCTCTCTGCAAACGGCGCAACGAACTGATCGTCCTCGGTGACCTGGCCGCAAAGCATCGCAAGGTGCTTGCCGACTACAGCTCCGGCCTTCTCGTGGAGATGATATCGGTCGTCAGCTCTTCCACCGTCATCTCCTACTCGCTCTACACCTTCTGGGGAGCTCACGTCCCTGAGAACAAGAGCATGATGCTAACCATCCCCTTCGTTCTCTACGGCATAATGCGCTATTTGCTGCTCATGCAGCGCCGGGACCTGCCGGGGAGCCCAGAGGAGATTCTGATCAAGGATTCCCCCTTGGTGATCAACAACTTGCTGTGGGGTAGCGCGGTACTCGTGATCCTCTACCTCTTCTGACCCCTGGGAAGCGTCGCTTCCGAGGTTGACAAGCCGTGGGTCCACGCGGGATCATCGTCTGGAAGGGACGATGGTGGACAGAAAAAGCGCCGTGCCAGTGGCACGGCGCTTTCCGATACCCTATCGCTTGGTGTACTGAGGTGCTTTCCTCGCTCGCTTGAGGCCCGGCTTCTTCCGCTCCTTCATGCGGGGGTCTCGAGTAAGAGACCCTTCTCTGCGCAATGTGCGGCGAAGTTCCGGGTTTGCCTTCGTCAAGGCCCTGGCGATACCGTGGCGCACGGCGCCAGCCTGACCCGTCATCCCACCCCCTCGGACCTTAACGGTGATCCTGAACATGTCTTCTGTGGCGGTGACCACCAGCGGCGTCTTGACCACGTTGATGTCGGCCGCGCGGGAGAAGTATTCATCCACACGCATGTCATTCACCAAAATCGCAGGTTCTTTGGAGGGGTAGAGGCGTACCTGGGCACTGGCCGTCTTCCGCCGCCCCGTGCCATAGTAGTAGATATCCATATCCCGGCCCCCATCAGCCAGTTCGACCAGCGGCAGGTCATACTCGGCCGCGTCGCCACCCTCAGAGGGAACCGGTTCCGTGACTTCGGCGGACGCTTCCTCTGTAGCCGCATCCTCGACCCCGGCCGCCTCGGCCGCCTGGACAGGCGCTGCTTCGGCAGCATCCTCGGATGCAGGAGCCTCCACACCGGTCGCGGCTACCTCTTGACCAGTCTCTGGTGCCGGAGTTGCCTCCGCAACCTTTGGAGCTTCCTCGGCGGTTTGCCCTTCTTCCGCCATTTCCTTCTCTTCGGCCACTACCTGTAACCTCCTTTGTTGCAGTACCCGACAGTGTCGCCTCAGAACTCCAAAGGTCTGGGCTGCTGTGCCTCGTGAGGGTGCGCAGCGTCCGCGTACACCTTCAGCTTCCTCAGCATAGATCGGCCCAGCCTGTTATGCGGCAACATGCCTTTGACTGCAGAACGAATGACCCGCGTAGGGTGCCTTTTCAATTGTTCTCGTAGTGTAATGCTGGTGAGGCCGCTCGGATATCCAGAATGTCGATGGTACAACTTCTGGTCCATCTTTCGGCCCGTAACGTGAATCTTCCGGGCATTGATGACGATGACATAGTCGCCAGTGTCCAGATGCGGAGCATAGATGGGCTTATGCTTGCCCTTCAGGATTTTCGCAATCTCCGAGGCCAGCCGGCCCAGCGTCCGGCCTTCGGCGTCCACCACGTACCATTGACGCTCGATCTCGGAGGGTTTCGTAGAATGCGTTCTCATTTCTCGATACCTCAGTAGTTCACTCTCACCAGGCAGAGGCCGTGAGCCGGAGCAGGCGGACCAGCCTGACTTCTGTCCCTGGCCTCGAGAATCGCCTTCACGTCTCCAGTGGAGAGCATTCCTCTGCCTACGAGCAGCAGGGTACCCACGATGGTCCGCACCATGTGTCGCAGAAACGCGTTGGCAGTCAGGTCAACGAAGATGTGTTTGCCTCTTCTCTCACAGACCGCGCTCACCATGTCCCGTACAGTCTTGTCCCCCTGCGTGGGTTGGCCAAAAGCGGCGAAATCGTGCGTTCCCACCAGGTGTTCCAACGCCTTCCCCATAAGCTCCGTATCCAATTGCCTTCTATGATGGTAGGCGAAGCGCGCCTCCAGCGGCGAACGTATTTGCTGATTCAGAATGGTGTACCGATATTCTCGACTCACCGCGCTGAAACGTGCGTGGAAGTCAGCCGGAGCCACCGTCATCTCCTTGATGGCAACGTCCGGAGCCAGCACTGCGTTTAGGGCCCGGTGCAGTTCCTCCAGCGACCGCTTCCAGCCAGTCAAGAAGTGGATCACCTGTCCGGCAGCGTGGACGCCAGCGTCTGTCCGCCCAGCTCCCACGATCTTGGTTTGCTTCTGTGTCACCTCGCCCAGAGCCCTCTGGAGCTCGCCCTGAACAGTCGGCACGTTTGGTTGCTGCTGAAATCCCGCATACCCGGTCCCGTCGTACTCCACCACGGCCTTAATGCTCCGACTTGTTGGAGCAACCTCCGGCACGCGACTGCCTACTCCACGAGCTCTAGTATGGCCATTGGCGCGGCGTCGCCCTGACGCGGCCCTAGCTTGATGATGCGCGTGTAGCCCCCTGGACGATTCTTGTACTCGGGTGCTATGGTCTCGAATAGCTCCTGCAAGACCTCTTTGTCGGTCAGAATCCGAAACACCTGTCGCCGCTCGTGGACGTCATTATCCTTGTCCAAAGATCGCTTGGCGACCGTTATCAGCTTCTCGGCCTCACTGCGCACCGCCCGGGCCTTGGCCTCGGTGGTCGTTATCCTTCTATGACGGAACAGCTCCGTGATCAGATTCTTGAACAGAGCTTGCCGATGGCCGCTGGAACGCTTGAGTCTGCGCCCTGCTATCCTATGTCTCATCGCCCTCTTCTTCCTGCGGTTCTGGGAGGAGATCCTTCTCTTTCAAGGCCTCTTTCAGCTCGTCCAGCGATTTGCGCCCGAAGTTCCTGATGGCCAGGATCTCGTCGTCTCCCTTCTCCAACTTCTCCAGGATCATGCCAACCTTCGTTATCCCGGCGCGCTTCAGGCAGTTGAACGCCCGAACCGTGAGATCGAGCTCCTCAATCGCCATCTCGTAGACACGCGCAGGAATGCCCTCCTCCTCTGCTTCTTCCGCTTCCTCCGCCAGCGCTCCTCCAACGTTAGCCACCAGGGAGAAATGCTTGGCCAGGATCCGAGCAGATGTGCTGATTGCTTCCTCGGGCGGCATGGTGCCGTCGGTCCAGACATCCAGCTTCAACTGGTCGAAGTCAGTGATCTCGCCGATGCGGACTCGACCGACCGTGTAGGCGATCCTCCGAATCGGGGAGAATATGGCATCCACAGGGAGTTGCCCAATGGCTACCTCGCCTCTATCTTCACTGGGGCTATATCCACGTCCCGTCTCGGCGATCATCTCCATCTCGACCCTGGAGTCGCTCGAATCCGGGGTGTGCAGATGAAGCTCAGGGTTGATGATTTCCACCTCGCTCGGGCATTCGATGTCTGCCGCGGTCACGATTCCTTCGCCCTGGGCCTCGAGTCGCAGCCGCACGGGCTCATCTACCTGCATTTTCATCCTGATCTGCTTCAGGTTGAGAAGCAGGCCCATCGTGTCCTCTTTGACACCGGCTATCGGTGAGAACTCGTGATGAACGCCATCCACTTTGACGGAGGTGATTGCTGCACCAGGCAAGGAAGCGAGAAGAACTCGGCGTAGGGAGTTACCGACAGTCACTCCGTAGCCGCTTTCCAGCGGACCGATCACAAAACGCCCATACCGCTCGGATATCGCTTCTATCTCGATCTTGGGCAAAACTAGATTGGGTAGCAAGGGTGTCCCTCCTCTATCAGCTTCTGGCGTGAGAAACTGCCCTACCTACTGTAGTACTCTATTATCAGATGCTCGCTGAGCGGCACTTCGATTTCCTCTCGAGTGGGGAGGGCCAGCACCCGTCCCGACAGGGTGTTGACGTCCACGCTGAGCCACTCCGGCACGAGACGATGTTCCATATCCTGTGCTACCGTGCTGAAGTAGCCGTTCTCCCTGCTCCTGCCTCGGACCGCTATCAGATCCCCGGGCTTAACCAGGAAGGACGGGATGTCGGTCTTTCTACCGTTAACATCAAAGTGACCATGCCTGACCAATTGACGCGCTTGCGAGCGAGAACTGGCAAACCCAAACCGGTATACTATGTTATCCAGTCTGCTCTCCAAGATCTGCAAGAGGTTTTCGCCCGTCACACCCTTGCGTCGCTCCGCTTCGCTGAAATACCTGCGAAACTGTCTCTCCAGCACGCCGTAGATGCGTCGCGCCTTCTGCTTTTCGCGCAATTGCGTGCCGAAGTCCGTCGTCTTACGCCGAAAGCGGGCTCGGCGCCCGTGCATGCCGGGCGGGTACGAACGCTTATCGAAAGCGCACTTCGCTGTAAAGCAGCGATCCCCTTTGAGGAACAGCTTCTCTCCCTGTCTGCGACAGAGTTTGCAAACCGCGCCTGTGTATCTTGCCATATCCTCTCCTCTTGTGAATCCGCGTTGAGACAGGCCGAGTCACTCGGTCAGCTACACACGCCGTTTCTTCGGAGGCCGACAGCCGTTGTGTGGTACCCGCGTGACGTCGCTGATGGATCTGACTCCGATCCCCGCTGCGCCCAACGCACGAACCGCTGCCTCTCGTCCGGGACCAGGGCCCTTGACATAGATATCTAGTTCCCTCACCCCCATGTCCATCGCTCTCCTGGCTGCCTGCTGTCCAGCCAGCTGTGCAGCGTAGGGAGTGCTCTTGCGGGAGCCCTTGAAGCCCACAGTGCCGGCGCTGCTCCACGCGATCACATCGCCTCTCATGTCAGTGATGGTGATGATCGTGTTGTTGAAAGTCGACTGTATATGCGCCTGTGCATGGGGAACGTCCCGACGCACACGGCGCGGCCCACGCCTCTTGACTTGTTTTCGTGCCATCTATCCCTCCTATTGCGAACCAGGATCCGGCCCCGGGCACCACACCGCGGGTTGCCTAGCCCCGCCTGAGCTCCAAGGATGTAACTACTTCTTGGCCCTGGTCCGGCGCTTGCCCGGCACAGTCCTTCTCGCGCCCCTCTTGGTGCGCGCGTTGGTCTTGGTGCGCTGGCCACGCACCGGAAGGTTCCGACGGTGCCGCAGCCCTCTGTAGGAACCTATCTCCTGCAGGCGCTTGATGTTCTGGGTGACTTCGCGACGCAGGTCACCCTCCACCTTGTAGTCCCGGTCAACGATGACTCGGAGACGGGTGGCGTCTTCCTCCGTCAAGTCCTTGATCCGTATGCTGCGGTCAATGCCCGCCTGATCTAGAATTCTCTGGCTGGTGGACTTGCCTATGCCGAAGATGTAAGTGAGCGCGATCTCCGCTCGCTTGTTGTTCGGCAGGTCAACGCCCGCGATCCTAGCCATTCTCGCCCTCCTAACTGCTGTGGGTAGGTACTCAAGGAACCTGCCCGGCCAGACTATCCCTGTCTCTGCTTGTGCCGAGGATTCCTGCAAAGGACTCGCACAACGCCTCTCCGCCGCACGATCTTGCAGTTCTCACAACGGCGCTTGACCGATGGTGTCACTTTCATTCTTTCCACTCCACTCTCTACAGTCGAGTCAGTACCTCGGGCTCGCCGTCGGTGACAGCGATGGTATGCTCGAAGTGAGCCGATAACTTGCCGTCGTCAGTTACCACTGTCCAGTCGTCGTCCCTCACCCGCGTCAAGTAGACGCCCACGTTCACCATTGGCTCCAGCGCGAAGGTCATGCCGGGCTTGAGGAGAATCCCCCTCCCTGGCAGCCCGAAGTTGGGTATCTTGGGGTCCTCGTGCATGTTCCGCCCGATACCATGTCCTACGTACTGCCGCACCACGGAAAAGCCTCTGGATTCGGCCCAACTCTGTATGGCGGCTGAGACGTCACCCAAGTGGTTCCCGCTCAGGCACTGTGCGATGGCTGCTTCCAGCGCGCCTCGTGTGGTCTCAATGAGCTTTCGGGCCTTCTCACCGATGTCTCCCACGCCCACGGTGAAAGCTGCATCGCCGTGGTATCCTCGATAGATTGCCCCGAAATCCACACTGACGATGTCGCCTTCTTTCAATACCCGAGGTCCAGGTATCCCGTGTACCACTTCGTCGTTGACAGACACACACAACGACGCTGGAAAGCCGTTATACCCGAGAAAGGATGGCACGGCGCCCTGCTTGATGACAAACTCATGAGCCACTGCATCCAACTCAGCAGTGGTTACGCCAGGCGCGATCTTCTCTCGCACACGAGCATGGGTAAGAGCGACGATTCTCCCTGCTTCTCGCATCAGCGCAACCTCGCGCCTAGACTTCCTGATGACCATTACGCGACCCGCAGGGCTTCCAGGATCTTCTCCTGTACGCGCTCTATGCCACCCTCACTCTTGATGGTAATGAGCAGTCCTTCGTCTCGGTAGTAATCTATCAAGGGGCTCGTCTGCTGCCAATACACCCGAATGCGGTTTCTCACCGTCTCCGGAACATCATCCGAGCGCTGATAGAGTTCGCCACCGCAAATGTCACACTTTCCCTCCTCGCGAGGAGGGTTTGAGATTACGTTGTAGACCGCCTGGCAATTGCGACAGGTCCACCGGCTAGAGAGCCTTCTCACAAGTTCGTCCTCGTCAGCATCAATGAACAGTGCCCTGTCCACCGTCTTGCCCTGGTCAGCGAGAAGTCCCTTGAGCGCCTCTGCCTGCTCGATCGTCCGAGGAAAACCGTCCAACAGCACCCCACTGTCGCAGTCGGATTCCTCCAATCGCTCTCGAACCATAGCGATGGTGACCTCATCGGGCACCAGTTCGCCTCGCTCCATGTAGGACTTGGCAGTCAACCCCAGTTCCGTCTCATTCTTGAGCGCGGCGCGAAAGAGGTCCCCGGTAGCCACATGGGGCGTCCCGAGTCTCTCAGCCAGCAGCGCTGCTTGTGTTCCCTTGCCAGCCCCCGGCGGGCCAAGCATAACGACGTTCATACGACCTCTGTGCCCCTTACCTCAGGAAGCCCTCATAGTGACGCATCAGCAGCTGTGCCTCCAACTGCTTCATTGTATCTATGACTACACCCACTACGATCAGCAGACCCGTGCTGGTCACGATCATGGTCTGCATGGGCGTAAGGGCACTCGCGAAGAACGGCAGCACAGCCACGCTTCCCAGGAACAATGCTCCAACCAGTGTAATGCGGCGCAACACGCGATTGAGATAATCTGCAGTACGTGCGCCAGGTCGAATGCCTGGGATGAAGCCGCCATGCCTCTGCAGGTTCTCCGGCATGTTCTGTTGCTGAAAGATGACGTCGGTATAGAAGTACGTGAAGCCCACCACCATCACGAAGTACATGATCCAGTAGTAGATCTTCTGGTTGTCAAACAGGCCCACAATCCCCTGAGCGATGCCTGCTATGATCTGGCTATCCGAGAATTGGAAATAGCTGGCGACCACCCCGGGGAGGATCAGAATCGAAGAAGCGAAAATGAGCGGTATCATCCCCGCGGAGTTCACTTTCAACGGTATATGCGTACTCTGACCTCCGTAGATCTTTGTGCCCCTCACACGCTTCCCGTACTGGACAGGGATTCGCCGCTGTCCCTCATATATGAAAACTATGGCGGCCACAGTGATGACGCCGATAATCGCAAATGCCAGGAGGCCCGGAACGTTGGTCCGCAGGTCCTGTGCGACCCTCTGGGGGATCTGGGCGACAATACCGCCGAAGATGATGAGCGAGATTCCGTTGCCCACCCCCTGCTCGGTGATCAGTTCTCCCAGCCAGACGGCAAACATCGTGCCAGCCGTCAGGGTGGCCACCGTGGCCAGGCTAGGCAGGAACGTCTCGGCAGAGAATAGATTGAAGTCCTCTATCACGGGCGTGGCGCCCCGGCTGAACACGGTGATCTGTGATATGGCCTGCAATGCGGCCAAGGGTACGGTGGCGATATGCATATACTGGTTGAGCTTGGCCTGGCCTGCCTCCCCCTCCTTCTGAAGCCGCTCCAAGGGCGGGATCAGCGGCACCAGCAACTGCATGATGATGGTCGCCGTAATGTAGGGGTAGACTCCCAGCGCCACGACAGAGAAACTCGACATGGCTCCGCCCGAGAACATGTCCAGAAGTCCCAGCAGCTGGTTGCTCTGGAATAGCTGACGCAATGCATCTGCATTCACGCCGGGCACCGGCACGTGAGCCGCAAAGCGATAGGCCACAAGCATGGCCAGCGTGAAGAGTATCTTTCGCCGCAAATCCGGCAGTTTCAACGCATTCAGCGCATTCCGTATGGTTTCCACTTCTCTTCCCTCTACCGAGGCCTGGGCCGACGGCCCCGCTTGGGCCAGTGGGCGGGCAGGGCCAACTCCTCGACACTTCCACCCGCGGCCTCGATCTTGGACCTGGCTGTGGCCGAGAAACCATGAGCCTTGATGCTCAGCGGTTTCTCCAAATCCCCTCTTCCCAGCACCTTGACCAGCTGATTCGGCGATTTGATCAGGCCTACTTCGGTCAGCGAGGCAGGCGTGACCTCGGCCCCCTTCTCAAACCGCTCGTTCAGCCTATCGAGGTTCACCGTGACGAACTGAGTCTTGAAGATATTGGTGAAGCCACGCATCCGCGGCAAGCGTCGCACCAGCGGCAGCTGACCACCTTCGAAATAGGCCGGCTTGGCTCCGCCCGAACGAGACTTCTGTCCCTTTGTCCCTCGCCCGGCTGTTTTGCCGCGTCCGGAGCTATCTCCTCTTCCTACTCTCTTCTTGTTCTTCTTCGACCCCTTGGCCGGTTTCAAGTCGTGTAACTTCATGGCTCCTCCGAAGGGACACCCTCCACCCACGGATCTGGCGTCGAGCCGGGCCCTTCCCCAGTCCAGGTGGAACGCATCAGGCCTCCTCAACCTCAACCAGGTGGCTCACCTTCTGAACCATGCCCTGAATCGACGGGTTCTCTGGTTGCACCACCGAATGGCCCAGACGGCGAAGGCCCAGCGCTCTGATGGTAGCCTTCTGATCCCGGGAGTACCCTATGCTGCTTTTCACCCAGGTTATTCTCAACTGCTTGCTACTCTTGGTCATCTGACTGCTCCCAGAAAGGCAGCACCTCTTTCACGGGCTTGCCCCGTCGGCGTGCCTCTTCTTCCGGGTTCTTCAATTCCTTCAAACCCTCCATAGTTGCGAAGACCACGTTCAGGATGTTGGCGCTGCCCAGCGATTTAGTGAGGATATCCCTGATGCCGGCTGCCTCCACCACTGCCCGCACGCCTCCGCCAGCGATGACGCCGGTTCCCGGTGAGGCAGGCTTCAGCAGCACTCTGGCCGCCCCGAACTCCGAGAGAACCTCGTGCGGAATCGTGGTCCCGGAGACACTCACCTGAATCATGCTCTTCTTGGCCTTTTCGATCCCTTTGCGAATCGCCTCGGGCACTTCTCTCGCCTTGCCAATGCCAGTGCCAACACTTCCTTGGCCATCGCCTACCACAACCACGGCTCGGAATCCAAAGCGGCGGCCTCCCTTGACAACCTTGGCCACCCGGGCAATGTGGACAACGCGCTCCGTCAGGAATTCCTCTTGCATCAATGTCCTCTTTCCATAAGTCTACTCAGGCCCCGGGATACTCATACTCTCGGCCGCTTGCGGGGCAAGAGTTTGTACCGCTGTCCCTAGAACTCCAGGCCCCCTGACCGCGCGCCCTCGGCGAGAGATCGCACGCGGCCATGATATTTGTATCCGCTCCTATCAAAGACAACCTTCCCGATGCCGCGGGCCTTGGCTCGTCGGGCCAGGACCTCACCTACGATCTTTGCCTGCTCTGACTTCTTCAGACCCACGACCTGGTCTCGCACCTCGGGATCGAGAGTCGATGCAGCCTCTAAAGTATGGCCCTCGATATCGTCGACTATCTGAGCATAGATGTGCTTCAGACTGCGAAACACGGAAAGACGGGGGCGCTCCTTGGTGACCGGCATGTTCTTCCGGACCCGTAGATGTCTCCGACGCCGCGCCGCTTCACGTCCCTTACTTGTGCTCATTCCATTCTGCTCCCAACACCAATGCTGCTCATCCTGGCGACACGCTAGCCAATCTTGCCTGCTTTGCCCGCTTTGCGACGGACATATTCGCCGACGTAGCGGATGCCCTTACCCTTGTAGGGTTCTGGCTTTCGTATGGCCCGAATCTCGGCTGCTACTCTGCCCACTACCTCCTTGTCCATACCCTCCACCGTGATGTTTCGATAGCTCTTGTCCAAGGAGAGCGTGATCCCTGGCGGAGGAACGACCTGAACGGGGTGCGAATAGCCTACAGACAGGATCAGGTTCTCGCCCTCCAGTTGAGCGCGATAGCCGACACCCTGGATCTCAAGCTCTTTCTGAAATCCTTCGCGAACTCCGTGCACCATGTTAGCCAGCAGAGCTCTTGTCAGACCGTGGAGCGAACGGTGCAGCCTGTGATCGGTGGGTCGCGCTACGACCAACTGATCGTCCTCAAGACGCACCGAAATATCCCTATGGAAGGTGCGCGAAAGCTCGCCTCTGGGCCCCTTGACCGTCACGTCAGAGCCACGGATAGACACCTGGACATCCGGCGGTACCGGTATGGGCAGCTTGCCTACGCGAGACATCGGAGCGTACCTCCTCTACGACCCTGCAAGAGTGGGTGGTTCTCCACCGACACCTCAGGGGACAATGCTAGACAGTCTCTTCTACCATACATGACACAGAACCTCGCCACCGATCCCCAAGCTTCTTGCCTTCTTGTCGGTCATGATGCCACTCGATGTGGACAAGATGGCTATTCCGATACCGCTCTTCACTCTGGGAAGTTCGTGTCTTCCGGCATAGACTCGGCATCCAGGCTTGCTTACCCGCTTCAACGCACTGATCGCCGTTTGTCCATCCTCCGTGTATTTCAGCCGAATCCTGAGCATGGGCTGAGGGCGGTCCTTGGTAACATCATAGCCCTGGATGTACCCCTCTTCTCGTAGGACCTCGGCTATCGACACCTTGATCTTGGATGAAGGTGCCACAACCTGCGTATGTTGCACGCCTATCGCGTTTCTGATACGGGTGAGCAAGTCAGCAATGGGATCAGTGTGCATGATGACAATGCCCTTTCTAGTCTACCAACTGGACTTGGTGACGCCGGGGACCTTACCTTCCAAGGCCAGCTCGCGGAAACATATGCGGCACAATCCAAACCGTCGCATATAGGCCCGCGGACGCCCACATCGCGTGCAGCGATTCCGCACCTGCGTCTTGTACTTCCTTCGATTCTCCTTGGCGATCATTGACTTCTTGGCCACTTGACCTCCATGAACGGACTATAGAGAAATGAGTTCACTGCCTATGGCGCTATACTCTCTTGAACGGCATACCCAGCAACGTCAGCAGTCGCCTTGCTTCCTCATCGGTTGTGGCGGTGGTAACGATGCTGATCTCCATGCCCCTCACCTTATCAATCGAGTCGTACTCGATCTCGGAAAAAACCAGTTGTTCCTCTAGACCCAGCGTGTAGTTGCCCCGGCCGTCAAAGGCATCACGAGAGACACCCCGGAAGTCTCTTTGACGGGGCAGCGCGACGTTGAGTAGCCGATCGAGGAAGTCATACATCCGCTTGCCGCGTAGTGTGACCTTAGCGCCAATCGCCATACCCTCTCGGAGCTTGAAACTAGCAATGGATTTCCGAGCCCGAGTGATGATGGGCTGTTGTCCCGTGATGATGCTCAGGTCTCGGGTTGCTGCATCCAG
>Ga0180438_10008464_pt1 | contig 13074 bp, 7 predicted proteins | sample SS_ome_12_FD_132455 | JGI IMG/M metagenome (GOLD analysis project Ga0180438, IMG submission 132455) | Hypersaline lake sediment archaeal communities from the Salton Sea, California, USA - SS_3_D_2 metaG | ecosystem: Environmental > Aquatic > Non-marine Saline and Alkaline > Hypersaline >...
GTACGGCTTCTATCTTCAATTGACCATGCCCGACACGAGCGCAGTCGTCGTGGGGCAATCCCAGAATCTCGGTTACCAGTATAGCCACGGTGATGAAAGAGCCTGCTACAACACCACGTGGTGGGCGCCGGGCGTGGTGATCGCCGACTACACGCTGCTCCCGATAGTGGACACGGAGGGCGATGCCTTGTCAGGGAACTTCGACATCAGGGTCTGGGTCGCCAGTCCTCAGACGGGGACTGTCCTCGAAGCCACTTCGGACTATTGCGAGATAGACGACAGGGGGCGCCTCTTGATCGATGGCTACCGCCCGTGAGGGCTCCCTGGGTGGTTCCCACGCCCTGAGTGATCGGCCCCCAGCCCATTCGATGCGGCGTCCTCTCGGCGGGTGCAAGTGGGGTCCAGCCCCGCTTCCTAGTGACCGTACCCCTTGCACACTCCACCAACCTGAACGAGAATCGGATGGCGGCGACCCGGACAAACGCGCCGCTGTGCGGCGGGCGCCAAAGGATACTCGAGACCGCTGGGCTGTGTGCGAACTTCGGTTGCGCCAATTCGGTGCGGGCAGCTGGACCAGGCCATGAGATTCTGCAACAGGGGCACAACAACTTGGTGGACCCGCGCTGCTATGTCGCGGGGCCGTGAGTTGACGTTGGTCTCAGCCCTCTATCTGCTCCTCACTGCCATCCTGACCTATCCCACGATAACGATGCTGGGCACTAGCATCCCCGGCTACGGCGATGCACCACGCATGGTGTGGGACATATGGGCCTTTGCCACCGCCATCATCGACCCCCAAGTGCCTCTGAGCACGACCGAACTGATCTTCCATCCCCTCCCTGACGTGCCCACGCTGTGGGAGGGTACACCCTGTCTCTTCTTGGCGGTGCCGCTGGTACTCCTTCTGGGACCGGTGGTCGCCTACAGCCTGTTGTTCCTCTCGTCCTTCGTGCTCTCAGGTTCAATCACTTACCTCCTGGCGAGACACCTCTCAGCCAGCAGAATCGCCTCCTTCGTGGCGGGCGGCATCTTCACCTTCTCAGGGTATCACTATGCCCACGGTACGGGTCACATGCACCTCTTCTCTATGCAGTGGCTGCCCCTCTGTCTCCTGTGTCTGCTGTGCCTGTGGGACCAGCCAACTCTCGGTCGCTCCCTGCACCTGGCAGCGGCTATGGTGTTCGTGGTTGCCCAGTCGCCGTACTACGCCCTGTACTTCCTGCTGCCCGTCCTGGTGTGTTTCTTAGTCTACCAGGTGTGCAGGCACCGAGCCCGACTCTTCCGGCGCAGGTTCCTCGCAGGGCTGGTTCTGGCGTTGGGAGTGGTAGCCGCGAGCGCGTTGCTCGTCTACCCTCGCCTGATCATGGCTGAGGAGGTTACAGCTGAGGCCCTTCGAAGGGACATAGGTGACACGGAGCGGTTTTCGGCCGACTTAGCGGCCTACCTGGTGCCGGCATACGATCATCCCGTGTTCGGTGGGTTGGTCGCCCCGGTCTACCGCCGCTTCACGGGTTGGCCCAACCAGACGGAGATGACGGTATACGTTGGATATGCTGCCCTCCTCCTGACTGGCTGGGGGCTGGCGCGGGGTAGAGGGGCTGACAGGACCTTCTGGGCTCTGTTGGCGCTCGTCGGCCTTGGGCTCTCTTTGGGACCGGTCCTGCACGTGAACGGCAAGCCGCTTGTGCCACTTCCATACGCAGTCTTGCAGAAGCTACCTTTGTTCTGGACAGTACGTGCTCCCAGTCGGGCCAGCGTGACTCTGCAGCTTGCGGTCGCAGTACTGGCAAGTTATGGTTTGAGCGACTTGCTCGGCAGGATACGTCGAGGCGGCAATACAAGGATGGCGATTGGGGCCATCTTGGTTCTCTGCATCTCCTTCGAATCCCTCTACTCTCTTCCTTATCCCACTTCCAGGACAGCGGTGCCGACATTCTACAGGCAGCTGTCAGGTGACGAGAAGCAGGGGGCCATTCTCGAACTCCCGACAGGTCCGGGAAACAGGACGAGCACGGCCTGGTATATGCTCTATCAGGCCTATCACGGCGAGGAGTTGGCGCATGGGTATCTGGCGCGCCCACACCTATCCGTAGATCTCTTCCCCCACTGGGTCCTGCGAGCCAGATTCCTGTCGCCCCCTGTAGCGCTGTCGGAGAGTGACAATTGGCCTGCATTCGAGGCCGCCCTTGCTGATCTGCTGGCCTACAACGGTGTCCGATACGTCGTAATCCAGCAGAGGGCAGGATCCTCCGCTGCGCCCTACTCCGATGAGCAGTATCGAGCGGCGTTGGATTCTCTGAGTCGTTCGCTGGGCAGACCATCTTACGACGATGGCGGGCTGGTGGCCCACGAGGTCACGCCGCGAGTGGCTTCGCCCAGGGCCTCGTTCGGAGGGACTCTGCAGCTGATCGATCACGAGATCGTGCAGGCGACTTCGTGCCCGGCTGGCGCCAGCAGTTGCCGCTTTCTGGTTACGTTCTGGCGGGCCAACGTCCCCATAGAGGAGAAGTACGGGCTGTACGTCCTTCTCGTCCGGCGTAACCGGAGCAGAGTACTGGCAGCGAACCCTCACACGCTGGGATATCAGTTCAGTCGAGGGGATGAGATTGCCAGCTACAACACCTCCTGGTGGGAGCCGGGCGTGGTCATCGCGGACTATGCGCTGTTGCCGGCTACAGACTCGGAAGGTCAACCTGTGACTGGGCCCATCGATATCAAGATCCGGGTGAGGGAGCCCAAGACTCGAGTGGTGCTGGAGGCGCAATCGGACCACTATGCGATAGACGAGCACGGCCGCCTCCTCATAGAAAGCTACGGCCCGTGAGCAAGGTGGTCCGGGTCCTCGTGGAGGTGACGCGTCCTCGGCCACAAGTCGCGCTCTCCTGGGGAAGCGCCCGCACCTCAGCGCCGCCTCCGCATGGCTGCACCTCTTGCACACTCCGCCGAACTAGGCGAAAATCGGAACTATGACTCCCCGAGCGGCGGCACAGGATTTCTGGACACCTGCGAATTGATCCCGTTGCATGGTCTCGAATAGAGGTCCCGCTTGAACGTACTCGTGATCGCCTTGCGTGGTCCGTCCCTTGGCTGGAGGGCCGGTGGTGCCAGAGAAGTCATCACACAGATTGGCAGACTCTGGGTTGAGGACGGTCACAGCGTAAGAGTGTTGTGCGCCGGAGAGGGATCTCAATTCCCGCGCAGAGAAACGGTCCATGGAGTGGAGGTGATCAGGAGCGGGAGCTTCCACACCGCCTTGGTCTCCCTGGCCTGGCAGTACAGGAGGCGGCATGGGACTTGGGCTGACGTGGTGTTGGAGAGCATCTTCGCGTATCCGCTGTACGTTCCGCTCTACACCAAGCATCCGACCGCTGCCTTGGTCCATCACGTGATGGGAGGATCCTGGTTTGACGTCCTATCCCCTGGAAAGGCGCTGTTCGGTTACATAACCGAAAGAGCCATACCCTACCTCTACCGGGGTTCCAGACTTGTGGCCATCAGCGAGGGGACAAGGGACGATATGATCGGCTTGGGTGTGCCAGGGGATCGTGTCGTGGTTGCTCCCTGCGGGGTGGACGCGGAAAGATACGTGCCGGGAGCGAAGAGCGAGGTGCCATTGCTGTGCTTCGTGGGGAGGCTGGATGACCGGCGCAAGAGGGTGGAAGACCTGATAGACGCCTTCCCATACATCAAGGAGCAGATCCCCGGTGCCCGGCTCGTGATCGCCGGGGGAGGCAAGCGAGAGGTGGTCCTCAGAGAGCGGGCGGCGGGCACCGAGGGCGTAGAGTTCGTGGGCTACCTGGAAGAGGAAGAGAAGATCAATCTCTATCGGCGAAGCTGGGTGGGGGTGTTTCCGTCCAGCAAAGAAGGCTTTCTTCTCACCGCTCTGGAAGCCAGCGCTTGCGGCACGCCCGTGATCGTAAACGAGCATCCAGGCCTCACGACCGTGGTGGACGGAGAAACAGGACTGGTGGTGCCCCGAGGCGACCCCCAGCTCCTGGCCCGGGCGGTCGTCTCTTTGCTCACGGATCCACAGAGAAGACTGAAGATGGGCAGCAAAGCGCGAGCACATGCTCGGCAATTCAGTTGGCGAAAGATGGCCGACATCGTCTTAAGGACGCTGACGGAGTAGCGCTCCAAGTACGGCTGGCGGCCGTGCACAGGCAGGGGAGGAAGCTGTCAGAGAATGCTAACCCTGGCGCGTTTAGGCGGATTCGACTGGACCGAGTCTCAGGGCCTTGTCACGACGGCAAGACGGCACGCTCCTGCAATTGCCGTGCTGGTGGCCCTGACCGTTGTCATGTGCCGCAATCTCGTGTTCTCTGACGAGTTCCCAGGTGGATGGGACGTGGCCTCCATGACGTATCCCATAACCTACTTCGCGAGGACCGATGCCCATCTCAGTCTGTGGGAGGATAGCGTCACCGGATACGTGACTCCCATTGGTCTGTTTCATCTAATCTCGTTCCCGGCCGACCTCTTGGACAACCCCGCTTTCGTCGCCCGCGCGGTCCTCATTCTCGCGGTCCTGGCCGCCGCGCTTCTGATGTACCTGTTCGCCTTCGTGACGACCCGGAGGGTGCTGGCCTCTGTACTGTCAGGTATCATCTTCACCACCAGCCCGTGGTTTGTAGCCAATACGGCCGATGGTCACGGCTACCTGATCATCGGCTACGCCCTGGCGCCCTTTTTGTTCCTGCTGGTCGATCGCGGTCTTCAAAAGGTGACGTGGTTCCGCGTACTGGCCCTGGGGGTTGCACTGGGTGTGCTCCCGTACCTCCGGCTAGATCCGGTGGTCTATGTCTGCCCCTTCATCGGGCTGTTTGCTCTTTGGCACGTGGTGATGGCGCGCCGGCAGTGGAGAGTAGCGCTGAAGGACGTCTTTCGCTTGCTGCTCCCTGCCGCAGTTCTGGGCGCCTTGCTCAGTGCCTCCGTGTGGTTGCCGATGGTCAGGACGGGAACCGCTCACGCTGCGGGGCATTTCAGTCTGGCGCAGATCACCAATGACACCCTTAGCTTCTGGCCTAGCCTGAAAGGACAGGGACTAATCTACAGTTACGTGTTCTGGCTGGGCGGGACGAGTCACTACACCCACCAGTTCCTGCCCCCTCTACTGTACGGGATCCTGCTCTTCCTGACGCCAGCCCTGGCCTTCGCGCAGCTGCGGCTGCGTATGAACCGGCGGGTGGGTTTCTTCTTGATGGCAGCCGTGCTCTCGGTGTTCCTGGCCAAGGGGCCCTGGCCTCCGCTGGGTGAGGTGTACGAGCTTCTGTGGCAGTATGTGCCCTTTGTCAATCGGCTGCACGTCGCCAACCGATGGCTGATGGTGGCCTGGGTCTCCTACGCGTTCCTGGTGGGTTTGACGTTGGATGGCGTGTACGAGGCGTCGAAACGTGTGCTCTCCGGGGTGCGGCGGCCCACGCTGCGCAGGGTACTCTCAGCCGCTCCGCTTGTCGCCTTGCTGGTCGGGTGCACGGTGGGGGTTTCCTACGTCTTCACCGATGGCTATCAAACGGGGCAGTTCCCGCAGGAGGAGGTGGCGCCGCATCAGTGGCTTGGAGAGAACGGTGGCGATGGGAGGTTCCTGGTGGTGCCCTTCGAAGAGCGCAGAGCGTTCGGGCCGGGGGGCTGGATCGAGCACGACCTGGGCTTCACAGGAGGCATGTTCAGTGGCCGGCCCTCGTTCGACGAACCTTCCTTCTCCGGGTATGCCAGCGATTTCTTCGTCTGGGCGCAGGACCTGGTCGAGGAGAGAGCAGACAATCTGGCTACGATTCTGGGCGCCTACGATACGAGATACGTGGTGGTTCAAGGCTACTCTGGCAATGCGCTGCCCCGTCATCCTTTGCTCCACAAAGAGACCTCGCCAGTTTCTGTGGAGCTGGAGTACTGGGAGCACCAGTACTTCGACGAGCTGCCGGACCTGAGAGCGGTGTTCCAGGGCCCGCAGCCGGAGTACACCATGCAGGTCGGGGTGAGGCACGAGAGAGAGCTCACCTATCGCCAGCGAGAGCCTCGGCTGTGGCCGCTCAAACCGCTGCGACACTCCGTGATCTATGAGAACGATCAATGGGTGCCCAGGGCCTTCGTGCCCGAGAGGCGGATGCTCATCGTTGGCGGCCTGGACTCACTGCAGACCGTTGCCGGATGGGACGAGTTCAGCTTCCGGGATTGGGACGTACGATTCGCGTCGCGCGCCTTCGACGACCTCGGGCCGGAAGGCCTGATGGAGGTGCTGAGCGGCACGGATCTGCTGGTGCTGAAGAACAGTGAGTTGTTGGATCTCGTTATGATGATCGCGGGCTCCGCTCGGGCCGATCTCGATACCCTGGCTGGCGATCCGGAGGCTCAGTGGGCGGTGGAGAACTCCGCCTCGTATGACTCCGAAGATCGCACCGTGCTGGGAGCGAGGACTAACCATGCCACAGCCACATTGGAAATCGATCTGGCCGGAGGGGAACCCGGTCAGGAGTACGAGTTGTGGGCGCGGGTGTTCTACGGACCCCGTTCATCCCTGATCCACTTCGAAGTTGACGGCCGCGAGATTGGGTCGCTCTTGCCGCAATCGCGACAGAATATGGGGTTTGTGTGGGAGAAGGTGGGTAGAGTCAGTCTTGACCCAGGACGGTCCCAAGTGTCCTTCACGGCTCTGGCGGCATTCCTGCCGTTCGAAACGCGCGTGGACGAGGTTGCTCTGGTTAAGGCGGGAGACCTTCGCCAGGCCGCGGAGTTGCTGACCGACATCGTGAAGGGCCACGGCGTTCAAGTCGTGTCTCTTCAGGATACCGATAGCCTGTGGTGGCCACATGGATCGTCCACCCAGCTGTCCAGATTCGGGCAGTTTGTGTTGCGGATGGATTCTCCAGAGGACGCGGGCATACGAGAGGTTCGCTTCGGTGGTGAGGCAGATCCCCCTCGCTTCTATCCAGGTGGCCGTTTCCTCGTCCGCAACGCGCGCCCGGCAGGAGGATACGCGCCCATTCTGGAGCTGGAGTTCGCTCAACCCCGGGACTGGAGCAACTCGGCCTATCTCCGTCTAGATTTCAAAGGGGTGGGCAAGGGCGACGAGGTCCGGGTATGGCTTGGCGCTGGTGGTTCAGGAGAGGTTACCTATTCGTTCGAGGACCTGTCATCTGTCTGGGAGACGATCCACATCCCGCTTGCTGACCCGGCGGCCACTGTGGGCAGCATGCAGTGGAACCAAGTCACCTCGTTGGCCATCGATACGTCTGCGCAGATTCTCGACGAAGGCATGGGATTGGGACAAATCGCAGTGCTGCGGGACCGGCTTAGTCTGGAGGGTCTGGGCGCTGCCATGGGGATGAAGACGGTTGCACTATCTCTCATAGATCCTGCACCGGAGTCGTTGGCCGCACTTCTTTCGGGGTCTGGGGAGCGGCCGGCGGAGATACTCCGATTGAATCAAGTCAGTCCCTATCTGTACCGACTTGGAGTGGATGCGAAAGGTCCTTATACTTTGGTGGTGTCGAACACGTATCATCCGCTTTGGCGGCTCACCGTGGATGGACGCGAGATCCGGCCTTCGCCGGCCTACTATTTTGTGAGTGCATACGACATCCAGAAGACGGGCCAGTGCGATCTTACCCTGGAGTTCGTGGGCCAAAGATACCAGTGGCTGGCCTTTGCCGTATCGGGCCTCACCCTTGCCGCGATCTGTGTTGCTGCGGCCTATGTTCTGCTGCGGGCGCGGAGGATGGAGGTATCCAGTTGATCGCGCACTCGAGGTACAGGAGGCCACCGGCCTGGTGAGTGATGGGGATTGACGCCGGTCCAAGGATCTGGTCGACCGTGAGAAAGAGTCTCCCGGCTCAGGTGGGGGAATCCTGGGTTCTGGTCGCGGCGATGCTCGCGAGCCACCTGCTGAGCTACCTCTACCAGCTTTTCATGAGCAGAAGCCTTTCCGCCCCTGATTTCGGACTGCTCAATGGATTGATGGCCTTCTCCCTGCTACTCACCATCCCTGTGAATACTATCCAACTCACGATGGCCCGGCAGACCGCGGAGACCCTGGTTCATGCCGACTTTGGGCGTGTGCGTGCGTACTTGCGTGCGGACCTGCGCCGCGCTACGCCGTGGATCCTGGGGGGAATCGCAGCCTATTTGGCCCTCAGTCCCGTTCTCGCTTCCTTCTTCCATACGTCGCTCTTCCCTATCTGGCTGGTGGGTGGCATCTCTCTGATTGCGTTGTACAGCCCATTTGCTGAGGGGGTGTTGCAGGGCATGCAACGATTTCAAGCCCTGGCGGTGACCATTTTCACCCGGTACGTCGGCAAGCTGGCGCTGGGGGTTCTCCTCGTCGTGGTGGGACTGGATGTGGAGGGCGCCCTGGGGGGCCTGCTATTGTCAAAGGCGGCGGCGGCGCTCCTCGCGTTCATGGTAATGGCCGCGGGCTGGGAGGGAGCACGCTCGGAACTGCATTCTTCAGCCGAGGAGGCGAACACTACCCCCAGGAACCTATGGCCAACCTTGGTCGCCTATGCCGCGGTACTGACACTCACCAATGCTGACGTTGCGCTCGCACGTCACTACCTTCCCGCCACTGACTCCGCCCACTATGCCATCGCTGCTCTTCTGGGCAAGATAGCCTACTATCTTCCCAGTTTCGTGATCGTCATCGTAGTCCCGAAAGTAGCGAGTGCACGTGCTTCTGGCCGGCCAACGATGCGGTATCTAGTTGCTGCGACTCTAGCCACTCTGGCGGCAAGCGGCAGCGTGGTGATGGTCTATGCATTGTTTCCGCAACAGATCATCTCCCTGCTCTTCGGTGCCGGATACGCTTCGGCGGCGACATCCAGCCTGGTTTTCTACTATTCCGTCGCCATGGTAGTACTGTCGGTGCTATACCTGGAGGTGCACTACCTGCTGGCCAGGAGGCATACCCGTCCCTTATACGGCTTGATCGCAGGCCCTGCCATCGCTGTCTTGGGAATGATGGCGTGGCATGGAGATGGGTTCGAGCTAGTTACCGCGCTGATGCTCGGCCTGTTGGTGGGCTTGTTGGCGTTGAACCTGCTTGCTTTGGTGCTCAAGAGTTATGACGGAGACTTGAGGTCCACGCTTCGTGGGGATATGATGGGCAAACCATGAGACGGGATTTGCTGGATTTGCTGCTTTGTCCCGACTGCGAGCAGGGCGACTGGCATCTGGAGGCCGTGCGCACTGGAAAGACCCGTATCATCGAGAGGGGCCGGCTGATCTGCGGTCACTGCGGGGCCCGCTACACGATAGACACTGGGATTCTGGACCTGCTTCCCCGACCCGACGAGTCGATACTCCGTGAGAGGGCGGGCTGGGCGAGGTTTCTAGAAAATGCATCAGACGAACTAGAGGATTCCTGGATTCTCGCCTTGCCTCGCATTGATGAGCAGGTGTCTAGGAATCCCGAGAGCATAACCCATTGGGGAAGGCAAGCCGACAATTTCGAGCGTCTGATAGGGCGCCTGGATCTGACCGGAACCGAGCGGGTCCTGGAACTAGGTGCCGGACGCTGCTGGGCCAGCGCTTATCTATCAAGGTTGGGATGTCAGGTGATAGCCCTCGATGTGGTGCGAGCCAAAGGGGCCGGAGGCTTGGAGACCGGTGATGTCTATCTGGATCACGGGACACCGTACTTCGAGAGGGTATTGGCGAGCATGGAGCACATTCCTTTTCGGAGTGAGAGTTTCGACTTGATTCTCTCCTTGGCCAGTATCCACCACAGCGCTTCGCTTCGCGAAGTGGTGGCTCAATGCAGCCGCGTCCTCAAGCCCGGCGGAAGGCTGGCGCTGAGCAGCGAACCCTGCGTGCGTCTCTTCAAGGAGAAACGTGTTCGCAACCAGGAGACCGAGGCCGGCATCAACGAGCATGTGTATGACATTGTGGATTACCAGAGAGCATTCAGGGGGGCGGGCTTGGTGCCTGGCTTCCACTTGCCGGGAGCGCTGGTGGCCATGTTGGATGGAGACGAAGAAGTGCCCCAGGCAGCCGGGGTGAAGTTGATGCTATTTGGCATCGCCAAGCGGCTGTGGAGCAGCGCGATGGTGCGCAGGGCGCTCGATTCCCAGCCGGCGAACCTATTGGGGCTGCTCTTCCTGGAGCATGGACTCACGGCCGTGGTCCGAAAGCCGGGGGAGACCGAAGGGTGAAGAGAATCGCCGTCGACGCGTCACCGGCCGCCAAACAACCTCGCACGGGAACGGAGTTCTACACCTTACATCTTATCCTGGCCATGGCCCGGTTGGACTCAGTCAACGAATACACACTCTGGCTGAACGATAGTCTCCCAGAGGAGTTCGCCGATCTTCCCTCCAACTTCATCCCCCAGTTGCTGCCTCAGAGCAGATTATGGGCGCAGACCAGGCTTGCCCGGGAGCTGCGGCGACAGAAGCCGGACGTCTTCTTCAGTCCGGCCAACGTCATCCCGTTTCTGCACCCGCCGGTGTGCGTGAACACCATTCACGACGTGGCCTTTCACTACTTCCCGGAGTGCTATTCGCCGGTGGCCCGCTGGTATCTGGAGTTGACCACCCGCTATGCGCTGCGGGCGGCAGAGAAGGTCATCGCCGTGTCACAGGCCACGAAGGATGACTTGGTCCAAGTCTACGGCGCGGACACGGCGCTGATCGAAGTCATCCACTCTGGTTTGACAATCACAGACCCCATGCTACCTACACCCGATCAGGTGGCCTCCACGCTTGAACGGTATGACATCACTTCACCGTATCTGCTCTTCCTGGGACGGTTGGAGACGAAGAAGAACCTGGCTCGTATCGTGCAAGCCTTCCTCAAGCTGAAGGAGCGGGGCATCCCTCATCAGCTGGTGCTGGGTGGCTCACCGGGGGTGGGGTTTGAAGAGGTGGCGCGGCTAGTGAACGCCTCACCCTACGGCACGGAAGTTGTCTTCACGGGGTACGTAGGCGCGGAAAAGGCGGACCTCTTCGCGGGGGCAGCGGCCTTTGTCTTCCCCTCACTGTACGAGGGTTTCGGCTTCCCGGTCCTGGAGGCCGCCGCTTACGGCGTGCCCGTCATAACCTCTCGTACTTCGGCCCTGGCTGAGGTGGCTGGGGACGCGGCACTGTTGGTGGATCCCATGAACGTGGAAGAGATAGCGGGCGCGATCTCGACGCTGGTCCATGACCGCGAGTTGCGCTCGCAAATGGTGGAGAGGGGCCACCAGCGAGTGCGTGAGTTCGACTGGGACGCGACGGCGGCCAGGGTCTTGGAGGTCTTGGAGCTAGCGGGCCGCCACGGCTCCATCTGAGCGCTTGACCCTACGGCGTCGCTGGCTTCCTCATCGCCGCTCCGAAAAGGGCCAGAGTGAGCAAACACACTGCGCCCACCAGGAGATATCCCTGTCCATACCCCGCCAGGTCGGCCACCTTACCCATGATGAGCCCGCTGAGGGCGATGCCCACATCGAAGCAGAGATAGAGAAGGCTGAACGCCGTTCCTCTTGCCCTGGCCGGGGCGGCATCCGCCAGTATCGTCTCCAGCCCAACACGTGCGCCTCCCAGTCCTACCCCCTGGATGACAGCCACTACGATGAGTGTGCTGAATGAGAAGCTCCGCTCAAGCCCGAAGAAGCTGAGGGCCAAGATCGCGAACATGGGCAAGACAATGGTTAGACGTCCCACTTTGTCAGCCAGGCGGCCCATACCGAACTTGGAGACTACTATGCAAAGGCTCAGAGCGGTGAAGAACAAGCCCACATTGCCCAAGTCGCGATCCCGGGCAAAGAGGGGCAGGAAGGCGGCGACTGTGCCAAAACTGAAGCCCAGGGTGGCCATGGCCAGCGAAGGAGATATGACGCCTCGTAGCTTGGCCACGTCGAGCAGGTGCACCCCGGGACGCTCTCCGCCAGAGAGCGCGGAGTCCCCACCTCTCGGCTCGCGGATCAGAAGCACAACCGAGAAGCCTGCTAGAGCCAACAGGGCCGATACCAGAAAGACCACCGTGAAACTCGTATGGTCAAGAAGGACGGTGCCCAGTGGCGTGGCCAGGATTATCGACAGCGAGGGGGCGACACCCGCTAGGCCCAAGGCCGAGCCCCACCGGGAGGGTGGGGTCACGTCGGCGACGAGGGTCAGGTACGCACTGGTGAAGGCGCTCATTCCGATGCCATGGAACATCCGGGCCACCTGAAACGTGAGCAGGGAGCCAACCAAGACATAGGCGAGGGGGCCCAGTGTGAAGACGGCGGCGCCAAGCAGCAGGGCAGCCTTCCGACCGCGGGTGTCAACGAGACGCCCCATGTAGGGACGGGTGACGAGAGCGGCTATGGCAAAGGTGGTGCCGGCCAGCCCCACGTCGGTCGCGCTGCCGCCCATACTCTCAACGAATAGCGGCAGCGGCGTGATCAGCAAGTGGTAGCTGGAGAAAAACAGGAAGGAGGCCAAGAACGCAAGGTAGAAAGTGGGGCCGTGTCCCCCGAGTGAAGCTATTCGCTTCATACAGGCTGCAGTCTCCCCTCAACAGTCTTGTGGATGGGAGAGTGTCCGCCCAGGTGCTCCTCCATAACTTCTCGTAGAATCGTTGGCACAGCGTAGTGCACGTCGCGCTGATGGAGGTGAGTGTACTCTGTCAGTTCACCCAGTTCCCAGTCGGTTGCGGCGATGCTGTATGTGCGATCTAGATCCAATGCTTCGTTGTTCACCAGGACCTCGACTACTTGCTCCTCAGGGTCGCCGTAGGGGTCGTAGGCGATCCTGAGTCCCGAGACCTGAAGAATGCCCTGTGGATTACCGCGCAACGGCCCGGGACGCTCCTGGGTCACAGCTGGGCGCAGCCCGTAGTTGAGCGTCCTCAGCAAGTCGCGCCCGCTTATCTGCGTGCGGCCAGGATTGGCTGTAGAGGACGTGGCTCTGCACAGGTCGCCGAAGGTGACGGGGCCCTCACGTATCGCTTCGTCGAGCATGCCGCTAGCCACGAAGGCTATCTCGGTGCCCATTCGTTCCTTGAGCGCGTCGGCCAGGAGGTTGCCCAAGGCACACTCCTGGAAGTAGTCAACATTGAGAAAGGTGGTGGTCTGACCTACGTAGCGGCCCAGCAGCTTTTGAACCTCCTGGACCTGTTCCTCGA
>Ga0180438_10008467_pt1 | contig 13068 bp, 1 predicted proteins | sample SS_ome_12_FD_132455 | JGI IMG/M metagenome (GOLD analysis project Ga0180438, IMG submission 132455) | Hypersaline lake sediment archaeal communities from the Salton Sea, California, USA - SS_3_D_2 metaG | ecosystem: Environmental > Aquatic > Non-marine Saline and Alkaline > Hypersaline >...
AACCTCCGTTGGGAGTACTCTGAAGCTAAGAACTCGGTGCAACTCGTTGGATTCAGAATAGAGTCAGCCTCAGAAACACTTCATGGTCTCTCATCGTGGATTCAGACTGCTAGTAATATATCAATAGTCTGGGATGAGATTGAATTCTACTCATCTGGTGTTGAGGATGCGAGAATTGATATCAATACAATTGGCACAACATGGTGGAGGGCTAGGTACGCCTATGATAATGCTGAGATTACCTCTGGACTCACTGCAGTACTAAATGGTAGCAAGCCAATTTCTTGGGATAGCATATCGATGTGGTGGGAGTATGGTGAATCTCTATCTGGAGTCCAGTCCATGGGCTATGGTTTGATAAGCGCGTCTGAGTCGCTCTATGGTCTTAGCAGACATAACCAGCTTGCAAGCAACACTACCATCATCTGGGATAAGGTAACTGTTCAAACGACCAGTGTTGACATTAACCATTTGGATGTAGGCGCGACAGCTCAAATAAGAGTGACACTTTGGTTAGAGTTTGACCACACATTCTTGGGTAGTGGAGATACTGTTGTTGTCAATGGTTCCACTATGATATGGGACGGAGGTAACAGCTGGTTTACACTTGATGTAGCATTTACTGCTGTTGGCAAGTGGACCTTCTTTGTGAATTCAACACTTGAAACCAGTCATGGAATCAGTGCCCTTGATCTGAATTCGCTGAGTGTTGACATCATCTGGGATAGGATACTCGTCCTCTCTATCACAGTTGATGACTCACGAGTGAATATTGGTGATACTGTTGAATTCAATGTAACCGCAAAACTAGAGTATGCAGGGAATGGCAATCACTACCTGGGGTCTGGAGACACACTGTACATGGAAGGAGTCGTGATGGTCTGGAGTGTTGTCTACAATTGCTTTACTCATACGTCTTCTCAGTCCTCAGTGAATAAATGGAATTATTTTGTTAACTCATCCAATGCCTATGAAGCAGATTATGGAATTACAGTAGTGAACCTGAACTCGAATGTCCAGGGTGTTGTGTGGGACCGATTAGTCATAGACATTCAGGCTGATGTCGAGTATACACTTAATGATCAACAAGTGAATTTCACATTGAGTGTCACCTTTGATTATGACAATGTCTTATGCACGACATATGAGTTAATAATCGCTAGAAATGGAACTGCTTGGTTCGCATTCACATATTTGAATAGATCACTTTTCAATGATACAAATTCTGACCTATCTTATCACTACAATACATCAGTGATTCTGTCTGAAACTTTGTATAACATTGTCCTGTTTACTACTAACACGGAGATAGTCAATTGGACAGAATATATTCCGATAAACCCCATCAATGAGGCGCCTCCAAATCTTCTCAATCCAGATGATATAAACAACTTATACGCCCGACTCCGATACTATATGATCACTTCTAATGTTTCAGACTCAAATGGATTCCAAGATATTCGGTTAGTTTCTCTACTTCTCTTTAGTGACGATAGAGGTACAAACTATTGGACGGTGACATTCTTCAGAAGCAATTCATCATTCTCTGTGAAAAATGGATCAACCTACATTTCTCTTGGTCCGTGTACCTTTGAGGAGGGAGACACATGGCTGAACATCACATGGTATATCAAGATCTCATGGAATCATCCTGACCTTACAAGTGTGGATACCAAGCAATTTGTTAGTAACACCTTCACCACTGCAAGTGACTGGTACGAGTCTAATTGGGACATCGAAACACGTCTGGACTACTCAACAGTGCCAAGTCTAAGTGATAGCCGCGGAGATGTCGACGAGGATGAATTAGTTGCCTCAGGGGGGATAGTCTACTATGGATCAGCACTCTACCCATTGGCAAATGAAACAGATGTCTGGGCAATACACGATGCATCTGGCTCTTGGTCGGGAGATGTGAATGGTCTTGGAGTTCTCGCAATATCTAACATCGGTTCTTCATCTTTAGTGAGACTGAATACGTACACATTCAAGATAGTAGCACAGGGCGATGGTGCCTCTGGGACTGACCTTTTCTATAGCACTTCACCAACGGACACATTCATCACAGACAGAATCGAGTTCCATATCTCAGGAGTAAATGATGGGCGAATTGATGTCGGAGCCACAGGAACAACATACTGGACTGCACGTTATGATTACGATGATGTAGTTATCACTTCAGCCCTCACAGCGTTGCTTACAGGTTCAAAATTGCTTGTTTGGAACGGAACATATTGGACCTACTCGGAGGCGAGAGCAGGAGTAGAACTCCAACAATATAGTATTCTCTTAGCATCAGAGACCATGTACGGGTTGACCACATGGATTCAGACTACATCAGATGCTTCAATAATCTGGGATCGTATCTTAGTCACATTAACCACAACCAATGATAGCAGGGTCAATATCAATTCAAATGCAGAGATCTATGTCACAGCTCAGCTTGAGTATGATGGCCATCCCCTTGGACAACTAGACACGCTCTATATGGATGACATTCAAATGAGTTGGGACAGTGGGAATGCACGATTCGAGCTTACTACCTCAAAGATACTCGTTGGTTCTTGGATATACTACGTCAACGCATCGAATGCTATTGAAACATCCTTCGGAATATCCGTGGTCAATCAGAACGGTAATGCCCAGGAAGTCATTTGGGACAGGATTTCTGTGCAGATGACGGTTGCTGATGATAATAGAGTAAACATTGATGACATCGTACAGATACGTGTCACCCTTTTGCTTGAATATGACAATACTTACCTGAGCTCCGGGGATACTGTTGTTCTCGCCAATCAGGTAATGTCTTGGAATCTAGGGAGCTCATGGTTTGAGCTTGATGTGTCAAAGGCAAGTGTTGGATTATGGTCATATTTCGTGAATTCCAGCACTATGAATAGCTATGGAATCACAGAGTTATTCTTGAATGACATGCACACGGATGTCATTTGGGATAGAATTAGGATTCTGACGACATCCGCAACAGACAATCGCATTGACTATGGAACATCCACTACTATCTCCATAACAGCCGAGCTTGAATATGACGGTCATCCTCTTGGCAATGAGGATTTCCTCTATGTCAATGATACGCAGATGGTATGGAATACTGACCACTTTGAGCTAGCCACTGGTGCTTATTCAATAGTGGGCTTATTCACATATTTTGTTAATTCCTCTGGAGCACTGGAATCCACCCATGGTATCACATTGGTCAATCTCAATGGTCAAACTACCAGTATAATTTGGGATCGCATTAGAATTCTCACTACGACAACTCAGGATGGTAGAATAGACTATGGGTCAGCAGCGGATATCAGAGTCACCGCCCTTCTTGAGTATGACAATCATCCGCTTCAATCCGGTGATGACCTGTATATGGATGATAGCTTAATGACTTGGGTCTCAAGCTATTTCCAATATCAACCCATCATGATTGAGGTGGGTTCATGGCGATATTTTGTTAACGAATCCAATGCGTTGGAAACGACATATGGGATTTCTGTCGTGAACCTTGATGGCAAAATAGTCGATCAGATTTGGGATAGGATTCTAATCCTCACGACATCTACTCAAGATGACAGAATAAATTATGATTCCCAAGCTGACATTCGGGTTACAGCGCAACTCGAGTATGATGGGCATCCTCTTGGTACAGACGATATACTCTACATGAATGACACTCAGATGACTTGGGTAGCTTCGTACTTTCAGTTTGAACCACAACTCGCGCGAGTAGGTAAATGGGTCTTCTTTGTTAATTACACAAATGCCCTCGAGGACACTTATGGAATCTCATACGTTAACATAGCAGGAAATAGTGTGGAACAGATATGGGACCGCATTCAAATTATAACAACTGTAGCAGATGACAATAGAATTGACCTAGGAACTACTGTTAGCATCTCTGTCACTGCACAACTCGAGTACGATGGTCACCCTCTAGGAGGAGGCGACACACTATATCTTGATGACACACAACTGAACTGGAATATAGATCATTTTGAATACCAGACTTTGAAATCAAATGTCGGTCTGTGGAGATATTATGTTAATTCCACCATCTCGAGTGAGGTGACATACGGGATAACTTCTTTGAATCCTTCAATCCTTTGGACCGATGTTATCTGGGATCGAATTCTAATTCTGACCACATCCTCCTCAGATGACCGTATAGACTATGGTACGTCTGCAAATATAGCAGTAACAGCTGTGCTTGAGTATGATAATCACCCTCTTGGTGCAGGTGATTCACTGTGGATGGACAACACCGGAATGACTTGGAATACTGATCATTTTGAATGTCTCCCATCAAAGTCTGAGATAGGCTTGTGGCGGTACTTTGTCAATAGCTCCAATGCTGTAGAGAGCACATTTGGAATTACACTTGTTAACGTGAATTCAAATTATCAGGATATCATTTGGGATAGAATTGAGTTCTTTCAATCAGGTGTCCTGGACGAACGAATCGATGTCAATTCAGTTGGCGAAACTTGGTGGCGAGTGCGATACCAGTATGATGGTGTAGAGATAGACGATACAAAAGGACTCTCTGCGTTACTTAATGGGTCGAAGACCTTAGTTTGGGATGGTTTGGCTACTCGATGGCGTTATCAAGAAATTTCTGTAAGTGTTCAAGGAATCGGATATGAAATTGCTTCAGCCTCTGAATCGATATATGGTCTTACGCAGTGGGTGGTGACTGCATCCAATACCACAATTATTTGGGATCAGATACTTGTCGTTTCATATTCAGCTGATGATTCTCGAATAGATATTTCCACAGCATCATCCTGTCACGTGACACTGATATTCGACTTCGATGATGTATATGTCAGTGATGGGACTATTACAGTAAATGGTCTTAGTGCTGTATATTCTGGTTCAAATGGTGTGTGGGACTTCGGCGAGTCGAAGAATGATGCTCAACTGGTCACATACAACGCTGTCGGGGCTTCTGGGAATGTCCATGGTATATCCTTGGTGAATCAGAACTCACAATCGTTGGATGTCATTTGGGACTCCTTGACAATCACAATCATAATCACTGATAGTAGGATTGATGTTGGAACAGTAGCTACCGTTGTACCTACAGCCATTTATGACTATGACAGTTCTGCATATGATGGAACTCTACAACTAAACGATACAATATTTCAGCAAGGTACTCCAAGCTATCGAGGTTACACGGTTTCTTCTGCTTCTGGTGATTCATATGGAATCTCAGCGATTCGAATGAATATGGAAGTTCGTTGTGTCTGGGACTCTCTTACTGTTACCATTACAGTTGTTGACTCAAGAATCAATGTAGGCGACACTGCTTCGATAACTGCAACTGCAGTGTACAATTATGACAGTACCCCTTATGATGGTACATTGACTCTCAACGATACAATACTCCAACAAGCCAGTGTGGGTGCTAGAGCTTACACGGTAGATTCAGCAAATGGAGATACCTACAATATCACAGTAATCAGTACTAATTCTGTTAAGGTTGTAATATGGGATAGACTACGGGTTCTTAGTTACACGGTGAGTGACGGTAGGTGTAATTTGGGTTCCATTCAGGAAGTCACAGCGCTCATAATACGTGAATATGATAGCGTTCTCTTTACTGGGACCATGGGTACTGTATATCTTAATGGATCAGCTATGGCTTGGGATTCAGCTGATCTAGTGTGGACTCAACTCAGAACATCCAGCAACATAGGACTTCTGACCTTTCGAGTGACTGCAATTTTTGACACACAGTATGGAATAACTGCGATCAACACACCTCCTGGGCCTTCAATAATCTGGGATGCTCTCTCTATTTCGATTGCAATTGATGATGAGAGAATTAACATTGGAGACACTGCATCCATCAACCCAGAGGCCATCTATCTCTATGATGGTGCAACATATGATGGTTCTCTAATCCTGAATGACACTGTATTCATGTATAGTGAAGCTCAGGGACATGCTTACACTGTAAGCTCAGCAGTGGGAGACGATAGTTATGGAATCTCTGTGATTGAGATCAATGATGAGGTGTTTTGCATCTGGGACAGTCTCACTATTTTGATTACCGACCCATTCGATCAACGGATTGATGTAAATACCAATGCCTCTGGGATTGTTGTGAGTGCTACTTATGACTATGACAATACCGCGTATGATGGGTCCTTGGTGCTGAATAACACAATCTTCAGTTATAGCTCAGTACAGAAACAAGGATACAGAGTGCTTTTTGCATCAGGTGACGATTCTTACAGTATCACAGCAATCCGACAAAATGCCGAAACCTATTGCATTTGGGACTCGCTTAGCATCACCATTTCAGATCCGCCGGACCGGAGAATAAACATAGGCGACAATGCTTCCGGAATCGTGGTGAGTGCAACATATGATTTTGATGGAATGCCCTATGATGGAACACTGATTCTGAATGAAACGCAGTTTCTTTTCACAACAGTTGGCAAACGTGGTTATGAGGTGTTGACAGTAGGTGGAGATGACAGTTATGGCATTACTGAAATATCAACTCCAGATGTTACGTACTGTATCTGGGACCAGCTCAGAATTGATATCACGGTAGATGGTGGATCGTTATACAATGGCCAACAGGCAAACTTCACACTGACAATCAGATATGACTACGACTTCACATTCTGTACGACATATGAAGTGGTGATATCCCGCAATATAACAGCTTGGAGGGCTTTCACTGACTCCAACAAGACCTTCTTCAGAGACACCAATTCTAACCTAGTTTATTATTACAATGCTACCTTAGTAAGCTACGAAACTCAATATGGTATTACAGCTTTCGTGACAACCACTCAAAAGGTCACTTGGTCGGAGGCACCTAATCAAGTTCCAACAAACGACACAGACTTCTCAGCTATGCTGGACAATCCTGATGATTCTGACAACATGTATGCAATGTATAGATTCTATGTTATCACAACAAATGTCAGTGACGGAAATGGCTATGACAAGATTGAGTATGTGGAAATCTCTTTGTACGATAACTTCCGGAGTCTGCTAATCTGGACTATAAGATATACCGTTGGCACTGACACATTCACTATACAGCAGGGGGCAGAATCAATTATTCTAGCTGCATGGTCTTTGGCTGTTGGAGCTGCAGATCAGCTAGAGATAAAATGGATAGTTAAGATACGGTGGGATCATCTGGACCTATCAGATATTGATATGAAACAATTCGTTACCGATGGTATAGATTCAGACGAAGACTTCTATGAAGTGAATTGGGATGTAGAAACACGTCTTGAAATTGTCAATCTAACCATTTCTGACGGACTCGGTACAGATGATAGAGGAGACCTTGACGGAAGTATTTCGGTAACTGGTACATTAGTGTACCTGGGTTCTGGAAATGATAATCCACTATCCAACGAAACTGATGTTTGGGTGCTAAGCTCTGAATATGGAACCAATGCAGGACCATGGGCTGACTTAACATTGGTTTCGGGTCAATTCAGCTTGACTGCTTATGCGGATGATGAAATAGGACTAGATATGTTAACAATCAAAGCTGTTACGGAAGGGTCAGACAGTGGTGGACAAGATCTTCTCTCTGTGCCAGTCCAAGGAACTTACATTGTAGATCGAGTTGTGGTGGAATCATATTCTCCTAATGACTTCAGAGTCAATGTTAATGATAATGTGAATCTAGATGTAACACTCACCTACGCTTTCGATTCTAGTCCAGTAATAGATGGAGGAGTCACAATCAATTCTGTGGTGGCTAGTCATATTGCTGATGGAGTCTGGCGTATCATTGTGACAAGGTCATCGGTCCAGGAGGTCCTTTACAACGCTGTCACCTATTCTGGAGGCGCCCATGGACTTACAGAAGTCAATCAGAATGGTAAGTTTCAGAGTATCATTTGGGATGGTCTGACAATCATGATTACTGGTCCCAGTGACAATAGAATCAATATCTTTGAGAGTGCATCTGGCATAATTGTTTCAGCAACCTATGATTTTGACAGCTCGACATATGATGGGACTCTTGTTTTGAACAGCACAATCTTCAGCTATCCTTCAGCGCAGAAGCATGGATACACGGTGCTTTTCGCCTCTGGGGATGACTCCTTTGGAATCACAGCCATACTACAGAACGCAGAAACATATTGCATCTGGGATTCTCTGACTATCTCAATAAGTGATCCAATTGATCAGAGAATCAACATTGGTTCTAATGCATCTGGCATCGTAGTATCTGCAGTCTATGACTTCGATAACGCACCATTCGATGGTATGCTTATTTTAAATGATACCCAGTTCATCTCTGGAGTGACTCAAAGGATAGCTTATGGTATCCAAAGTGTGTCAGGGGGAGCCTACGATATCACGGCAATCTCTAATGATGATGAAACTTACTGTATTTGGGATGCTCTGATAGTTTCCATAACAGACCCTACCGTTCAGAGAATTAATGTAAATCAGAATGCGTCTGGCATTATCGTCACTGCAAGGTATGACTACGACAACTCAATATATCATGGGACACTGATTCTAAATGATACCTCCTTTGTTTCAGCGGTGGTGAGGAAGAAAGGCTACACTGTTCTCAGCGCAGTCGGCGATGATATTCATGGAATCACGCATATCCTTTCAAACTCTGAAACCTGGTGTATATGGGACCGGATCATTGTTCTTTCCTATCTACCTAATGATGCACGTGACAATGTTGGTGACTATATCTGGGTTGATGTCAACTTACAGTATGAGTATGATGGCACACCAGTTGATGATGGTTCAGTGACCATTAATGGCTATATCTTTCAACATCTTATCGCAGGAGTATGGCGACACAATCGAACGGCACTTTTGGTGTCAGATGTCACCTTTGACACAGTTGCTTGTTCCGGCAATATCCATGGAATACAAGAAGTGAATCAAAACTCTCAATCCCAGTTGATCATATGGGATATGCTAACAGTGACAATCTTTGTCGACGATAGACGAATAGATGTCGGGACCGCAGCTTCAATGCAAGTGAGCGCAATCTACGACTACGATGGAGGTCTCTTTGATGGTATTCTGACTCTGAATGATACAATCACTTTGCACCAAGATGTTGGTCGATGGAATTTCACTGTTATTTCAGCATCTGGTGACTCATATGGAATATCGTTGATTGGTTCAAATGATGAGGATTATGTGATATGGGATAGGTTGCGTATCATTTCGTACTCTATTGACATGGATGATAGTCGCATCAATGTTAACGACATTCAGAATGTTTACGCTGAGATTGTGTATGACTATGACTCAGTCGTATTTCAGGGCATTTTCGGTTTCGTCTACATGAATGGATCAGCAATGACTTGGGATCCTGGAAATCAGTATTGGTACCATAGTTATTCATACAGTAGTCCCGTTGGTTATGCCTTTCAAGTGTCAGATATTACAGATCTCATGTATGGATTAACTGCATTAGTTGAAGAAGTCAGTCCAAGGTTCATCATCTGGGACAAGTTGAATGTTGTAATCGAATCCAATGCTTCAATAGCATATTTTGGAGATGAAGTGAGCTTTGCAATCACAGCAACACGCCAGTATGATAATAGCAGAGTTAGCATATTAACGGTTGAAACTCGAAGGAATGGCACACTTCTATTCCCGAACAATTTCACTGACACATGGAATGGACCTGTAGATACTCACCTGCAATATCTCGTTATCGATGCCATAGATGGCGTTTATGGGATCACAGAATTTGACACAATAATGATAGAAGTCTTCTGGACTGATGCACCAATTGTCAGGATCGATCTCGCGTTTACTAGTGACGGAGATGGACGTGTAAATATCGGGACCGTGATCTCAATTAATTTCCATTGCGTATGGTTAGAAAATTCGAGTGATGTTGATGCAGGACTGCTTTACATCAATGAGATACCATATCTGATAAACGACACAGGGTGGGTTGTATTAACCGATTCAAGTTCAGATGTCATCCTCAGGTGGTGGAATGTCACAGGCGTCGATGCATACGGAGTAATACTTCTGGAAACACCAGCTCCCAAACTCTCAGTGATATGGGATGCCATTGCTATTACCAGAATGGAGGTTATTGATGGACGAATAAATGTGGGTGATCTTGCAACGACTATTGTTGAAGCCAGATATATGTACGATAACCAGGTATATGGTGGAACCTTGGGTCTTAATGATACAATCTTTCGCTACTTCACCGTTGGCCGAAGAGGATATACTGTTCTTTCTGCTCATGGTGACATATACGACATTTCAATCATCCTTGTAAATAACGCCACCAGTGTCATTTGGGATGGTCTGATTATTGACCTGTCAGTTGATAACAATAGAGTAAGTATTGGAACAACTGTGTATATCCAGAAAATAGCTTTCTATGCCTATGATGGAGCCCTTTTCAATGGCACACTCCCACTAAATGATCCTGTAAATATGCAATCCTCTGTTGGAATGCGTGAGTATACAGTACGAGAGGAATTCATATCTGGCGGAATATATGGCATCGATGTTGTCATTTCGAACGAGATCATCACTGTAATTTGGGATGCACATGAAGTCTTCTGGATTGGTAGAGATAAAGAACGGTGTGATTTAGGGGCATCTGTTGAGGTTAGATTCAAAGTAAGGTATTCATACGATGAGGTGTTGTTCACGAACCTCAATGGAACCCTATGGATAAACGATATAGAAGCTACATACAATACAAACAGTGAATTCTGGTTTATCTCAGTATCTCAGAATGAACCAGGGGAGTATGACTATGAAATAACATCAGTTGTTGATATGACAACTGCTGTGGATCGTCTACTACAAGATAGTAGTGATATTGTCATAGCAATATTCGACAGCATCTCTGTTTCGTTAGCTGGAGTGATTGGCATTGATATTGAAACAGGTTTGAGAATTGAGGTAGTTGCTCCGAGTATACTGTATGCTCCAATAGGAAGTAGTGTTACAATATACTTCATACTTCGTTATAATCTGACTCCATCCTACATTGATGACCCGACTGCATTACTTACAGTTAATGGTGAGAGAGCTACATTTAACGAATCTACTCAGCGATGGGAAGTGACATTTACTGGTTCTACCGAAGGTATTGTTGTTTACACCATTGATGATTTTCAGGACCAATATGGACTTACTATGGTAGTTCTCGGTAACAAAGTACCTAGAGTCAATTGGGCAATTCCACCAATTCCCCCACTCCCTCCAGAGGTTCTTTATATCAGCGCAGTGGCAGTAGTTGGTTTCGCTGTTGTTGTATTTGTTCATAGGACAAAGAAACGAGTCACGAAGCTCGAACACGCACTAACACCGGAAGAGCTGCTCTCTCTTGAAGAAGTGGGTATTTCAAGCACCATGCAAGAGCAAATCATCACTCAGCTTGAGTGGTTGAGAGACCTATCAGAGGACATTCCCTACACAGGCACAGCTGTCCTCTCCGTATTAAATGAAGAATTGACGAAAGCTAAACAGATGTACATCAGAGCATTTGAATTGGAGCCACCTACAGAGCCTGCTGGTAAGCGATTGAAAGAGATGCTCCTTGAACGCATCGATTCGGTTCTAAACGCAATTGACAGAGAGATGGAGCATCGCTGATTCTATTCGGTTTCAGCCAATGCCATTTCTCGAAATGTTTTTGCCAGAAGGAAATCAGCCTCCTGCCTTTCTTTGTGATTTAGAACCTCTCCATGCCACCTTTCAGGTGGACAAATCTCAAGAAATCCTTTGAGGAAATTGGTCAAAGAGATCCTTGCTCTAAAATTCTCTTTGTCAGCAATTAAAGCGCCCATATACTCCCCTTGATGCTCCATGATGATTGTTTTTCCTTCATGAGCCAGAGACCGGATATTTCCTGCATCTGGAAATATCTCAAGCCCAACTGATGTGATTGCAGATAATAAACCGTAGACTAGGAAATCATCCTTCTGAGGTTCGTTGCTGAAAGCATATGTATAGACAGGAAGACCATCCTTTGGTTTCATGACAACCAGTTGGTAGAGCTTCACCGGGACCACTATTGGCTTTCGAGAGAGCTCCATATCTAAAAGTCTAGCAAACACTCCTGGAATCTCTTCAAGACTCTCTTCCATATCGGTTTCCTCAGAAAGATCCATATCCCACTCAAGACCGGGTTTCTCTAGACTCTGAACCTCCTTTATCTCTCTGTCAATGACGTTCACAACACTAGAGAGCTTGTTATCAAGAGCCAATGCCTTCGCTCTTAACAAGTCATGTTTAGCACCTACAAGGTCTTTCGCTGTCCGTTTGAGAATTGCTCGAAGGAGCAACGATTCAACCATCCCGGGACCGAGATTCTGTTCTTCCGCAATCTGTGCAAGATTCTCAGAGTAGTTGAACGCAGCTTTGTAGTCTTTTTCTTCACCATGAATCTGATATCTCTTGAGATGAACTGATGCTAGTTGAACTTGCGATTTTATGACATAATCAAACATGTCTCCCATAACTGCCAGATTGAGTGCCGCCTCAAGTAGCTTGATAGCATCATCTAGATTCATTCGTTGATGTAGCAAGACACCCCTTGTATAACTCATGATGACACTTCCTGCATCAAAGGCTTTTTCACCTTCACTCTTTTTGAAAAGAGAGCTGTTGGTGTTGTCAGTCACGAGCTTTTTCACTCCAATATGATGCTGAAAATCCTAATACAACACTATAAAATGAATTATGACAAAAAGTTATTCCAGATTGATTTTACAATGTGAAATCAACAAAAATGAATGGTATGTTTCCTAGAATCAAGATAGGAAACGAAACAGTGATTGGATTACCCACATCTGATGATATTATAGCGCAATTTCGAAATTCATTGACAACATAGCCATTGAATAAAGATCATTGATTCCCAAATATCTAACCATATTTTATCCGAGGGTCGAGAACTCCGTAGAGTAGGTCCGCAATAAAGTTGGCTAAAATTGTAACTATAGCGATGATCATGAAGATTGCTTGAACTACTGGATAATCCAGTGCTATCAGACTCTCGAAGATAAATGCACCTAGTCCCCGCCATGTGAAGACAGTTTCTGT
>Ga0180438_10008468_pt1 | contig 13068 bp, 11 predicted proteins | sample SS_ome_12_FD_132455 | JGI IMG/M metagenome (GOLD analysis project Ga0180438, IMG submission 132455) | Hypersaline lake sediment archaeal communities from the Salton Sea, California, USA - SS_3_D_2 metaG | ecosystem: Environmental > Aquatic > Non-marine Saline and Alkaline > Hypersaline >...
GAGGTTCCAATCGAGATCACCTGAAAGGCCGCCTGTCTCAAGGCTTGGGTCCAATCCCCAATCCTGCCGTGAATGCTGAGGGTGGCGACAACAACCCCGATCAGGAGCGCCAGGAGATAGTACTTGACCACCGATGATTGCAGCAGCTCCCTGATCTTCCCCGAAATTGCCGCAAACAAGAGGGCAAAGTTTATGCCCGACAAGATCATGAAAACCATTACGACGATTTCCACCGAGCTGCTCCCGTAGTGAGCGATACTCGCGTTTCTGGGAGAGAACCCACCGGTTGCGATCGTGGCGAAGGACGTGGTGACGGCATCGAACAAACCCATTCCACAAAAAAGCAAAGCGATCGTTTCCGATACGGTCAGCCCCACGTAAACCCTGAGGAGAATCTGGACGGATCTTCGGGCGTTGTAGGAGAACCCCCGAAGCCCTCGATCCGGACCTTCGGCGTGGTACAATTCCATTCCCAAAGGCCCGAGGGGCGGCAGGACGGCAAGGGCAAAGATGATGATACCGATCCCCCCGATCCAGTGGGTCGCAGAGCGCCAGAACAGGAGTCCCAAAGGAAGGGCCTCGATATCTGTGAGGATGGATGACCCTGTCGTCGTGTAGCCGGAGACGCTCTCAAACCAGGCGTTCGTGAAGGTGAATTCGCCGCCCCAGAGAACAAAAGGAATGACCCCGATCAGGCAAGAGAAAAGCCAGCTATACACAACAATCGCAAGGGCCTCCCTGTTGGAAACATTTTGCGTATCCCCGGGGACAAAGAGGATCGGGAATATCCCAAAGAGGCTTGCGATCAGGCACGTATAGAGGAGGGGCAGAAAGGCCGGGTCACCGTTCAACCCCGAAATAACCGCTGATGTCAGCAAGAAGCCGGCATTGAGCAAAAAGGTAAACGCCACATAGCGAAGGATCAGGTGCAGTCTCATCGATCCCGCTCCGCATGGGACAATCTTGAGCACAGAGACCGTATGGCCGATGAGAGATCACCGATCTCGTCTTTTGTCTCAACGGTGACATCAAAGGTCTTCTCTCTGTCCATGAATTCCTCGATCCCCTGAGCCATCCTTCTGATGGGATCGACCATGTAATGGTTGACAAAGTAGCTGAATATCAATGAAAAGACCAAAGCGGATATCACGGCCACGATGCCGGGCATCACGGCTCTGTTCGCCCTGCTTTTCAGCTCTGAGGCCGTTTGGTAAAGGGTCTCTTCATTGAGCTGCTTGAGCTCGTTTACGGCAGACTTGACGTCGAGAAACTCGGCATGGAGGCCCGTGAAGTACCAATCCAGGTTTCCCTCCTTGTCGGTGCCAACAATACGTTTCCCCCACATGTCCTTATACACGGTATACCTTTGTCTGATCCTCTCCACGAAATCCCGCTCCCCAGGTATGGTGAGGTTGTTCTCGGCGATTTGATAACCCCTCTCAAAGAGCTCATCTCCGGAATCGATGATTTCTCTGCCCTCCTCCCACTTTCCCAGGAGCAGGAGCAGTATCGCGCTGTCCTCCCTCTCCAGGGCCTCCACCATCATCTCGGCGGCCTTAATGCTTCGGTAGTTATCGTCCAAGAGTTCCTGGACGGACGTGCCGATCGATTTCAACTCGTATATGGACCAGACCCCGGCGATCGCAAGCATCAGCGCCAGGATCAGAAAGCCCGACAGTATCTTGTATCTTAACCTCATGTCTTTCCCCCGATCGTGTGGACTGAGATTTGATGTGCTAGATGTAGATGATACCTGCGCTGCAACCAATGAAACCGTGCAGGATAGGTTCATTCACTTGACAAAGAAGCCGAACAATTTCCCTGCTGGGTTTGATACCAAAATATCCTTCGGTGAACGCTACCTCGTCCTAGCGCTTACCCACCTGCTCGGACAGATGACATAGTAATCCACATGAGAGGAAAAAACCACCCCCCATGGGGTTTGAGATGTCTGCGGGACAGTAGCGACTGGTCGAACAGGGCCCCCAAGGAGCCTGCCTTCGTTTGTTTTAGGATGAACCTGAGAGTCTTTATCTATCGCTGATAGCTGTCTGATTCCGTAAGAAATAGAACTCTCCCCGCTTACTTCCGTGGGGCCATCTCCGAACTCTGTGCCACCGAATGTTAGGTCAAATTGGGGCCACTACAGATCATCGAATAAGGATGAAGTCCTTTTTCCCATACGATCTAAAGCGTCTACATACCTCGTATCCCTCACGACTTCCCTCGTCATTTGTGTTCCCCTCGATCGTTTCTATGTAATCCGTGTGCGATCGTAGAACCACCCCAACATGAGTCCAATCGACAGACGTCCTTCTCACCAAAAACAGATCCCCCACCCCAACCGTTTCTGCCGAAGCATCCCTGCCGGCCAACAGAATCCCACCTTCCCTGGCCTCCATAGCCAGCATATCGCACGAATACGATGGTGCTAGGGGTAACCGTGTCCCGACCGTCTTACACGCCTGTTTCAGGACGTACGACGCAAATCCCGCGCACCATGGCCACGCCGAACCCTCGTGTCCCCCCATATAAAGTCTCACCCACGGACCCTTGTTCTGTCCACCGACTTCCCTTGCCCGGGCATCCAAATGGCGTTGCGCGTACAGCGTGACAACCTTCCCCAGCGGAGAGCCACCTTCTATGCTCCGCACGATCCTCGTTGCCTCGGTCATCGGTGCAACCAACGCTGCATAGGTCTCCTGGCCGACCACCTTGTCATTCTCCAAACCGTACGCTGCCTGAAACAACTCCACAGCCCTTTCTGTTGCCGGACCGAAATCGTCGTCGATCGGCACACAATAACCGTTCAGGCACAACCACTCCTGGACCGCCCTCACCGTCTCTCCACGATGGCCTCGAACACATGGCAATCTTACTGCTGTCATTCTCCCCCCGCCCTTTCTTGACTAACATCCTCGCCCTTCTGCTTGCATCCGATCCCGGCTATAACCTTATCCAGCTTCTTTTCAATCCCGTTCAGCGCCTGCCCTTGTTCCTCCTGTTTCTTGATAACCTTTTCCATCCACACTTTGAGATCGTTCACCCGTTGTTCAACCACGCTGGACTTGATCTCCGCTTCGCTGGCCGTGCTCTGGACAAGAGCGGTGAACGCAAAGCTGGCGCCGAGAAGCATCATGAAAATGCTCACGAATATCGCAAACGTCCTGGCATTGAGCTTGCCGTGAATCAAACCAAACATTGATTCATGGGTTTCCTGCACTCCCTTAACCTTCCGGCACTGCTCCTGAATCTGAGCACAAACCCCTGAATGCTCCGCGCACAACCGATCGCAATGCCCTTTCCGCTCCCCCGTCTTACTGGCTGCGCTCATCAACTCGTCCTCCCTTCATCATCAGTTAGAACATCAGAAACCCTCCGACACCCACCCCTGGAGGCCTCCTCACTTCGGTCGATCCGGTCGTGGTCCAGTTTATCGTCACATCCTCCAACTCCGAGGTAACTCCTGTGCTGCTCTGCTGCCTTTCGAGTGTTGCCTCGATCTGAAGCCATCGGTTCTCAGGCGCAGTCATGTCGTACGGTGATCCTTCGACGCGTGTAGGCACATACGTTCCTGTCGCTACTCTGGTGTATTCGACATGGACCTCGGTTTCCGCTGGACTCGTAGGCCAATTGATGACACTGACCTCCGTATGACCATTCAATCCGGAATCCGAGTACGGGTCGGTACCCTGCCCGAGATAAGCGCCATCCCTGTAAACGTTGATCGAATGGCTCGTTGTGTCGAGCAAAACGCGATAGGTGTACCAAACGCCCGTGCTGACAGAATCGTTGAGCATGTCAGCCCAACCACCACTGGCACGGTAGCGTATCTTGTCCGCGAATATCTGGATTCGGAATTTGTAGGTCCCGTTCTGGTGAGCGATGATCAACCCGTGGTGATCAGCGTTGTAACTGGCCAACTGGTCAAACTTGACCCTGACTTCTATCGTGAGGGCAGAAACGCTGCCCGTGACATAGCGATAAGGGGAAACATTCGAATCGGTCCCACCCGAGTTCCCACATGTGAGATGCAATTGCCCTGAGGGACTCTCCTCGTATGCATAAACGCCGTTGAACGTAAACGTCCAATCGCTATAGTCCTCCCAATCCTCGTCCAGGAGATCCCAAGACGAGGGTTCAGAGCCTGAGGGATACCAACTCGCGCCACTGAGCCCTGATTCACTCGAGGCACTTCTCACTCTGAACTTGACGTTGCTGCTTCCGTTCAGCGTGGCGTTCCATGACAGGCTATCCCACTGGACGCTTTCACCAGCATCATAGTTAATCGTCCACGTTCCTGACTCGTGGCGAGCAGGCGTGTCCTCGTTGTCGTAGCACAATTGGATCTCATCCGCAGCTGCGTGGATGTCCGTATCCAGAAAGTTACCCTTCTGTCCGCTGAGGGGTGGATGGAGACCGGTCGCAACTTTCAAATAATCAACGTGGCATTCGGTTTCCTCGGGAGACGCAGACCAATTGTGAACCTGGATATCGACACGTCCGTTGTCGCTTGACCATACCCGGGCGTCAGTTTTGCTCCCAATCAACGTCCCACCCCGGTAAACCGCTAGATCTCCTCCTCCACTCCCAGGGCTATCGCAGACTATTCGGTATGTGTACCAGACACCCGTGCTGATGCTATCCGAGCAGAACACGTTCCAATCGGTACTGTAGTACCTAATCTGGTCTGCAAAGATAACGAGTATGTACTGGTTCATACCGTTGAAAGCGGTTATCTGAACGCCGTCCTTGATCTGCGTTCCATAGTTGGCAATTTGATCAAACTTGATCCTCAACTCGATCGTGAACTCTGCCTGGTCAGTTACAAAAACCTGGTACTTGCCCGCATCAGAATCGGTCCCAGAACTGTCTCCGGCATTGAGATGGAGTTGAGACGACGGAGATTCCTCCACCGTAGCCGTTCCTGCGCTGATCGAGGTCCAATCAGTGATATCGGACCAGTCCTCGTCCTGCAGGTCCCAGCTCGAGAATCCGAGAAAATCGGCATCAGCGGTGTACGTTTTAGACCCTGCAAAAACAAGACACGAGGAGAACAAGGCAAAAGTGATAATAGCGAATACGGCAATCAACCACCATTTTCGTGCTTTCTCATCATTCAACAAACCGTCCACACAAAACCGCTCCTCCATCACGTCATCCTCCTGCTGGCTATCAATTTCCACTGAACACATGATCAACAGGAAACTCGATTTTCAGTTTGAGAAAGTTTATCGTGTCATCCTCGGTGTCCGCCGTCCGCTTCAGGCCAAAACTCACCATGTCGCCGGCCACCCAATCGGGATCAAAATTCGTCTCCGCTGTCTTCTGGACCAATGTCTGAGTCCCCGCAGTATCAGAGATCGTCGTGGTCCAGTTGACCACGTCCAGCGTTGTCGGGTTGCTCGAGTCATCCCCCCATGTCTTCCACCCGATTGCAAAGGTCACCTCTGCGGGGCTGCTCCCCTCGTTGTAATACCAGATCGTGACCTTCGAGTTGTTGCTGTTGAACGTCGCAGCGTAGTTGTCGGGCATCACAAAGGTCCAAAAGGCCTCCGCATCGTCCCCCGTATCCGCGTTCTCAAACTCGATCTCGTATTGATTGATAACCCCAGATCCGCCTACGACTTGCTGCACCAAATCACTTCCCACAACCGCGCCCTCGGCCGTCAGAACAATCGTCTCGAAATCGGCGTCCGCATCGGCCCGGGCGTCCGAAGCATCGATGTCGACCTCTCGATTCGTCGGGTCGTTTGTGACCGTGATCTTGGCGGAGCCCGCATTGATGTTCTTGAACCGCAGGTCGACTCCATTCTTGTCGTTGTATACGCCGACTCCCCCGACACCGTAATTCGATGCCGTGTTTGCCTCTCCCCCTGCAGCTCCGGCCGTGGTCTCCACCCACACTGCATTCGCCACTGTCGCATCAACACAGATATAGGCCTTGTCGTTTGTCACGTCTTCCCAATGTGAGCCCACCGAATATCCATCATCAGAGTCATCGTTCGCCGTTGGCGCCTGCGTCCCGTCATGCTTGTCCAGTGGCCCTCCTCCGCCTCCAGATTGAGTCGTCTCCGTCCAGACAGCGGCTCCATCCGTGTTGTCGAGACACACGTATTCTTTATCATTGGTCAGGTCGACCCATCTTGAACCAGGCTCGTAACCCAAATCCACATCATCATCGACAGTCGGAGCGGACGTACCATCCAGCTTGATCTTCAGGTTCGCCACGTTTCCAAGGTTCACCTGATCCTTGGTGACGGCGTGTGGATTGTTCGTCAGGCCAAGGTGGTTGTCCCAGTTGCTTTCCTGCGTAGTAGTCGGGATGATATACGCGGATCCATCCGGAACATCATCCGCACTGATCTGCCCGGCATTTGTCCCCCAATCAAGGTGCGTGTCCTTAACACCGTCAGTCTTTATACGGATCTGCTTGCCTGAGGTATCCCGTTCGATCGACGATTCATCTGTCGGGATATTCCGGTAATCCACCTGGTCAGCGGGATTCATTTTTCGCAGGTGTCCCGCATCCATGATCAAGGGTCTGTGTTGCTCAGCAAGCAAGCTTCCTGTTGAACAAATAATGAAAGCAATCAACAACGCGCAAATCCGCTTCATGCTATCCTCCCTCCTTACAGCGTCACATATTCCTCACTGATCCGCACCAGCATCTTGGTGGTACTCAGGGCCCGCCCGATGAACTGCACGATGTTCCCTCCACCAGTCGGGGCAGCACTCACATACTCTCCTGGTCTTGGTTTTACGACCTTTATGGAGTCCACATACACATCGAAATCGTTGGTGTTGCTCGCCACTTCATTTATGGTGATCCTGCCCCAATCGGTGTTCGCCCAATCCGGGGTCCCCTCGCTTCCCGTGGGGTTATCCAGGTCACACTTCAATAGATTCCATCCAACCGATAGCTGGGCCTTTGTCCAATCGAAATAAAGCCTGTGGGTCGCATCGCTCCCTATCTCGAAACGAAGTGCCGTTCCGGAGGCCAGAAGGTAGTCCAGCGTTGGCAGATAAACCCAGAGATAGATCCAATCGCTCGAGTAGCTTGACAGATCTTTGAGCGTTCGGGTCAATGTCCACATCGCATCGTCATTCCCGCTTGCATCAGCATCCACGCTAAGCTTCATCGAGTAATCACCGTCCCGCACGTAGCTGACATCCTGCTCCGGATTCAACGCATCATCGCTCTCGGCCCAATCCGTCACCGTGTCACTATCCCCGCAGTCATCGAACGTCAAAAGAACCTCAGCCGCCGCCAGATAGTACCTCTGGTTTGGAGTGAGGCCGGTCAGTCCGGAGACCACACCGATAATGACCACCTCCCCGTCAGTAGCACCCACGACCGAGACCATCCCCACGGCCGGTTTTGTATCGTCGGTTGCGTCTGCCTGCCCGAATGTGTCGGCCGCTGAGATATACACAGGGTCCCCGACGGAAAAAGACGATGTGTCTATCCCACAGAGCTTTAGTGCTCCAGCCTCGATCGCGTCCTTCAGGTTATTGACGTCCTCGGCATCAACAAGGCTCCCCCGACCTTCATAGCTCACCTTCACCGTTTTGCTGGCGTCGTCTGAGTGGAACGTCAGATCCCCGGTAACGTAGCTGATCATCACCTCTTGGGTCTGCGTCGGCACGTAAAGCTGAACAGTCCAATACTCGGCGGTAAAATCCCAATAGTCGTTCAGATCGAAGTCCTGGCCGGCGCCCGCCCCGAAAGTAACGGTTATCCCGTTTTCCAGCGTGATAGCACTGGTATCGGGTATCGGCACACCACTCTGGATCCAATTCGACCCACCATCTCGACTCCACTTGAACGTGGCGGTCCCGCCAATATCCCCGGCAGTATCTATCTGGACCCTATAGCTCCGATCCACTGCGCCCGTGTAGTGGCCTCCAGACGTGCATGATCCGGATCCCGTACCCGTCTTGGACGTTGTGCCTATTCGAGTGATCGTGACGCCCTCGACCTGATCGGGGACCTCGGCCAGTCTGACCCGATACGGAGGCGAAGCAGGAATAGCGGTGGCCACACCAGTGTATGACTCGTTTACCTCACGCTCATCATATTGCGTCGTCAAGCTCATGGTTTACTCCTCATCACCACTGTTTGTCGTACCCTCTCCAGCTGGCGCCTTGCTTGAACCCGACACCCTCCAGCTGCGCCCACATTGCAGCATTGAAAACATAGGCTCGATAGAAGACAGAACTCGGATGCGGCTGGTAGTAGTTCCCTTTATCCGCATAGATCCCCTGTCCGTAGAGATTCACTCCATACAAGAACGTTCGCTTGATCTCGAAAACCAGTTCAACCAGAAAATACCCAACAGTGTCCGCACCATTCGGCACAGAGAGTTTCAGGTCGATCTCTTTCTTCGTGTTTGAAAAAAAGCCACCAAAACGCCTTACCTGAGACGCCGTGAGCGCCGTGAACACGCTTTCTCCCTCCAGCTTAACAGAAAGGTATCCGTTATCCACGATCTCCTTGCCTAGGGCGTTGGTGGCTCCAGCAGACACCTTCAATTCGATCTCGTCGCAATAGCTGAGATTCTGATTCCTCCCATACCAAAGTTCGAGAGTCTGCGTGTATCGATCAACACCTTGCCTCACCCAATCCTCCTGGATGGTCAGAACCTCCCGATCGTAGGAATTGGGGACATAGAGCTCAACCCTCGCTGCTCCAACGCGCACATTCTCGGGATCGATCATAATCGTGAAGGTGTATGCAACCTGAGTCATCGACTCCGCGGCCAAGCTGTCGGCATCAATTGTCACGTCCACAACCTGCGAATACGAGAAGGAGGACCCGAGAGTGACGGTAACCCGATAGTTCATGCTGTTCCCGCTGTAGGCGAACTCGGAGTCTCCTTTCTGATAGTCAGTCCCCTCGATGTTCACCACTACCGTGTCGATATCAACCCCGTCGCTGCCGTCACCGGAAATGATGTTGAAGGCGACAGTCGTATCAATCGCAACGGCAGTCTCCCCGGTATTCGGCCTTCGGTTTTTGACAGTCGGAGCGACACCCATCTTATTCGTCCTTCTCGGCAGTCAAATCGTAGTCTGCCACACCACCGTCCTTGCCCAACTCATTGACCCACACCCCGAGCGATTTGGTGGACCGGATGGAGTGTTCACAATTCGAGCATATCCATTTCGTTCGGTACTTCTTGCCACCAAGGCCCCTTGCCTCCCGGCAGCCTCCGCAGACCGGACCAAGCGACATCAACCCGTCACATTTCGGACACCGGATCCTTGGAATTTTCTTGCTGATCTGGGAGTGCGATCGCAGATATCTTTCGTTCTTCTCCTCCTCGTCGACTGCTGCGGGATTGATAATAGGACCCTCATCATATCCCTTGCTAACCCTCCTTATCAGTTCCTCTCGTCTGCGGTTTACGATCCTGGCCCTCTTGACGGACACCATCCGCACCTTTCGACTGAGCAGCCGAACATTCACCTTGCCCTTCGTGATGCAGTACATTCGAAGCAGCTTGCTGACGTTTTTCTCTTCCGGCCATAGCTTCCTTGCCTCATCCAACATCTCAGATCTTTGGCTTTGGACGGTAAGCCATCGCAATTCGCCGGCGAGCAGCTTATCCCCGTAGACTTCCTTGATTGCTCGCTGGCTCCCACCAGAAGGGGCTTCGTTCTGCTGCTGCATACCTCGACACCTCAAACCAAAACACTCAGTCAAGTAAAGCCTCAGGGCAGCAGCCCTGGGCAAGCATGTCCGGCGTCCGGACATCATCAATATCACCACATGAATGACCGACACAAAAATCCCAGTGAGAACCACAGCCATAACACGGCGTTGTAGCATGATAAGGGTTAATATCCAGCACCTCCCCCATGAAGGAGCACGGCACCTGAGCTTCATACCCGCAATACTCAGGTACCGGACAGTTCGTGCCACACGTCCCCCACCAACCCGTGAGCGCATCCCCTCCCCACAATTGCAAATAATACGGGGCTGTCGTAAGCTTGTTCACCCGTCTTATCCAGGCTCCGCTGCAGCTGTATTCGTCGTAACCGCATTTGACCCGATAGTAATGACAGTCATAGCTGGGAGCACCTAAATTGCACCAGTTTCCGCTCGTTTCCACGTACTCATCTATCCATGCAACCCAAACACGATAAGCGACCCCACCGGGATTACAGTTGACCGCAATCTGGACTTCGTCCGATGTTGGGTACCCCGGAGGATCAGGGAAGTTCCTATAGTAGTCTTTCACCTGGATCGTCGCGTTGTGGTTACAATACGGATTCGTGCCAGGAGAAGTGTATTTTATCGTGTTTCCAAGCCCGCCATTCGGCGGAGGTAGGTATTCAACCCAAACCGCTTCTCCTTCGGCATCATCAACGCAGACGAAATACTTATTTGTGACAGTGTTGTGCCACCTGGACCACGGTCGGTATCCGTCGCTTTTATCGTCACTGGCCGAAGGACTCACCCCCGCCTCTGTGTGCTTCATCCCTTCCCTGGGACCCTCAGTCTCTGTGAGCGCCCCTCCACCTGCCCCACCGCCTGCCGTCAGTTCCCACACATAGGGGCCACCGCATCCGACCGCCGTGAGATCCTGGCTTTCCCCACAACCCATGGTCGTCGTATCGTATTCAATCACCACGGGTGTGCTGCACGTCTCAATGATTTTGCCTTTTCCACCGATGTCGCTTATCCGGACTGGTGGCTCCTCGTCAATGGCGGGCTCAACGCGGGTCTTGTACACGGGCATAGGCCTGGTGTCGCTGTGCATGACCACCAGACAGTCCCCGATCTCGAAATTCCCTTCCACGATCTTCCCTGAACTCGTCATGAACAAATTCTGGTCAATCTCGTGGGCCACGGTTTCGTAGGTGTATGTGAATTCGTCTCCACCAGCCATCAACTGATCCCCACCAGTGCCTTAACATGCGGCGAGCCTGAAATCGAGGCAACGAACCCAACCTTTCCCACCGTTGAGTTCGTGTCCAACATATCCGCCCCATGCACAAGACCATGGGTTACCGAAACCCCTTGAGCCAATCCCTGCGCTGGCTCAAGCAACAATGACTCTCGAATCCGCTTTTCCCTCCTCAGCCAATCTCTCTTGGTCATGAGGCCTTCCCTTCGATCGATATCCTGGTGACAATCTGCCCCGCCACACCATCCTTCGTCTTTCCAAAACCGGCGATCATGTTGTCAGTTATCGAGGCTATGGCAGGGATCTGAGTACCACCACAATCAATCGTCCCGAAGCTAACCTGCCATCCTACGTCGATCGGGATATCCGCAGGAACCTCGAAATCACGCGTAACGGTCTTCAGCGGGGCAACCCTCTTCTCTTTGATAATGCTCTTGATCCGTTCAGCATCCTCCCAGGACACGATGTTCGGATTCGAGACAACAATCGCCGGCGCATCCATGACACCTTCGGTTTCCTCAAAATCCTCCGCATAGACCTGCATCAACCGATGGATCCTCGGGTACTTCGGCACACGACCTCGAAGCTGGGTTACTGTCGAATGGTGCAACCCATCACCGATCGCCCGAAGAAACCCACCGTGCTGCCTTATCGTGACGTGCTTTTCATAGATATCCGGCGTGAGCTGCCGGTACCTCGTGATCTTCTCCTCCACGATTCCCTTGTCAACGGTCGTCTCGTACTCCTCGCTTCCGTCTGCGCTGTAGTAAACATCAGCCAGACTTGTCTCAACCCACATCCCCGGCTGGTCACTCAACCTCACCACGTCTGTTTCCCTGGTTTCGTACTCCTCGAGCAGAGCCCCGTTCTTGGCATATGTCCTGACGGTGGTAACCACATCCACCATGGGCTTGAAGTACCGGTACTGAGCCCCCCACGTCTGGACAATCATCCACGAGTATCTTCCAACGGTCGCAACCATTTTCTTCAATCTCGGCCGCTCGTACCCCTCACCCGTGAATTCGTACTCATGTGTCTCGATCCGGTGGACAGTGGTTTCACCAACCAGCGAGTTGTAGGTCTTGACCTCCTTGGAGATCATATACTTAGGGTTCCCGAATACATCCAGCATCCAGGTCTCAATCCCCGTGGTCTTATCGTTCATGGGCTTATCCATGGGCGTTGAATCTGAATACACGCCGGCAGCCAATGTCTTCTCCCCCGTCATTTTGTTGATCGTTTCAGTCGTACCCGACATCGTGATTTTCATCATGACGTTGGATTCCTGCTCCGACACCGTCGTAACCGTCGACTCCTTTGGATCCTGCGTGTACCCCTTGTACTTCGATCGGATCCATTTCCCCATGCCCCCTTTGACCTTGACCTGCGTGACTTTTGCATCCGGGTTCAGATTTTCTCGCTGGCTCACCATCTTCAGCCGGTTCAACTCAACAACACCGCCATGGAGGGGATCATCCAACAAGTAGACGACTCCTTCGCTCGTATAGATGATCGGCATGAGAAAACTCACGACCGACAATATCGTGTCCATGAAACTGGCCGAACTCGAGGCGTTGATCTGCCTGAGCCAGTAGTTGTAGCAGTTATTGTAGACCGTGATGTCCGCTCGGGTTGCCAGATCCTCTATAACCTCATTCGAATTCCATCCACCAGTCCTGTCCTCCGGATCGCAGAAACGGATCAACGGCACGTAATCGAGGTTCGAATAGTCATCCTTGCAGGCGATATCAAAGTCCTCCTTCTCGCGCTCGGTCATGGACATGTACATCAGCGACTTTTGAGGAGCCTTTTTCGCCAGCCTCCCGATGTCCTCGTTGCAAAGCAGTGTGCTGACCCACCCATCCTCTCCGGTCGTCATCCTGCGCTCAACCACGAAGCCCTGGATCCCTTTGAACGTAATATCCGCATCCGGACCGTAGGTCGAGATGATTTCGGGAATGGTAATGGAGAATTCGTGGCCGAAGGTTCCCCTGCGCTTCTGGAGGGTCCAGGATCGAATGTTGTATCCCGGCAAGGCGTTCTCTTCGATGATATCTTGAAGTTTATCAGTCACCTGCAAATTCCCTTTACTTAACCTGCTTCTCCCAGGATGCTGACTCCAAAGTTGTTTGTTCCTCCCAATCGATTTTCA
>Ga0180438_10008469_pt1 | contig 13067 bp, 10 predicted proteins | sample SS_ome_12_FD_132455 | JGI IMG/M metagenome (GOLD analysis project Ga0180438, IMG submission 132455) | Hypersaline lake sediment archaeal communities from the Salton Sea, California, USA - SS_3_D_2 metaG | ecosystem: Environmental > Aquatic > Non-marine Saline and Alkaline > Hypersaline >...
AATAATCTCACCCGCTCTTTTTTGAACCTTAATCTTCTTAAAAACTTCAAAATAACTATACCTTAAATAACTCACTCAAAATAATATCACCCTCTCTCCTTTTATACTTTTATACACTTTATAATATACTTAATATTATACATCTTTTTTTTTATTCTCTAAACTTTTTTCAAAAAAATATTTATATTAAAATTAATTATATAATTTTAAAAATTTTGTTTTTGTATTTATAATTAATTCTTTTATCTTCTCTTTTATTCCTTCATAATTTGAATCACTTATTATATAATAATCTTTTATTAATTTATTTTCCATTATTATTATATAATCTTTTGTCTTTTCTAATATAATTACATTTTGATTTATATCTTTTAGTTTCATATTTTTTATATTCATATATATTCTTATACTTTTCAAACTTTTATTCTCTATATATGAACATCTTATATACCACTCATTTTTTATATCTTTTATATATGGATTAAATACTTTTATTATTTTTTTAAATTCATCTAAATTATTTATTTTTAACTTTAAATTATCTGGTATATTTATATCAATTTTCATTATATTTGATATTTTATCCATTGCATTTATTTCATCTTTTTTATTATCAAGATATTTTATATAATTTTTTACAGATTGTTTTACTGTTTCTAAAAATATATTTTCTATATTATCTTGACTATATTTTAAATCTTGTAATAAATTATATAAATTTATTATTTTATTATTATCTAATTCTTGACTAGTTAAGCAATTATTTAAATTTTGATTTGTAATATCTATATAATCTATTATATTAAATACACATTTAAAACTTTCTATTATTTCTTCATTATTTATACATTGATTTATATTACTTGGTGTTATTATATATATAGGAATATTCGAATTTATGTTTTGATTATTAATCATATAACTACCGTATTTATATTTTGATATTTTTGATCGTAATGATATTAATATACTAAAATCTGGATTTACTTTATTTACATCATGTATAAATTTATTTACTTGACGAGTTTCAACATGCCATCTATAATTTTTTATCTCCACTAATATTTTTTTATTATTGTAAAATATATGAATATCTCCTTTATGATTTTCATTACCAACATATTTTATTTCTAAATTTTTATACTTATCCGATTTATTTTTTAAATCTTCTAATAAATCATATATTAATTGTTCACCTGTCTCACCTATTTGCCTACTAGATAATATTGAACCTATTTCTACTGACTCTTCTGATTTTATCCTTTCTATATGACTCTCTAATATTTTTTCTATACTATCTTTTGGTATACTATGAACTTCACCAATATTACTAACATTACCTACATTATTCTCTAATACTTCTACTGAACCTGATATATTATTATTTATATTTATCGTTTCTATATTTATTATTCGCTTCTCTTCTTCTAATATTTTTTTATCTTCACTCTCAGAAACTTTATCTTTAATTTTTTCAAAATTACTAGATTCTATAATATTATTCATTATTTCTTCATTTTCATTCTCTTGAACTTCTTCATTCTCTTGAATATCTACATTCTCTTGAATATCTACATTCTCTTGGATATCTTCATTATCTTGAATATCTTCATTTTCTTGAATATCTACATTCTCTTGAATATCTACATTCTCTTGAATATCTACATTCTCTAAAAAATCTAAATCATTTTCTAAAAAATCTAAATCATTCTCTAAAAAATCTAAATCATTTTCTTGAATATCTGCATTCTCCAAATAATCTAAATCATTTTCTAAACTTTTTTTTTCATCTTCACATATTAATTTATAATTAATTAGATCTGATAATACTGAATCTTTATCTGAAATTACTTTATCTTCTACTAATATGTCAAACTCATCTTTTATATTAATTTCATTTGATGGTTTATATATATTATTATATATATGATCATCTGTTAGAATTATATTATTATCTAATATTACTTCATTTGATATATAGTTTGAAAATATATTTTTTATTTCTTTTAATATATTATCTGATTTTATATCTTTTGATAATGATGATAATTCATATAAGTTGATTAATATAATATGTTTTTCCATATTTTTTTATATATTTATATTTTTATAATCACAAATAATATCTAAAAGTATTAAAAGTTTTTTCACATAATTTATATCACTCAAAATAATCTCACCCGTTTGTTAAATTTTTTTTTATATTACCTATTATTTTTTATATTATTATATAGTTAGATTCACCCTTTATAATTTTGGAATACTTTTTTTTATTATGACTTTTTTTGTTGAACTTAACTCATTATATTCCAAACATAAACGTCCTTTCTTTAGAACTGTTTGCTTAATATTATTCCCTTATTATTATCGAAGAATACTCATCACCTTTAAAACTTTAGATAATTTATATCAACATAATTATAAAATTATAAAAAAATAAAATTATAAAAAAATAAAATTATAAAAAATATTTTTTTTTCTACAAATTATACTCCGATATATTATTTATTATATTCTCCATCTCACATTCCATACATCTTATTTCATTTTCACTTTTCCCACTTTCTAAATTATTTTCTAAACTTTCTATATTTAAATATGCATCTTTATCATTCCTTATATCCGAATATTCTATTATATATACTGATAGATTATAATTACTTAGTATATTATTTAATATTGATACATTCGTTATATTCACCATCTCATATGATAAACCCGTCATATATACTATCTTATCTAACAGTAACTCATAACTCATAAAAAATAATGCACCATCTAAGATCTGACTCTCCGCTAATATATACATCTTACTATTTCTATAATTTTAATTTTTTATATTTCTAAACTTAATTCAATTTTATAAAAAAAATATTAAATATATTAAATATATTAAATAATTATAATGGGAAAATAAAATTTATTAATTTCTACTAATTTTAAACCTAAGTTCTTTATTACAATTTTTATTATTACATGTCCACTTATAATAAGCATCTTTGCGACACCTTAATTTATTATGTGATTTACATAAAGAACAACTTCTAAAATCACCATGATTGATATTAGAATTATGAATATTTATAGAACATAAATAGTCATTGTCATTGTTTATTAATTTTATCCAATTATTTAATTTATTATTTTTATGTAATGTAAAATTTGGTTTATAAAATGATCTATTAGATCTACTTACAGAAGTAAATAATATGTTATATAAAACATAACAATTTATTTTATTTTTTACATCATATAATTTATATAATGTAAAAAATTGTGTATTATATTTATTAATAATAATATTATTAATTTCATCGTGATAAATGGTAAAATTATTACCATTGTGATCAATACATGAAATTGTAAATTGTAAATTATTATCAGACCAAACTAATAGAACAAATTTATCACAAGTTGGACAATATATTAATATATTATTATTAGTATTCAATATTTTTAATAATTTTAATAATTTTTTTTTAAGTGGGTCCTCTGCGGATCCTTTACCCACTGTAGCTGCGTTATCAGCTATATCTTTAGAAGGAAACTTAATATAAGACATCTTCAAATTAATTAATGAAAAAAAAATTCAATTTTACAAAAAAAGAAATTAAGATTGGATTTTATACTCCACAAATGTGAAGGCGGAATTATTCCAGATAAAGAATATAGGTAATTAACCTAATATAATGCAGCTATCCATCATCTCCTACCCCATCTTTCGATGTATTACTGTTATTTATTAATTACTGCCTACAGATATAATTACCTGTTCTTATTAATAAATATAATAACTAAGATTTCCCACAAATCTTAAAATTATTCCAGGGTTGTCTTAATTTCAATTCTCTCTCAAATTTTTTTTTATTTTTATTTTTCTTTTTATTTGAGGAAATTAAAGTCTTTTTTATAGATAAGACTTTGGAATATCTTTTATATCTTTTATATGATTTTTTACGATAAACGCACATAAAATATCATATTGTTTTATTCGATTTTCAATTTTAATATTTAATAATTTTAAAACTTCATTATCAAAATCCGTAAAATTAATTTTAGTCGCTAATTGTTCAGATTTTAATAAAATTTTATAACATTTATTAAATCTAGCTAAAGATTCGATATCAGAAGATTGTATATTGAAAGTAAATGGATTTGTATTATGTCCATTTTTTGATTTTTCTGCAATTATTTTCATTAATAAAAATTCTGATAGAACACCATTCATAGTAGAATGGGAAGAAGCATGAGCAAAACCAAAGATGACACAAGATAAGCACCGACAGTTATGTTCACCATATTTAATATTTTTTTCTTCATTAAATATTTGACAATCTCCACAAGTGCAATGTGGTGTTGATTCTGTTATTCTATCATTATGATGAATAATACTTAAAGCAAGTCTAGCTAATTCAGCATATAAAATATCTTCTTCATCTTCTGAATCTGAATCACAAAAGTTATATTTTGGTTTTTCATCTTTTTCATCTTTTTCATCTTTTTCATAAAAGTTATATTTATTATTATTATTTATAGACATTATTATTATTATTTTATAAAATTATTAATTTACAAGTGGGATATAATAACTATGGTATTAATAAAAAAAAAATTCAATTTTAGAATTATTTATAATAAAAATTTTTTATTAAATAGCATCAATTTTAAAATATAAATATACATTAATTATTATGTGAATTATATCCAATATTATTATAATATCTAAGATTTTTTTATATTTTTTATGTTTTTTTATGTTTTTTTATGTTTTTTTAAGGTTTTTGAGAGTGCTAGTGAGATCTGTGAAAATAAATCAAATAATATTGTAAAAATAAGTAATTGCTTTAATTACTATGAAGAATATCCTAGCAAAATTTATTTAGAATATAATAATAAATATATAAATATAATATGTTTCTTCCTTGCAATTGTAATAATTGGTCTATATTATTATTATGATTTTGATTTAAATATAGAAACTCTAAAAATTCAAAAGTATATATGTAAAAAAAGTTTGGGTTCCTCAGGGAAAAGTTTACTATGTAAACTTCGCCTATGCGCCCATATAAATAAAAGTTGAATTATAATAATAAATTTATAATTATGTCTAAGTCAACTGATAATTTAAAAATATACGGGTTCCCTTGGGAAAAGTTTGCTATAACAAACTTCGCCTATGCGCCCAGATAAAAAATGAATTTGAACCTGATTATTTTTTAGAATTACTTAATAGTTCTGAAATATTTCCAAATTGTAAATTTACTTGTAATTATATGACATCAAACTGTGATTACTATAGGTGCTATTATATATTTGAAACAAATATGAATGATTTTACAAATATTAAAAATAATTTACAAAATTATTGTAATAATTTATTTAATGAAGTAAGTATTAAAATATCTATATTATCTGATGATACTTATGATAGATTATTAGGTAGTATTGAAAATACTGAAAATATTAAAACATTTTATTTACATATATCAGCTAGTTATTATAATTATGAATATCCAGATTATTAATTTAGTTTTAATTTTAACTTCCAAAAAAAATTAAAATTATTAAGTTAGTTTTCAAAAAAATTAAAAATATTTTTTTTATAAAATTTAAAATTGAATTTATGATTAAATTAATAAAAATTATTTAACACTTACGTAATATATTATGAGTTTTTTAAGAATTACATCTAATATTATTTTAAATAAAAAGTATATTAGATCAATTGAATATTGCAAAGGAAGCAATGGTATATTATTTAAATACCAAGAATGTATTATTATAAATTTACAAGAAAATTATAATAGAAAAAAAATACATAGAAGAAAAACACATATAATAAAACCAGATGGTAGTTATGATTGTAATTTTTCATCAAATAAAAAAAATAAAATTTATTATAAACAAATTAAAGAAGAATTTTTTCCAGATTATTAATTTAGTTTTCAAAAAAATTAAAAATATTTTTTTTATATAAGTTTAACAATTTTTTTATATAAATTATAAATCATCAATAACTGAATTAGCATTTTCAGTATTTTCTTTTATAAATTTATGATTAACATATACTTGATTATATAAAGTTCCAACTTTTGGAATAGCACCAATCATAAGTGGAGCAGTTATTCCATAAATTTTATTATTATATTCATTAGCAGCGGATTCTACTAATACTTGTAAAGCATGTGAAGTTCCAGTTCTTAATAAAGTGTTATATCTTTCTCTTAATTTTATTCCTAAGTTTTCAATAGAAGTAGGATAACCTAAGCAAGTCATATTATCTGCATATAATGCAAAGTGAGAAGGATAAACATTATCTTTAAGGATGGATCTTAAGTTTATAATAATAAGATTACGTGCAGCTTCTATTCCATATAATTTATAAGTTGTAAATATATTATCACAAAATGATTTATCTTTATCGATTGATTTTAAATATACTAAATCATTCATGTTAATACCATTTGATTCAATCATAAAACCTTTTTTATCTAATTTAACACTACCATCTTTTTCAACAACAGGATAATTATAAGGTTTAATTTGAACAGATTGAATTCCTTTTAATCCTCTAATACTTGTATATAATAAATCATTACCTAATTTTCTAATTTTATCTTCTTGAATATTTTTATCTTTAAAAATAGTAGTTGGAAAATATATTCTTATTTTTAATTCATTTTTAGTATTTTCAGGAGTATAAATAAAATATAATTTAGGATATTTTTTTTGTAAGCCAGAAATAATTTCTTCCATAGAAATATTTTTAAAAATTAATTTTGTTTTATTTAAAATGAACATGATGCACCATTTAGTTAAATTTTTAGGCATAGTAATTATTGAATATTTTTTAAAATCTTCTATTAATTTTTTATCAACTTCAGCATATTCAGGATACATTGGATTTTCAATTCCACTTTCTTCATAAAATATCATCCATTCTTTACTTAAGATTGATAAATTAATAGTTTCAATTCTATTAGCTACTTCTTGAACTGCAAATTTATTAAATTTTATATCATCATTTAAATGTATATGCATAGATGGATTTACAATTTTATCAGCAGATTTTACACCTAAGATTCCTTTAAATTTATTTAATCCATCTTTTTTAGTTCCACCTTCAACTGAACGATGATGTGAATCTAACATATATTGTGTTAAAGGTTCACTAATACATTGTGCTGCTAAAATACCAACAGATTCACCATAAGGTATAAATGAATTTAAATATTTTATTTTTATTCTTTCAATTATATTTTTTAATAATTTAATATTCATAGTTTCTAATGTTCTTGGATTTATATATGAACGATATAAGATTTTAAAAATTGTAAAAGTATAATTAACATGTTCAGATACATATCCGGAATAATCTGAATTTAAATATAATTTATATAATTCATTTATAAAATTATCAGAATAATCAATCATTTCTTTTAATTCTGCTTTAGTAGCATCTTTTCTTTTTTTACCTTTAAGTATATCAGTTTCCCAATTATAAATAATTGTATCAATAATACGTTTAATATTAACTGGAGAATATTGTTTATTTTTAAAAGATAAGACAGAATCTACTAATGAAATATTTAAATATATTTTTCTATATAAATTTCTATCTAATTTAATTTGTTCAAAATAATCTGGATAATCTTTATGAAAATATTTTTCTTTTAATTCATTATTATTTAATAATACAGTTGGAAATTTTACAATTTCAACTTGTGTTGGATCAATAGCATTACCTGCATATGCAAATTGAACTATTTTACCATAAGGATTATAAGTAAATCTTCTATTATCAATTATTAATGATTCATTAGATTTTACTCCTTTTCTATTTTCACCACCAGTAACTGAAGTAGATAATTGTTTAGTGACGATATCATATCTTGAATTTTTAGAATTAGCAAATACTTCTAATAAGTTTTGACCTTGAACATAAGAATTAGATATGAAACCTCTACTTAAAGGTTTGGTTTCAAATCTTGGAGAAAATGCTGAAGTTCTACCAAAACTTAAATTCTCTCTTAATCTTTCTCCATTAATTGTGATTTGTCCAATAGATGCACTAATATTATATAAATTAACAGGTTTACCTTTAGCACCATATTGAATCATGCTAAATAAATTATTATCACGAGTATCCATATTTTTTAATATTGGTTCTATATAAACATCCATTGTATTTAATATTGATATTTGTTGATTTTCATAAAATTGACGAGTAGTTTGACCAATAGGAGGAATAACTTCACCTCTATCTAATTTATCAGTAAATTCTTTTGATTCTAATTTAACTTTACTTTCAATTTTTTTAATTTGTTCACGACCAACTTTATCAACTATTAAATCTCCAAAGTTTAATGAAAAACCTTTATTACTTATAAAGTTTAAAACCATTTGTTGATATTGATAAATAATTTTTAATGCAATTTCAACACCATATTCTAATGCAATGATATGAAAAATACCGCCATTAGCTCCTTCACCAATTGAAGATTTATCTAATACACCAGATATTAATTGACCTTTTCTAATTTCTACTTTTATTTCATCAGCATTATAATCTACAAAAGGTGCATAAGATTCATTATAATATTTTGCACGACCTGAATAATTTATTGGTTTTAATAACATTGAAATTAATTCTCTACCAGTATATTGATCTTTATCTAATATTGGAGTAATTCCAGTATTACTAAACATTTTCATAGCATGTCTTCTATTTATTATAACATCTGAACGAGTCATTAATGCAGATGCAATTACACCATCTTGAGCTTGACCATTAACTGGTGATGCTGTCTTTTCTGATATAAATCTACGTTGAACACCTGCAACCATATAAGCTTCATTACGTGTCATTGGACTTATTACTATCCATCCATTCATTTGATCACCGTCAAAATCCGCATTATAAAAAGGACATGCCATAACATTTATTTGTTGTGTATTTATTGGTTGCCTTCTACTTGGAGTTTCTTTTAAAATTCTCATTTTATGTAAAGCAATACTACTACGAGTTAATGTTGGTTGACGATTCATATCAATTTCATCACCATCAATTAAATCTCTTAATATTGTATCTCCAATTTCTAATATTGGTTTTACTAATGCATCAATTGATCTAAATTTATTATCTGATTTTTTAATTATACCAGTGCAACCTGGATACTTTTCTAATCCATTTAAATAATAAGTCATACATTCATCATAATTATAATTTTGAACTCTTATACTTATTTGAATATTTTTTGCAAATTGTTGAGGAATACCAACTTCATCTATTGGAATATTTGGACTACCTGTTATTACTGCACGAGTTACTTTAAATGTTCTCTTACCTAATAAAAACTTACGAGATATTCCATATTTTCCTTTTAATGCTTCTATTAAAGTTTCATTATATTGACCTGTTATTCCATATGATGCAGCATCTACTACACTTGGAGAATTTATAAAATCATTATAACTTTTATTTAACATATAAATTTGATCCGCATATTTTCTATCTATTTCTATTCCTATCTTTGGAGGTAATCCTACTGGTAATCCTACATTATTTTGATAAATATGAATTATCATTGGAGTTAATCCTCCTGATGTTTTTTTATCTCCCATTGATTTCTCATTTGGTCTTATTGTTACTGATGGAACTTTTATTACATCTAATACATAATTACTTGGATGAACTTCTCTTCCTAATACTTCTAATGTATTCTCTGTTATTCTTTCTAATATCTCTTTTAATATATGAGGATATACTATTCCTGTGTTTTCCACTTTCTTTTGTTTTTCATCATAATATTTTACTGTAAAAAATATATCTGAATACGGATTTTTCTTTTCTGAATCCTTTGCTATATGTGGATTCACATATTTACAATGAGGACATTTTATATTTTTACGTGCTCCTCTTACTTCTTTTATTATTCTATTTAATCTTTGTTCTTTTGGAATACTTAAATATTTTTTACTACTCTTTGTTAATAATTGACCACATGAAAAACATATCACCTTTAATACTTTCTTACAATCACTACTAAATATCTTTTGAAATACTGGATATCTTAATTCTATACTCCCTGAATGTCCTGGACAACTATTCTCACCTGGACCACTTCTATTTTTACATGTTGAACATGAATATCTTGGATTTATTGTTCCCATATGACTATCATATACTCCATTCTCTACTGGATAATCATTCTTAAATTGATCTTTCTTACTTATACGTATATATGATGTTCTTTTATTATGCTCTGTTCCACTTACACTGAATTTTACTGATTTTACATATCCCGGATTATACATTCTTATTCTATTATATTGTTTTTATATTCTTTTATATTCTTTTATATTATTTTATTTCAATTCAAATTTATCCAAAAAATTTTGTATATTATATTTATACGGTTATTTCCTCAAATTAATTTATTATAAAAAAAATAATAAATTATTATAATGTTAATTCTCCTTTAATCTTTTTTTTATCCTTTAATCTTTTTTTTATCCTTTATGTTCCCCAACACATTCGAATATAACCTCCATATTCTTCTATACCTTCATTAAAACAATAATATCTACCTAATAAATTATATCTATGATAACCATATAATACATCACCTTCATGCATATCTTCTTTGCACCTTCTTAATAATTCCAATCTAGTATCCTCATTATCTAAATGAAAATAATAATCTATATTTGTTTTATCACTATTTTTTAATAATGGATATACTTCTAATAATTGAATTACTTCACTTACTGTTGGAGATCTTTGAAAAAATTCTGAAATTAATTTTCCAAATTCTATAAATACATATTCTGATCTATCTCCTAAGTCAAAATCTAATTCATATAGTAATTGCTTATTTTTATTATCATCATTATACCAACAACCACTATTATACTTTATTCTTATTTTATTACCCAAAGAATCTGGCGATTTACTCATTTTATTTATATTTTTTTTATATTTATATAATATCAAATTCAATTTTTTAAATAATCATGGAAAAACATATGTTTGATTATTATAGCTTATTACACTTCATTTCCGGATTCTACATGTTCATCTTTATTGCATTGTTCTTCCCTAATATATCTTTCGCATATTCATTCATCATTCTATTCATTTCTCATGCTCTTTTCGAAATTGTTGAAAATTCCAAATATGGAATCGCTTTTTTAAGTAAAATAAAAATATGGCCTGGAGGTAAAGAAAAACCAGATTCTTTGTTAAATTCAGTGGGTGATCAGATTAGTGCAATATTAGGATGGGGTCTTGCTTTCATCATATTTACTAAATTATAGTTGACATTTTTTTCTTTGTCATTATTTTGTAGGTTCTTTACTACCTTCTTTACTACCTTCTTTTTTTTTATATACTCTGTATTTTCAAACTAACCAGGGATGACCCTGCTCCCCACCACCTTCCTCAAACTTTTTTTTTTATAATACTTTTTATAAAAATTTTTTAAAATGTTTAAATATTCAAAAGTTAGGGTATAAGGGTGGGTTGCATGACCACTTGTATGGTCATTATTTTTTTTAGTATATAAAAAAAAAGAAGGAAGTAAAGAAGTTAGTAAAGAACCTACAAAATAATGATGAAAAAAAAAATATAAAGTTTATTTTCACTTTATTTTTTTAAATTATACTAATATTATTAACATTAAGTAATAAAAAAAATATAATAATTTTATTTAATATTAAATATGTGAAATATTCATATAGTTCAATATTTGGTTAAACAAATACTTTACATTTCATCATTATTATAATCTAAGCGTGAACTGCTTTGCACTTCATCATCATCATCATCATTATTATCATAATTAGAAATAATATATAAATTAGGAATACAAGAACGTTTTTTCCCGCCAAATAATGTAGATCTAAATTTTTTTTTATATAACTCAGGGTATATATCGTGTAATCTTTTACTAAACACAGAAAGTTGAATATTATCATCTGGATTATCTTGACAATATCTATTATAAATATAATCAACAGGAATAAGTCTTATTTGATTATTAAGTTTTGGGTATGTATTAATAATCCATTTGTCATAATCATTATTAATAGAAAATCTTGAATTAGATTTAACAAGGTTAACATTAGTCCAACTTCTGATAGAATCTACAGCTTGGAGATTTTCAATTTGTATTTTTGTAAAATAATTAGGTGGGTTTAATTTTATTTTATTACCATTATTATCAGTATATTTTATTCTAACTTTTAATAAAATATTAAAAAATGATTGACTATAATAACCAGAATTAATATTTGATTTAAGATTATAATTAATAAGTTTATGATTTCTCGTATTAGGGTCCCAGTATAAGGATTCTTGATTTGCGAACCAATTAGGGAAGTTAAAGAAGATTAACCGATTTGCTACTGCGTTTTCTTCAGTTTGAAAATTAAGATCTCGATTAGTATAAATAATAGAAGTAGATTGAGGAACAAACTCAACAATATCATTTGAACTTTTATATAAATCTCTTACTGAAAGTGTATCATTTCCAGTGAAAGTTTTAAATTTAGAATTTTTAATTTTATTATCAATACCATCAGAATCAACTTCGGGTATTTCAACGAATCTACAACCTTTACATCTTAATAATTCAGGTTGAGCGGCAGATGAACTTTTATCATGTATAGTAAGATAAGTAGGAGATAATTGAGCGACATAAGTTTTGAATGTATTTTTTAATAAGTCGGAGAAAGTAGATTTTCCATTTCGAGAAAGTTTTCCAACAAATACTAAAGCTTTTTCTTGTTTATTATAGCCATCCATAGAGAAAGCTAAGATATAAAGAAAGTATTCAACAATTTGATTAATAGATTCATCAGGTAAATCAGTATCAGGATCTAACCAACTTTTAATAATATTTAATAATTCAATATCAGAATCAAGAACATCACAAATAAATAAATAATCCATAATATTATTTTCAGTATTTTGTATTAGATGTTTATTATTAATAATAGATTCAGAAATATTAACTCGGGTAGATTTAGTGATATAATGTTCTTTATTATGTTTTAAAAATTGT
>Ga0180438_10008472_pt1 | contig 13066 bp, 18 predicted proteins | sample SS_ome_12_FD_132455 | JGI IMG/M metagenome (GOLD analysis project Ga0180438, IMG submission 132455) | Hypersaline lake sediment archaeal communities from the Salton Sea, California, USA - SS_3_D_2 metaG | ecosystem: Environmental > Aquatic > Non-marine Saline and Alkaline > Hypersaline >...
ATGATCTGAATAAAAAATTAAATTCAGGACTTAGTACATTCTTAAATGAGCTTAAATACTTTGTAGGGCATGATCCACGAATGGTTGCTATATCTTCTAAAGATCCTAGTAAGGTAACTTTTTTTCAAAAGATTCCTGGTACAGATATATCTGATATCGAATCTGATGAAAGTAAAAGAGCTAGAACAACTCTTGGTAAATATATAAAGAGAATATTTATAAAGGATTATATAAAAAAGGCAAGAGTAGGGTCCGGTAGAATTGAAGAATATATGAATGACAAATTTATAGATGATTTTGTGCAAAGGGTAAATCTTAAGATTCAACAAAGTCTTGATCTTCTTGGAAAAGATTTAGATGAAATATCCGGTCAAGACTTGCAAGATTTTTATGGTGTTGGCGCTCAATCATGCATGTCCGGTGGTGATTGTTTTAAAATGCAGATTTTAGCTAGAAATCCTGATAAAGTATCTTTAGTTACGATGCAAAATAAAGCAAGAGCTTTGCTTTGGACAACGGATGATGGAACTAGGGTTCTAGATAGAATCTACCCATCTGGAAGCAAGTATATATTACCTTTTAGAGAGTGGGCTAAGAAACAGGGTTATGTTGTTAGAGAAAATCCAGATCAGGTAGTAAGTGGCACTGTAGAATTATCAGACGGTAAAACTCATACTATTACTTTAAACGTAGATGATGTTAGAGTTTTTCCATACCTAGATACCTTTAGATGTGGAGAGTTTTCTAAAGACTTAAGTACATTGACTCTTTCAAATAATCTTAATTTTGGAGATTGTTTGTTTGAAGAGACAGATGGTTCTTTTGAAGGAATTGAAAATTATGATATTAAAATAGAGCCTCAATATCCTTGTCCAGATTGTGGAGATATGTTTGATATACACGATTATGATGTTGGAGTAAATTCAGACGACGAAACTGTTTGTTCATCTTGTGCAGAGAATTATATTTCATGTGAAGAGTGTGGCGATATAATGCATGTTAATGATATCAATAGATTAGATGAGAGTTATTATTGCGAAGGTTGTTATAATAATAAAACTGTTGAATGTTCTGATTGTGGGGCTCATTTCGATTATGAAAATGAAGGGCATATAACAGATGCTGGCTATAATTATTGTGATGAGTGTGCATCTAAATATCCATATTGTAAAGATTGTAATAAGTTATTAGATGATGATGTAGGTGATAAAGCAAACAAAATTTATAACGAAGATGGAAGTGAAGAGATATATTGCGAAGATTGTATTGATGTAGAAGATATCAAAAAGTGTAGACGATGTGATAAGGGGCTTACTTATGAGCCTGAGAAACAAATGTGTAATGAGTGTTTAGATGAAATTGAGGAAGCTGCGAGGGAATCTGAAAAAAGACAAATAGATGAATCTATTAAATCTAAACAGTTAATGGTGCCATTTAGTGAAAAAGAAATGGAAGTAAATAAAATGATAGCGGATGCGTCTAAAGAGGTTAGACGTCTATTTGTTATGGCTAACCTATTAGAGAAGGTCTTTTAGTAAAGATTTAATTCTGCCAACATAAAACATAGCAGATTCATTATCATTATGGACTTTTTCCCAATTTCTAACTAGATATTGAAGGAGTTTCATTGAGATTAGGAAATTGGGGTTCTGGAAAACTGCATCAAACATGTTTTCTGGAGAAATAAATTGATACAGTTTCGTGGCATTTTCATGCTTTTCTTCAGAAACCTTTAAGACTTTACATTTGTTATTTCTGGAGTTCTTCGTTAGTTCCAAAGCTTCTTCTATAGGAGCCAAATCAACATCTAGCTCACATTCAACAAATGATAGTTTTTTACTTGTAGAGGGATTATAGTTAGCATTCCCATATTCTTCAATGACTGTCAATGTGTACATTCAATTCTCCTTGCTCATGTAAGTAATGCACCTACATTAGCATACAAAAATAATCTTGTCAACAAGTTTTTTTTGCTAAATTTACGTTATTATATTTAGGAGTTTATGTTTTATAGTAAATTATACAAGCTTGCGGACAAATTTGCTGCTTTGACAGATGAGCAATATAAAGCCGTGTTAAGAAACCCTCAGATGATGCATTTACTTGATAGAACGGATAGGTTAGATGAATTTTATAGGAGTATGCCTGAAACTCCTTTAAGTGAAATTGAAAATAGATTATCTGGTATATCCGAAGGTATTGTTGAAAAAAGCAAAAAGCAATTTCCTGAGAGCATAGAGGAATTTCTTAAGATAAATGGTGATAGGCAGTTGCCTCTTGAATTTGAAAAGCAAATGAGGGCTGATATTTTATCTGAAGACGAAAGTTATTCTGATCAAGAAGCTCAGAGATATTCTGCTTATGTTGAAAAAGCAACCTGGAATGATATTTTATCTAATTATCTAAAGAGCGCATATTATGATGAGGAAAAATTAAATGATTTATTATACTTCTTCAAGATTTACAATGAAATAGTTAATGAAGAAGATCTAAGTGAAAAAGATAAAAATATGATAGCCACATTAAATAAAAGAATTGTACAGATATTAATTACAATTATGAAGTCTATATTTGCAGGTAAGGCTATAGAATATGAAGCAGTTAGACGATTAATGAGAGCGCAGAAGATAAGAAAATCTGATTATTTTGATTTTCTTGCCGGAGGCACTATAGAGCCGATTGAACCGGCGGAAACAGAATATAGTGGCGCTCAGGATATAGAATATCCAGATTATAGAGGGGAACCAACCGTCCCTGATTATAGAGATGAGCCAACAAGAAAATAGTTAACAAGAAATAATTTTTCTTATTGAGGTTAAGATGTATAGAGGAAAGAGAAAGCAGTTTAGAAAGCGCGGAGGCTCCGCAAGAAAACCCGAATTTACTATGATAAATAATGTTTACGAAAACTTATCTGAATTAGTTGAAAATTATGGGATGACTAATGTTATTCAGCATTTGGGATACATAGCAAATGAAAAAATTTCCAGAGAATTTGCTGGTAAAATTTGGTATGTAGTATCGAAACCGGAAGAAAGGGAAGCAAACAAATAATGAAGAAAAGAATATTAGTTATTGGAGCCGCAGGTTTTATCGGCTCCAATTTGGTTAGGTATTTACTATACTCTAAAAACAACTACGCTGTTATAGGGGTAGATAGAATAGATGATTCTAGAGGTATACATAATATCTATTCAAATAAGTCTTTTGATTTTTATATAGCCGATGTTCTTCATGAAACTATTATGAGTCGGATATTGGAAATATCTAGACCAAACATAATAATAAACTTAGTAGACAAGTATGAGGCTACAATAAGTTTGATGAAGGTTATAGATAATTGTGATTTTTTGGAAAATATTAGAGTAGTGCATCTGTCAAACACTAACGTTTACAAAAGCGTAGAAAATACAAAAGAAGATGATGAGGTTGGTTCAACAAATTTAACCGAAGCCGAGTGTAGTGTTTGTGAAAGTATAATAAGGAATTATTCTCAAGCATTGAAGGTTCCTTACAATATAATAAGAAGCGATTTTATATTTGGACCTAGACAGAGTAGTTCCTTAGATGTGATAAAAAGATGTTATCACGGAGCAAAGGATGGTCGTATACTTTTGTCAAACAAAGGCGAAAATAAAAGAAACCTAACTTACATAGAAGATTTAAATAGTGCGGTGATATCTGTCATTGAAAAAGGTAAAGATAATGAAATATACAATGTTTCGTCTGGATCTGATTTTACTGATTTAGAGGTAGCCTTTATAATAAAGGAAGCTCTTAAGAGTAATGCTGAAATTGACTTTAACTTTTTTGAAGACAATACTTATTATAACATAAATACTGACAAGATTAGAGAATTGGGATGGAAGCCAAAGCTACCATTGAGAGAAAGATTGCAGCAAACAGTAGAATGGTTTGATAAAAATCCATGGTATTTTAAATAAGAGGATTCATGACAAAGGTAAAAGTAGAAAAAACCGAAGTAAATAAAGAAGTAAAGGATGATATAGGATTAGATAAAGAAGAAGAAAATAACGAAGAAGAGGTTCTAACCGCTGAAGAGATACTTGAGCGAATTAAGAACAGAAATAAGAAAGAGGAAAAGGAAGCTGCTAAGGAACTTGTCAGCTATGAATTTGGTGTAATTGGTTGTGGGCATGCTGGAAGTAGAATAGCTGAATCATTTTATAAGTTAGGCTATGAAGCTATTGCTTTAAACACGGCAACTCAAGATTTGACGCATATAGATATTCCAGAGGAAAACAAGCTTTTTCTCGATATAGGAATTCAAGGGGCGGCTAGAGATCTAACTAGAGGTGAAAATGCTGCTGCTCAATACAGAGAAGATATACACGACAGAATAGATAAGCATTTAGGCTCTTCTAGCATTATAGTTTTATGTTCTTCGATGGGCGGAGGTTCCGGCGCTGGCTCTCTTAGTACAGTTATAGAGTTACTACAAGGAGTAGGCAAGCCTATAATTGTTCTCGCTATTCTTCCAATGGTTTCCGAAGACGTTACAGCAAAGAGTAACTCTTTAGAAACGCTAAGTAAATTAAGCCAGTATGCTGCCGATGGTAGAATACACAATCTTATAGTTGTTGATAATGCTAGAATAGAAGCTATTTATGAAGGTGTAAGTCAAATGGAATTCTATAGTGTTGCTAATAAGGCAATAGTAGAACCCCTAGATGTCTTTAATAAATTCAGCATGAAGTCATCTGCTGTAAAGCCTTTAGACTCTGCTGAGTTTGGAACTTTGCTTTTGAATGGAGAAGGGCTTGGTATATATGGTCAAGTTATTGTAAAGAACTATGAAGATGAAATAGCGATTTCTGCGGCAGTTTTTGATGGGTTGGAAAGCAATTTGTTGGCTAGCGGCTTTAATTTAAAGGAAGCAAAGTACCTTGGTTTTATGGTTATTGCCAATAGTGATGTTTGGAAGAAGATTCCGGCAGGTGCTGTAAACTATGCGGCAACTATGGCTGATGAAACATTTGGTAATCCTATATTGTTTAGAGGAATATATGAATCTGATGATAAAGAAGATGTTGTTAGGGTTTATAGTTTTGCTACAGGTCTTGGTCTACCAAAATCTAGAATAGATGGTTTGAAGAAAGATGTTGCTGTACAACAAGCTGTTATAAAAACAAAAGATGAGGATAGAAAAAAGAAGTTAGTTTTAGAGACAGAAAAGGATACTACAGTATCAGATGTAGACAAGATAAAAAAGCGAATTACGTCTAGAAAACAAGGGTTTGGTAAACTAAACGAGATGGTTGTCGATAGAAGGAGAAGATAATGGCAGATAAAAGCGAAGTTGAGGTTAAATCTATAACGCCAGAAGAGAAGGAAAAGATTTTAGAAGCTTCTAAAGAGCCTGCTCCTAAGAAGTATTTGCCTAAGAGAGCGGCTGCTTCAAAATCAAATAGTGTTACTAAAAAGGATTTTGAATCATTCAAATCTAACTTTATATGTTTTAGAAAAGAAAATGATTCTGAAATGCGTGTCATTTTTAATAAGTTAGAAGCGTTGGGAGATGATATGAAGATGGTTATTGATTCTCTTAATGATATAGTTAAGAGGGTTGATGCGTTAGAAAAGAAAGAACCAGATGATGCGACAAGCGTAAAGGTTGATCTATTACGTACTAGAATTGAGGACATGGAGGAAGACGTCGGCGATCTAATAGACAAAGTAGATGTAATTTTTGCCGGAAGTGGTGCTGAAGATACTGATCTTGTGTCCAGAATTGAGAAGTTAGAAAGAGCAATATATGGTAGGTTACACAAAAGAAATGCTGAAGCAAGTGTAACCGAATAGCATACCTTAGAAGGGGGTGATGCCAAACTAAAATCCCGCTATTATTAGCGGGATTTTTCTTTTTTTGTCAATAGAAAACACCTATAATTTCGTATTAAATTATGGATATTTGCATTAAGACAAAAGGAAATAGAGCTAGAATATTTGGAGACATTCCTTATGGGGTTATTTCTAGATTAGATCGTTTACTTTCTTACAGATTAAGTGGCTTTGAATATAGTCCAGCCTTTAAAGCTGGTAGGTGGGACGGAAGGTTTCGTATACTTACCAAGAACTTAGAGTTTCCAATAGGTTTGGTTCCAAAAGTAGCCGAATTTTTTGAAGTAGAAACATTTAATGTTTCATTGGAACATTTAGACGGATTTATATCATACAATGGAAGTGATATCAATGAGAGACTTGTTGAGATAGAAAAGACTCCAAGAGATTATCAAAGAGAAGCCGCCGATATAGCATTAGAAAAGAAACGAGGCATTATAAAAGTATGCACCGGAGGAGGTAAAACCCTAATTGCTGCTTTAATAGCCGCTGAAGCTGGTGGTAACGTGGTAATATTAGTTATAGGTAAGGACCTTCTATATCAATTCCATTCGTTCTTTGAAAAGATATTTCAAAAAGATATAGGAATGGTCGGCGATGGAATATGCGATATAAAAGATATCACCATAGCTTCTATATGGACCGTTGGTCAAGCTTACGGTATGAAAGGTAACAAGGTGCTTCTAGATGATGATGTGCCTAAAGAGAAAAGCGTTGACAAAAAATTATTTAAAGATATTAGGGATATGATAAGCGGCGCTAATGTAACAATAATGGATGAGGTACATGCCGCTGCTGCTCAGACTATGCAGAAGATAGGGGTAGGTATAAATAGTCAATATGTTATAGGGATGAGTGCTAGTCCATGGAGAGACGATGGTGCTGGTTTGTTGATAGAAAGTATATTTGGAGAAGTGATTGTTAATGTTACGGCTTCGGAGTTAATATCTAAAGGGTTTTTAGTTAAGCCTATAATAAGATTTTTATCTGTTCCAAAAATGGTTGGTGTTGGAAACAACTATAGAGCTATTTATAAGAATTATGTTGTAAACAATGAAGTTAGAAATAGTATGGTTGTAAAAGGTGGAATGAAATTGGTTGAGCAGGGTTTTGTGACTATGATTTTATTTAAGGAGATACAGCATGGAAATGTTTTGCATGATATGTTTATAGATAAAGGTATGGAGCCTTTGTTGTTAAATGGGAGAATGTCTTCTAAGGTTAGAAATGAGGGTGTTGAAAGAATAATAAATGGAGAATGTAAGTTGATAATGGCTTCGACAATATTTGATATTGGAATAGACTTTCCTAATCTTGGAGCGTTAGTTTTGGCTGGAAGTGGTAAGAGTTCTGTAAGAGCCTTGCAGAGAATTGGTAGAGTTATTAGACCATTTGAGGGAAAAGAAATAGCTCCGGTAATAGATTTTAGAGATCAAGCGAAATATCTAAGAGATCACTCTAAGGCGAGAGGCGAGATGTACGCCAAGGAACCTGGGTTTACGGTAGAATGGAGATAGGATGACGAGTATTATGAGAAACATATTACATGGATTAGAAATTGTTGTACATTTTCCAAGTTTAGCCGCTTTCTATCTGGTAGATAAGATTTCAGATTCTATTCGTTCAAGAAAGAATAAGAAGCATGCCATGTTAGATGCTGATATAGACCAAACTATGAGGTTATCTATACTTGAGCAAAGATATCTAGATAGATTTCCATACAGAGGACGCGTTGACTTTTATAGAGAAGTGAGAAATAAGCAGAGAAGAAGACTAAATTATCTAATAAAACTACTGGAAAAAAGAGGATCAATTGATGATCTAATTGTTGCGTCAGAAATAAGAGATTCTGGTAGAATATATGATGATGGAACGTTTGTGGACTAGGAAGATAATATGAAAAAAATAAATATAAAAGATGCCGACTACATCTACGATGACGAAGATTGGGAACCAAAAAAACAATCAAGAACAAAACCTAAATATAACGTGGTAAAATTTTATATGGATTATGTTGGTGATGGTTCTCAAATATATGATTGTAATTATAAAGATGTGTGGATGTTATTTAACGAAGGTAATGCAGAGTGGAAAAAAGTAGATTGTAAACCAAATCCAAATATCGGAAAGCCAATATGTTTTGGTGGGAAGTATGGTTTAATTGCTTGCAATAGAGAATACTTTTATTCTTTTAATGAAGATGATATTAATGAGCTTAATGTTTTAGGTGGTACAAAGAAAAGAAACAAAATGCTTAAACTAAAGAAAGGGTTGAAACAATTTATCATAGATCAAGTTAAGAAATTAGATAATTCTGGAGAAGTATTGATATCATCATTATACCCAAATTATCCATATTGCACAAGGGGTGGTTATTATATGAAAGAGGTTAAGTTTGGTATGATATTTTCACAATTGGATGCGCCGGAGTATTTTGATAGATACCCTTACAATTCTTTTGATTGGTGTCCAAACGTTTGTATTTATTAAAGGAGATGGAGGAGATAGATATGGCAAGTAAAGTTAGAAGTATAAAGAGAAAAATTGCTAGCATAAAAGAAGGTAAAAGTGGTTACAAGAGATTTGGCTTTAGATTTTGTGCAAAGAAGAAGCAACAAACAGATTTGGAAAGAAGATTAGCAAATATATCGAAGATGGATAAGGGAGAATAATGTATGACAAGCTCTATAGAAAGACTTTATGAAAAGATAACAAGTAAAATACCTGTTATCAAAAATGTAGATTCTAATGAGTGGACTATAACCGATGCGATGATCTATATTGCGTACAAGTATAAAGAGAAGTTTGGTCAAGATTTTGTGTTTACTTATGATAGTGTGCCAAGCCGTTGTATTGAATATAAGATGACGAGTCGAATCTTTATGATGTTGGGGGCTAAAGCCGGTGATGGAGCTTTGGTAAAAAAGTATGTAGATTGGTTCTATGATAATTATAGAGGCAAGAGAAGGTTCCGTTCTATAGGTGCTTTAGCGAAGCCTCAGCTTGTTTCCGAGTATAATGAGTTCAAATCTAAGCCAATTACAATCAGCGGAACAAAAGAATTGGACAATGAAATTCAGGATATATTACAACAACTTGAAGAGAGTTCATATATAAAAACATATGGAGATCTTTACTTCTTTGTTGAAAGTTTGAAACAAGATACTATTCTTAGTGATAAATTTTCGGCGATTAAAAATCGCATGATCGTAGCTGGATTTAATTTCGATGTTTTAAATAAAATAAGCTGATTTTATATTCTGGCAATAGTTTGAGTTTTAATTTTATAGAAAAGAGATAGCACGCTATGAGTGCTAAAAATGGTGTTATATGAAAGGAACGCTTGTAACCTTATATCTAAAAGAAGGGCATGTTTTTAGTGGTGCCATTATAGAAATGTCACAAGAGAAAGGTGTTTTAATAAAAACTCTAACTGGTGATAGAGTTATAGTTCCCAAATTATCGGATGTTATAGCAATAAAGTATGTTTTAGGCAAGAAAGAAGAACCTGTAGTTGATAAAAAGGTTGATGAAGATAAAGAGATTGAGCATAAACCTGGTGACATTGAGAGTCTTACAGCTTTGAGAAAAATGAAGAACGAAGAAGAGATTAATCAGATAAGAACTAACCTATTAAAGTCAACTCCAACAGAAGAACCGGTGGAATATGGCAGCTATATATCAGCCTTGCGAGCAGCTAAGGACAATTCCTAAAAACAAAATAGAAATATACAGAAGAGAAATTATAGATTCTTGTGAACATTGTTCAAAAGCTAACAAGATTGGTTGTGATAAGTGCGTGCTTAGATCAATGCTTATCGATAGATATTCTGATGCCAATATTCCCCTGGATTTTGTGGATAAAACCATAAACGATTTTGTTGGAGATAAGAAGATAAAAGTTTTATATGAGGATACTACAAGAGATATAATTAAGTCATACAAATTTGGTAGATCTGTTTGTTTGAGAGGTAATCATGGTGTTGGAAAAACCATGATTTCTTGTTTAATATTGAAAAAATGTGTAGAAAAGGGCATGAAAGGGTTGTATAGCACATTAGGGGATATAGTAAACGTTCTAATCTATGGAGATATCAAAACAAAGTTTGAAGCATCTAGAGAATTGAAGATGGTTGATTGGTTGGTCATAGATGAATTTGATTCTAGATTCATGGGTTCCGATAATTCCGCTGAATTGTTTGGTAGAATTCTTGAATCTATAATACGAATAAGATTTCAAAATTCTCTGCCAACATTTTTGATTACGAACAACCCTGATCCAACAAAGGCTCTAGGTGACCAACTTGGGGCGTCAATTGGTAGTTTGATGAAAGGATATGTGTGGGATATACCTGTAATTGGTGCTGACTATAGAAAAAATAAATAGGGGTATATGGCAGAAGTAGATAAGAAACTAATTAATATTCTAATCAATAACAAGAAGGAACTAAACGATTTTGTCTCCGTTGGTGGAGAAGGAATATTTGATAAGAAATACAGAAGATTTGTAAAGAATGTCATTCTTTATCACAAAGCATATGAATCTTGTCCAACTTTAAATACCTTACAAGAATTTGTTGGCAAAAATGGAAATTTGAAAAACTACATAGAAGAAGTTTGGAATGAAGTAGATGGTTTGAATATAGATAATAGAGAGTTTACATACTTCTTAGATAAAGCTAAGAACAGATATAATAGAAGTATGTTTACTTTAGTTAAAGAAAAGTTTTCTGGTGATGTAAGTGATGTAGATGAAACAAATAATTTTCTGTATAGAATAGTTAATGAAATTCAAAACATAGGTAAGAAGAGTGTATATAAAGAAGTCACCTTGAGAAATTCTGTAAAGGATTGGCTTGCATCTTTCAAAGCTAAAGCTCAAAATCAAGAAATTGCGCAAGGCGTTTTAACGGGCTTTAAGACAATCGATTATTATACAAATGGATTAAAAGATAGCGAAATGTTACTCTTCGCGGCAGATTCGGGCTGTGGTAAGAGTATATTTTTAGTTAATTTAGCTACGAATTGTATGTTAGGAAACAATGAACTACCAAATACCGTAGAAGAAGCTAAGAATAAAAATTGGAAGAAAGCAAATAACGTTTTGTATATAAGCTTGGAGATGAACCAAGAAGAAGTTCAAAACAGAATACTTTCTTGTATGTCTAATGTAAATAGTTTAGATCTCGATAAAGGTATAATAGGAAATGATGATGCTGCAAAGCTAAAAAAATCTTTGATGTATTGGGAGTATGGTCCGGCAGATATAAAGATTGTTGATGTTGCTCGTGGCTGCAAGATGTCAGATATTCAAGACATTTATGAAAACTGCTGTTTAGAGTTTAAGCCAGATATAGTAATCATAGATTACTTAGGGTTAATGGTAGACAACCTAGAAGATTCTAATGCTGACTGGGAAAAACTAAAAAATGTAGCAGAACAAATGCATGAATTTGCTAGATATAACAAAGTTCCCGTGGCAACCGCTGTCCAACTGAAAACAACAAAGCCTGGTGAAGGTGGTATTGGATTACATAAAATTGGTAGAAGTTCTATGATTGCTCACAACGCTAATATTGTACTACAGCTAGAGTACAGAGAAGATGAAGAATCTAGAGTTGATGCTCGTATTCATTGTATAAAGTTTAGACGAGGACCTAAGTTTGTAATGAGTCATGTCAGGAAAGAATTTCAATATACAAAGTTTGTAGATATGGGAAATAGCGAGAGTAATGATTCAAAAGTGTTGTCAGATGAGGACTTAACAGAAACAATGAATATGTTGCTAGGAGGAGAAGGGTGAAAAGAGTTAATATTCCTGAATTTGAGTTGGTGGGACCTTCTTGTAGACAGCCAAATTGTGATGGTAAACTAATAGTGACTATTTTAATTAAAGAAAAGAAAATTTGTAAAAAGTGTAGTGTTTGTAACAAGAACTATAATATGCGAGATTTGAGGTGGTAAAATATGAAGAAATTAAGTAAGTGGCAAGAAAGCAAAAAAAAGTCTTATGGTACTGCTGCTCCATATCGTAGTAGAATTGATGAGTCTGGTGACGAGGTAGCAACCATTTGGACTGGATTAAGCATTGGTAATTTCATTATGAGAACAGGTCCTTATTTGTTCGCCGAATATACTATAGTTGAAGCTGTTCCTAATGGAATAGATCCTATAATTCATAGAGAGGTTTTTGCTTGTGGTATTGGTAGCGAAGGTTTTGCTGGTTGTAAAGTAAAAGCGACAGAGGCTGCTGATAAAAAATTAATTGAGCTTGGATATGAATTGGAGTAACAATGATTAGTTCAGATAAGATAGTAATAAACCCAGGTAGTAGTTGGCTTTACAGAGTTTGTGAAGGTGATAAGATTTGGCTTGTAAAAGAGAAGAAAGAAGCAACTGTAACTGAAGAATATAAGTATAATGCTTTACACAATATATTGGATGAAACTCAAATTGGATACATACGTCTAGATATAGATGGTTGTGATGTCATATGGTATACTTCTTGTAATGGTAGAGGTTTTGATGGTTCATTGTTGATGTTACCCATAGAGGATTACATCCTTAGCGAAGAAGAGTATGAGATAAGACAAGCTAACAAATATGGTAAGCTGTATGGGTTTACTTATAAAGATTATTTAGATTACAAAGAGTATCATAAGAATAATAATTATCCGAACGAAGTTACATTGGGTCTTTTTATAGCAGAATGGAATTTTGATTCACAGATAATAAGAGAGCTAGAGTTGGCAGAAAAAACAAAAGGAGAATAAGATGCCAGAATATCCTCATATATGCGAAGAGTGCGAACATGAATGGGATGAATTTTATAGTATACATGATCCCATACCGGAGGTCTGCCCCAACTGTGGAGCAAAAGCTGTCAAGAGATTAATTGGGGGTCATTGTGGTGGGGTTGTAGAGCTAACAGGAAATGAGTTTAAAGATAAAGTAAAAGAAGATGTTATAAAGATGAAGCATCGCATAAAAACCGACGAAAATTATGCAGCTAATTTTTATGGAGAAACTAAATATGAACAAACAAAGAAACACAATGAATCTGTTAGGAAAGAAGCTAACTATATAAAGAGACAGTTTAGGAGAGTAAAATGAGAGAAAGACCTGTAATTGGTTTAGATGTTGATGGCGTATTAGCCGATATGGCTCAAACGATAGTATCAATATATAACTACAAAAGTATTTG
>Ga0180438_10008474_pt1 | contig 13063 bp, 18 predicted proteins | sample SS_ome_12_FD_132455 | JGI IMG/M metagenome (GOLD analysis project Ga0180438, IMG submission 132455) | Hypersaline lake sediment archaeal communities from the Salton Sea, California, USA - SS_3_D_2 metaG | ecosystem: Environmental > Aquatic > Non-marine Saline and Alkaline > Hypersaline >...
CTTAGCATAGTCTACCGTCATTTCCAGAACCTGCCTGGCAGCACCAACCATCTCGGCGCACCGCGCTATCGTAGCTTTCTCCAGCACTTTTTCTACTATAGGCCAGCATTCATTAACTTTGCCCAGGATATTCTGCTTCGGCACCTTTACATTATCAAAGGTAACTTCACACTGCTTATCTCCGGAGATGGTTTTAAGCAAAGTATAGTTTATACCCGGGCTTTTAGAATCAAGCAAAAATAGTGTGATGCCTTCCTCAGGCACCTTTGTTTCTTTGGTTCTGGCAACACAGATAAGGTAATTGCTTACGTGAGCATCAGGGATAAAAACCTTTGTTCCCTGGATAAAGAAATCATCGCCTTTTTGTGTGGCCTTGGTTTGAATTCCATCGGCGGTGTATTTAGCACTCGCCTCAGTTAAAGCCAAAGTCATGAGTAGCTTTCCCTGGGCTAACTTGGGCAAAAACTCCTGTTTTTGCCCATCGCTTCCGGCTTCAAGAAGAGTCAGTCCCCCCAAGACCGCTGTGGAAAAAAAGGGGCCGGGCAGGCAAGCTCGTCCCATTTCTTCAAGGAGCACTACCAGGTCGAAAAAGCTTCCCCCACCACCACCATACTGCTCAGGGATTACCAAGCCTAACCAACCTATCTCACTCATCTTCTGCCATAATTCGAGAGAATGACCTGTTTCATCTTCGGCCATTTCGCGAACTAGGCTTTTCGGGCATTCAGTGGAGAGGAAATCTCGAGCCATCTTCCGCAGCATCTCCTGCTCTTCTGTAAGACTGTAATCCATAGTTGCCTCCCTATTCGATCTTGGGAATTTTGTCTTTGTGGAACATACTAGGGTACCTGGATAGCGAAGAATTGTCAATAATAGGACTGAATGGGGAAACTGGTTATGGGGAAATAAATTTGAGAAGGTGGCATAATTAGGTAAGCTAGATAAAGATGAAAGCGTTAGTGCAACGGGTTGATCGAGCTTCGGTAAGTGTAAACGACAATATAGTGGGTGAGATTGACCGGGGGCTGGTGGTTTTTCTTGGCGTCGCCCGGGACGACTCAGAGGAAGACGCTCGCTACTTGGCAAACAAAGTAGTCAACCTGCGTATTTTTTCCGACGAAGCCAGTAAGTTTGCCCTATCAGCATTGGAAATAACGGGAGATGTTTTAGTAGTAAGCCAATTTACTCTTCTGGCTGATTCACGCAAAGGTAGGCGACCCAGCTTCACTGAGGCAGCCCCGCCAGATCTGGCTGAGGCATTGTATGAGTTTTTTGTAGAGCAGGTCCGCTCCGAGGGACTCAAGGTGGAAACAGGGCTCTTTCAGGAGCATATGCTGGTGGAGATCCATAATAATGGGCCAGTCACCATATTACTGGCAAGTAAGAAGGCAGCGAAGTAGCTGATTGGATTGGCAATCCATGTCCTTACTAGTGAAGTTTTTCCGATGTCACCATTGCATGCAACTGCTATGATTATGAGAAATTAATTGCATTAGCAACCTTTTGCAGCAACTTTGCTGTCCTGCTATAATATTATCTGACAATGAGCTGCCACGAAGTTCTTCAAGAAAAGGGGCATCGTTTAACTCCACAACGCATGCTGGTCATTGAGGCACTCCATAGTGCCGATGGGCATATCAGTGCTGAAGAGATCTATAGGCAATTACACAGCCGATATCCCTATGCCAATATATCTACTGTCTATCGCACTCTAGAATTGCTGAAGGAATTAAATTTGGTTGCTGAAACTGACTTGGGCGAAGGGCGTCTTCGCTATCATGTTGCTGAGAAGGGACATCACCACCATCTTGTTTGCTACAGCTGTGGCAAGGTAATAGATTTGGAGGAGTCTGCACTATATCCGTTGAAAGACATTTTACTTCACGATTATGGCTTTGATGCTGACTTAAGACACCTAGCCATCTCAGGTAAGTGCGCTGGATGCCGCGGAAAAAAGGGAGCCAAGCTTAGCCAACTATTGTGAATAAAAGTGCTGCTATGGATGACGTTGAAGCAAAACTAAACATTCTGCTTGACTATTGGATTGAGCATAACAGCGAGCATGAGAAGGAATTCCGTGATTGGGCTGATAAAGTTGCGTCTTTATCCGGCGAGGTAGCACAACAGCTACGAGAAGCAGCTGCCAAGATGGCTGCGGCTAGTGACGATCTAATAAAAGCAAAACAGGCTCTGCCAAAGAGCAAGGGGAGGCATTAGGATGTGTATGGCTAAACTTTATGAGGCTACGGAAGTTGACAAGCCAATTCTGGAAGACATCGCACGCATGATAATTGATGGCCGACGAGTGCAAGTGGAGACCCTCTTCGGAGAAAAGAGGGTTTTCCGGGGCAAGGTGCGCCAGATAGATTTCTTAAAGTCTCAAGTACAACTGGAAAAGGACTAATTTTTTTGCCGTTTTGTTGCAATTAATTGCAAAGGCATGGAATATATAAGGAAGGGTTCGTGACAGGAAAAATTTGCCTGGGCTTCTTGGTAGTATTCCTCCTGTTAACTTTACCTGCGCCCTTATCCTGTGTTCAATCATCGGCTGACATCATTACCGGGAACTCACTTATCGCTGACGTGGCGCAGGATTTGGCTGATGGCAAGCTGGAAGTGCGCAATCTTATACCCCCTGGTATGTGCCCGGGGCACTATGATGTTAAACCAAGCGATGTGGAGACATTAGCCAATAGCAAAGCCCTCCTTATCCACAATTGGCAGCAGGATAAGGCGACCATACTGGGGCTTATTGAAGCTGCCCAAAACCCAAACTTAATTATCAAAGTTATCGATGTTCCAGACGCCCCGATGGTGCCTGATGTCCAGGCTGAAACCATAGACAAAATTGCCCAGGCTTTGAGCGAAATAGATCCAGAAAACTCAACGTATTATCATCAGAGAGGCGAGCAGAGAAAACAGGCAGTCTTAGCTAAGGGCGAGGAAATACGAGGTAGACTAAAAGAGGCAAAGGTAAGCGAAGCAAGAGTAGTTTGCTCTGCTATGCAAGCAGGATTTGTGGACTGGGCAGGATTTAACGTAGTAGCCACCTATGGCAGACCTGAAGAGCTAAGTGTGGCAGAAGTGGAACAATTGGTAACTCAAGCCAAACAGGCTGGCGTAGCTTTGGTCATCGATAATCTCCAGAGTGGTGCAACTGGTAGTAGCGAAGCAATAGCACCAGACATTGGGGCTATACAGGTAACTATATCCAACTTCCCCGGTGGCTTCGAAGATACCGAGACCTGGGAGAAGACAGTAGACAAGAACGTTGACTTACTGCTGGAAGCTTTGAATGAATGGAGGCAGCATGGTGGATAATCCGATTATTAAGATTAAAGACGCTGTGGTTTCTTACAGGGAGGATGTAGCCTTACAGGGTGTTTCTCTAGAGGTCAGCCAGGGAGAGTTCATTGGCATCATTGGCCCTAATGGTGCCGGCAAAACAACCTTGCTTACCGTCATTAATGGCTTGGGCAAACTAGTTCACGGTCAGGCCTGGGTATTAGGAATGCCAGTGAATAGAAGAAATGGAACTAGGTTAAGAAAGCGCACAGGCTATGTAGCTCAGGTGGAAAACATTGATCCCAGGTTGCCCATCAGTGTTAGAGAGACAGTGATGGTAGGATGCTATGGCCGTCTGGGCTTGCTGCACCGACCAACACGGGCTCAGTGGGAAAATGTAGATAAGGTGTTGGACATAGTCGGCGTGGCTCATCTCTCTCAACGCCCCATAGGACACCTTTCCGGAGGTGAGTACCAAAAGGCAGCAATAGCCCGAGCTTTAGTTCAACAACCTGAGATATTTCTTCTCGATGAGCCCATAGCCTCGATAGACCCACAAGCCCAACAAGAAATCTTGAGCCTAATACAGCTTATCCATAGGGAATACCATACGACCACTTTATTCGTTACCCACGACCTGGGGACGCTGCCCCCCATTTGTCAACGAGTAATTCTAATGAAGGAGGGTAAGATATGGCAGCAAGGTAGCCCGGAGTCAACGCTCAGGGAAGAGGTGCTGAGTCAGCTTTATGGAACCCCGACCTCAGTAGCAGCTGATACTGCCTCACTTTGTTCATAGCTAATAAGAGTGACATGAATCTCTCTATCCTACAATATCAATTTATGCAAAACGCCATTCTTGCCGGCTTATGCGGCGGCATAACCTGTTCTGTGGTGGGCGTCTTCGTAGTTACCATGCACCTCTCCTTCATTGGAGTATGCATTGCCCACGCTGCTTTTGCTGGAGCTCTCCTTGGCCTTTGGCTGGGATTTAACCCCCTGGTTGGAGCCTTACTTTTTAGCTTAACTTCGGCAGGCATCATCGGACCTATGGCTGACCGTGGGGAGCTGAATCCTGACACCTCAATTGGCATTATTTTTTCTTTGATGCTTGGGCTAGCCTTCTTTTTCCTGGGCTTGATGCCCGGCTCCAGAACCGAAGCCTTAAACCTGTTCTGGGGGAGCATATTAACTGTTACGCAACAGGACCTTATATTTTTAGCTGTAGTGACAGCCATAATAGTCGGGCTGGTAGTCATTTTCTATAAGGAAATTCAGGCGGTAATCTGTCACCGGGATATAGCTCTAGCCGTGGGCATACCGGCAACGATTGTTTTCTATGGCTTGTTGTTTTCCACTGGGGTGACTATAACTGCCTCGCTGCGGAGCATTGGCGGTTTGCTTATATATTGCCTTATTCTCAATCCCGCGGCCGCTGCCTACCAACTCACTTATAGCTTAAAGCGGATGCTCCTTATTGCCGTTGCCTTCGGCGTTATTTCTTGTTGGGCTGGACTTGCAGCTTCTTATTTCCTAGACGTTCCATCAGGTGCTTCTATCGTGATAACTTCGTCCATTATCTTTGGCCTGGCAACAGCATTCTCTCCTAAGAGAAAAGTGAAGGGATGGCAGCAAATTCAGTTAGCAGGTTAGCTATGCAACTTCAAGAGTATTTCGACCAACTAGCCCCAACCTGGGATAAAGAGCCTACTCAGGAGAAGCGAGAATGTCTCAACAACATCGTCAAGGAATTAGGCATTAAACCTGGCTATTGTGTGCTTGACATTGGTAGCGGTACGGGCGTTCTTTTACCCTTTCTGATAGCAGAGCTGGGTGAGGAAGGAAAAATTGTAGCCCTGGATTTTTCAGCAGAGATGCTAGGCCAAGCAAAAGCCAAAACCTTCCAGTCCATCGTTGATTTTGCTCAAGCCGATGTTATCGCTCTTCCCTTGGCTGATAATTCTGTGGACCTAGCCATGTGCAACAGCGTCTTCCCTCATTTCAACGACAAAGCCAAGGCCCTAAGGGAAATAGCCAGGGTACTCAAAAACAATGGCAGGCTAGCCATATGCCACACTATGAGCCGAGAGATGATTAACCAACTCCATCAATCTATTGGTGGCGCAGTCGCTAATGACCTTCTACCCCACGAATTTCAGCTGAGAGAGTTAATAAAGCAGGCTGGTTTGAGGATAAGCTATTTCGAGGACAACCCAAAACGATATCTGGTTATTGCTGAGAAGAGCCCCACTCCATAGGCATTCCATTCCCCTAACTCCTTCGGCATCACCAGGGATAGGTAATACTATATCCTGCGTCCTAAACGAGTCCTTAAGATTGCTAAGTAAAACAACTGCGCCTTGAACAAAGGACTCTAATCGAGATGCGTTGGGTGCGGTGTTGGGTGTGGCACAAGAGAGTGAGGTTTTTCTTGGCCGTGGGTCTGCATCAATTTGTCATCGCCCATGACCACGCGAGGTTTACCGCCGGCGACAATACGTCCCTCGTCTATCAGAATGACACGGTCACATACCTCCAGGACAAGTTCCAGATCATGAGTGGCGACTAGGATCGTCTCCTTTGATGCCTGTAAAAGGCGGATGAGACGGCGCCGAGAGCGGATATCGAGGCTAGCGCTCGGTTCATCATATAGTATCAGTGGTGGATGCATCGCCAGCACACCGGCAATCGAGACCATGCGCTTCTCTCCCCCTGAGAGATGATGGGCCGGCCTGTCGGCAAGTTCCTGCACCCCTACTATCGAGAGCGCCTCTGTTACTCTCTCTTTGACCTCGTCCTTTGCTAGACCCATATTCCGCGGGCCGAAGGCTACGTCATCCCATACCGAAGGACAAAATAGTTGATCGTCTGGATTTTGAAAGACCATGCCAATCTCAGGCCGAAACTCTCCATTCACCACAGAATTACCCGTTACAACCACTTCCCCAGCAGATGGCTTCAATACACCACAGATCACTAAAAATAAGGTAGTCTTACCAGACCCATTAGGGCCAACCAGTCCAACTCGCTCTCCTGACATGACCTCGATACTTATGTCGTGCAAGACGTCGGGCCTGTCTGGATAGGAGAAGCATAGCCCGGAAATAGTGAGCAAAGGTTCGGTCAAGCTGCCCTGTTTATGGGGCAGCATCTGTTCTTTTGTTGCGCACATCCGAGTCATTATAGCAAAGCCGCTAGATATGTCCATATAGTATGCCCCCTATAATGAATCCTGCTGCGACTAGGAGAGTAAGGGCGAGGCCAACTATGTCGCGAGAACAGGCGTGAAATTCGTCCTGGGTATGCCCAGCGTGGCCATAGCCTCGTAAAATCATTGCTTTGTAGACCCCCTCGGACCGCTCATAACTGCGCACCAAGACGCTGCCACCTAGTGAGGACAGGATTCCGAGGCCGTGGATACTAAGGCGCTTTGCCTGAAATCCCCGGAGCCACATGGCTGTCCTCATTCTCTGCAGATCATCGCCGATCTCGTAAAGGTAGCGAAAGGCGAGAAGCGTCATATCAGTCAAAATAGCAGGCAAGCCCAAAGCGCGCATCGCCTTGATGGAGGTTAAGAAAGAAGCAGTACTGAAGATAATCAAGCCGATCGTCAGGATGGAGATAAACCTGGTAGCTATCAAAAGCACCGAGATGAGCCCTTCCTGCCTCACGTCAAGTGGACCGATGCTCATAACAACAGTGTGGCCCGAAATAAAGGGCAGGACGAGAACCACCACCAGGAGGAAAAACGAAGGGTAGCGCAATCGTGCCGCTATGAAGGAGAGGGGTAATCTAGAGATAATTAAGATAGCAAAGGTAACCACCACCATTGCCGGCAATATACGCAAATCTCTGACAAAGGAGAAAGCGAAGATTAACACCATGAGGCCGATGAATTTATACCTCGGGTTCCAGCGGTGCAATGGGGAATCGAGGTGAACATATTCGTCAAATCCGAGTTTCATACCGCTTCCAAAAGTCTCGGCCGTACCCGCTGGAGGAATACAGTCACCAAGGCAGTAAAGACACCCTCGATGGCTATTAATGGAACATGGGCCAGAGCCAGTGCGTAGATTGCTGCCTGCTCAGTTTTAACGTCGATATCAGCAGGGATGTTGGTGAGAAGAATGACTACAAACAGTACAACCGACACAGCAATTCCTACAAAGCCGGCCAGAAATCCAAAAATTCCCGTAGTCAGACGGCTATCTTTTCTCCAGACCTTACGTAGCCGAAATATATAGTAGGACAATATTGCCGGTAATCCCATTATTACTGCGTTCACTCCCAGAGTAGTCAGGCCTCCGTGTTGAAACATCACCGCTTGAAAGAACAGGCCAATGAGAATGGCAGGAAAGGCAAAATAACCCAGCATGGCACCCAACAATCCATTCAGCACCAAGTGAACACTGGCAGGCGGCACTGGGATATGAATCCATGAGACCACAAAGAAGGCCGCAGTGAGTAAGGAGGCTTTGGGAATGTCCTCACGGAAGTTTTCCTTCTGGTTTATTTTACGAATTGAATACCAGGTACTCGCCGCCGTTACGGCATAGCCTGCAGCACACACACCAGCGGGAGGAAAACCATCAGGTATATGCATCAGGCTCTCCTCCGTGAAAAATATAGTGCCGTGCCAATGAATCCCCAAATACCGCAAACAGCCATCACTACAATCTGAAGGACGGAATAGCCACCGCCACCTGTTACTGCGGTATCTTCACCGATATGAACATGGACGATATCGCCGTGGCCTGATTGACGCACCTGGATGCTCCAATTACCTGGCTTGGAGGTGTCGGGCGTGAAGCTATAGCGGCCCTCATCGTCACAAACCCCGGTTAGCCAGGGATTGGAGGGGTCATCAGGCGCATAGACCACCACCTGAGCACCACCCATCGGTTCGCCAGTGTCATACTTGGCAACAATATCAATTGTCATGTTCACCGTGTAATCTATCTTGGCACCATGGGCATAAGCTGTCGCGGGCAAGCAAAGTAAAAGCAGAAGAAGGAACGGTATGGTTAATTTCCATTTCATATCCATTTTTACGGCTCCTAGATCCAAGGGACTCTAGTCTACTATGGCAAAACCCCTTCAGATCACGGCTTAATGACATTCACAATAGCAGTGGCCTTCGCCTACGTGACCCAAGTGAAGCTCCCCCATATTCAAATCTACCCTTCCACCTTCTGCAGTGTCCGCAAAAGTCTCAAAGCCGAGAGCAGCTCGGTTAAGCTCATCATCCAGTGGCGTCTCGGCGTCACCAAATATATGGTCAAAGTGGAAGGTCATCTCTAAGTCTGCTGTACCACCCTTCTCCAGGATACCTTTGCGCTCGTCGCCAACATACTCGCCACAACTGTAACTACATTCCTCATCGACATTGATAGTAAACTCAACACTTCGGCCATCCTTCTCGGCTGTTCCCACCATGACCAGGCTGTAGCCACTGGCAGGGCCTGATGATGCTTTTGCCATCCTCCAGAAGATGGCGTTGTAATGACCTGCCGGAGCATTTTGTACTTCACCCACCCGGATAGGTGGGGCATCAGTGCCACCTTCTGCCAGGTCCACGGTATAAACTTTGTCAAGTTTTACCTCGACTTCGCCTTCCAACTCGCCCCTCACGTGTGGATCATATGGGGGATCCGTCTGGTAAGCGGTGATATCAGCCAATGTAATATAAACATGATCAAAGTTGATGCTCCAGCCATCTTTGGAAACAAAGCCCTCTCGTACAAAATCTTCACCATTTGCATGGAACTGAAGCGTCCCAACTGCCCCATCACCGGCACACCCGATAAGAGCGATAATGAAAAGAGACAACACGCTGACGGCTAGAATAGATATTTGTTTCTTCATTAGACTCCCCCTAACATAAGAGTTTTACAAATGTACCGCGTAAGTGGCTTAACCAGAGCCCGGTTATTTATCGTTAACTCCCTAAACCAACTTTTCTACACTTCCAATCCTTTTTTCTATTTTCGGAAATACTCGTTTTTGCAATTAGTTGCAACAAATTAGCAAAAAAAGAACAGCTCATCTAACAACCCAGCGTTTCTTCCTCGAGCGGGGTTAAGTTCTCACTGATAGTTTGCCTTACGATATCGTTAAAGACTTCCCTTATGAAATGCATCTCCTTGTCCTTCCTTTGCATTTTACGAGTCCTACTGTTTTGCAATGGTTCTTAATTGCAACCTATTGCATTGAGCGCTCTGAATGCTAGCACATACCCCTTATTGTGTCAAATCAACTTTGCTATCACAGCCCGGTGGCCCTCTACCATACGTTCAATTACTTCTCGGGCGGGAATAATCTCATTTACTATTCCTGCAATAGCTCCACAAGGTGCCGAACCGTGAGTGATATTGCCATTCATGACCGCTGCTGGCACTCAAAGCCAACCTCCTAGATCATTGTGCGAACGCTCATAGTCCCGCAGCTGGTCAAAATTAGCGCCACTGGCTTCCATTTCCTTGTGCCGGTTGGTGCAGACATTCTTGAGGCATCTTGATATACCAGTGCAAAGACCAAATACAACAGTGCTGGTATCACCTGCCTCCAGTACAGCTTGTTTCGTCTTGGCATGAGCACTACACTCCTGGGTTGCTAGGAAACGGGTCCCCATACACACCCCTTCTGCTCCCAGCGCTTGAGTAGCCACAAGACCTCGGCTGTCAGCAATCCCACCCCCAGCAATCACTGGTATCTCTACTGCATCTACAACCTAGGGAATCAGGACAAAGGTTGGCAGCTCGTCGGCTCCGATATACCCCCCTGCTCCATAGCCGATGCAAACAACTGCATCCACTCCAGCTTTCTCAGCCTCTCGAGCCTGTTCCACCGAAATCACAATATGGATAACCTTAATTCCAGCATTGTGTAATTCTTGAGTAAATAGGTCATGTGAGCCCATGGAGACGATAGCTATGTGTATTTCTTCATCAATGGCCGCAGCTATCCGCCGCTCATTAAATATCTTCTGCTTTCCTCAAGCAATGGGAAAGTTAACAGCGAACGGCTTATCGGTAAGGGTCTTCACTTTGCGGATTTGCTCTCTTAAGCACCTTTCCACGGTATCCAGGTCCTCAGCCTCCTTCTGGGTCATTTCCCCCGCTTCAGGGCCAAGGGTGCCTAATGCCCCCGCATTGGAAACTGCTGCCACCAATTCAGCACAAGTAACCCAAGCCATCGGCGCCTGGATTATGGGATACTCAATGCCCAATAGCTGGCAAAGCCTTGTCTTCTTCATCTACGCCTCATTAATCACTCAGCCTCAAGTTCAAGACTGATATCTAAAGCCTTTGCTGAGTGGGTAAGGGCGCCAATTGAAATAAAATCAACGCCGGTTTCCGCTACAGCTCGAACATTATCCAGCGCAATTCCACCCGAGGCTTCGATTAAAGCACGGCCATGAACAAACTTTACCGCCCTGCGCATATCCTTGAGATTCATATTGTCAAGCATGACGATATCTGCCCCAGCCTCAGCGGCTTCCAAAGCTTCCGGCACAGTCCTGACTTCCACTTCGATTTTTAGCCGTTGTGGAGCACTCTGCCTTGCTTTGGCTATAATCTCCTTGATACTCAATCCCTGGCTACGGAGCGCCACCAGATGGTTATCCTTGATAAGTATGCCATCACCTAAATTCATACGGTGATTTTCACCACCACCCAACCTGACTGCATACTTTTCCAGCTCCCTCAAGCTTGGTGTAGTTTTTCTGGTATCCATAATGCGCACCGGCAATCCTTTAACTCTTTCTACATAACGACCTGTCTCTGAAGCAATGCCACTCAAGCGCTGGAGGAAATTAAGAGCCACTCTCTCTGCCTTGAGAATGCTAACGATATTGCCTGCTACCCTGGCCGCTTTGTTGCCCGGCTTAACTCTAGACCCATCTTCTAAAAGAATTCCCAACTTCAAATTTGGATCAACCCGATGGAAAACCTTCCTGGCTACTTCTATACCAGCTATGATGCCCTCCCGCTTGACTATAATAAGGCCAATCCCTTGCTGGTCGCCGTGTATTAAAGCCTCGGTAGTAATATCACCTCTGCCAAGATCCTCGGCCAAAGCGCGGTCGATAATCTCCTCAATCTGAGCTTCGTTTAGCGGCATCTTTCTCAAAAACGATGTGTTGCTGCCATTTTGGCAAAGTCTGGGGGAAATCGGTGCGGAAGTGAGCGCCGCGGCTTTCTTTGCGGAACAAAGCAGCCTCGGTCATGAGCCGGGCGCATAATACCAGATTATTTATTTCATAAGAGGGTCGGTCACTGGCTTGAGGCAGGTAGTTTTGCCAGGTGGCCAAGATGTTTGCGGCCTCTTCGAGGCCTTTACCGGAACGAATGATACCTACTTTATCCCACATAAGAGACTGCAGGTTGGGTAAATTAAGCAGTGGTGCACTGGACAATGGCTCTCGATTCGGAAAAGAGCAAGATATTGTGGAACTCGTTCCAGCAGCAAGCGAGGAATCTCGCTTGGGGTCCTTCGCTTTCTCCTCTCCTTCAGAATGATAAGAGGAGGTGACTGTCTCAGTTCTTTGCATTACCCTCTTGCCAAAAACGACTGATTCAAGCAGGGAATTTGATGCCAGCCTGTTAGCGCCATGCACTCCGGTACAGGCAGTCTCGCCAGCAGCAAATAAACCCGGGATATTTGTCTCTCCCCAATTATTGACCTTCACTCCTCCCATAAGGTAGTGCGCGGCTGGGGCTACGGGAACAAGCCCTTTTGTGATATCCAAGCCGTGGTCCCGACAAAAGCGATATATTTGGGGAAAGCGGGTGGTAATCAACCGAGGTGGCAGATGGGTAACATCCAGAAAAACTCTATCACTGTGAGTTTTCTGCATCTCGTAGACTATGCTGCGAGCTACTATATCCCTCGGCGCCAGCTCAGCCTCAGCAACATAATCTGGCATAAAGCGATGGCCTTCCACATTCTTAAGTATGCCACCCTCCCCCCTGACCGCTTCAGAAATGAGGAAAGGGGCTACCCCCGGCAGGCGAAGAACGCTGGGATGAAACTGGAAAAATTCTATATCGCTTATTTCGGCACCAGCTTCAAAAGCCAACGCTATTCCATCGCCAGCGACCACATCGGAGTTAGTAGTATATTTAAACAAGCGCCCGGCGCCACCAGTAGCTAAGATGAGAAATTGGCAACCATACTCTTCCACAGAGCCAGTCCGGCAATCGAGAGACCTCACACCCTTAACCTTGCCACTCTGAACCAAAATTTCGCTAGCCAGGCAATTTTCTAGGACCTTAATATGCGTGGAGCGCACACGGCGACTTAGGGTAACCTCAATATGCTCCCCGGTGGCATCTCCGCCAGCATGCATAATACGCGGGACGCTATGAGCTGCCTCTCTAGTTAAAGTAATTTCCCCATTCAAGGTATCAAAGGGCACTCCAGATTTGATTAGGTCAGCAATGCAATCAGCAGCCTCATCAGTCAAAATGCGCACTGCCTCAGCATCACACAAGCCATCTCCAGCAGCCATGGTATCCCTGAAATGAAGCTCAGGAGAATCATCCTTAGCCATGGCAGCAGCAATGCCGCCTTGAGCATATTTGGTGTTGCAGTCATCTATGCTCCCTTTGGTCAGTATAAGAACACTGCCCTGTTCTATAGCAAGCAAGGCAATATAAAGCCCAGCAATGCCGGTGCCAACTATAATATAGTCGTAGTGATTCATTCTCCCTCACCTTGTCCCTCTTCCATCAAGGAGGAAGGTTTTCCCTTCCAGGTTACGGCTAACATCTTA
>Ga0180438_10008477_pt1 | contig 13058 bp, 13 predicted proteins | sample SS_ome_12_FD_132455 | JGI IMG/M metagenome (GOLD analysis project Ga0180438, IMG submission 132455) | Hypersaline lake sediment archaeal communities from the Salton Sea, California, USA - SS_3_D_2 metaG | ecosystem: Environmental > Aquatic > Non-marine Saline and Alkaline > Hypersaline >...
ATGGGAGGAATGTTCAGCAAACCAAAAGCACCGAGTCCACCACCGAAACCGAAACCAGAGCCGAAGCCAGACCCAGAGGAAACCAGAATCGCAGATAAGAAGAAACGTGGTAAGAAGACTCAGACTGATTACACAGGTAAGCTCGGTCTCACTAATGCACAGAAAAGCGACACTGCTCTTAAACAATTGACAGGACAATGATTCAAACCATTAAAGATGAAGACGGTAGGATGCTTGCATTCCTCTCATGGCAGTTGTTCACAGAAGATTATGTGATGGATGAGAGTGGAGAGATACTCGGCATCCTTGAGATATTTATACATCCTTCATTGAATGGCAAAGCGGTGATGAGGATATTCAACTCGGAGATACTAAAGATTGCACCACATGCGAAGACATGCGTGTACTTTAGAGATGGTAAGCCGAGACAATTTGACAGAAGACATTTCGAGAGAATGGAAAGAGGATAGATATGGGAGCAGTAACATCAGCAATCATAGGCGGTGCAGTAGTCGCAGGTAAAGTCGCAGGTGGCGCAATAGGCGGTGCGATGATGGGCGGTGGAGTATCGTCAGTAGCAGGAGCGACCATAGGTGGATATGTCGGAGGCGCAGTTGCAGTCGGTGGTCTGGCTATGGGTGGCAAGATGCTTATGGATAATATGATGGGTGGCGGTGGTGCAGGAGGAGTCGGCACACCAGAAGCTCCATCAATTACGTCTGCAGAGGCAAGTGCAAAGCAGGCAATCGATGACAAACGAAGGGCAATCGCTCGGAACAAGACAATCTTCACATCAGCCACAGGGTTGAGTGATGAAGAGAAGAGCGATGTGACTAAGAAGAAACTCTTAGGAGAATAATGGCTGAGTACCAAATCACTCGATACAGTCACAGGTATGACGATGACATCAACATGTTATGTCATGCATTCAGCAGGGAAAGCCTTGATGAATACAAATTGGGTGTAGATGTCATTAAGCTCTGGCGAGACCTCGCGGACAAGTGCCGTGACTATTCGTTCTTCTTAACCACAAACGGACGAGTGGTCGGTCTCATTAGCGGATACTTAACGACCTCAGTGACCAATGACAATCTGGTCTTACAGGAACTTATGTGGTATGTGTATCCAGAGCATCGCAGATACGGATTAAGATTGCTCAAGCACTTTGAGGATGCAGGACGGATTGCAGGCGCATCGTCAGTGATAATGGTGTTGATGCACAATTCAAAGGGTGACCAACTCGGTGCGATATATGGTCGCAAAGGATACAGTCCATTTGAAACGCACTACATAAAGGAGTTAACATAATGCAACAGGAACTAAGCGCAGAGAAGATTGTAAGGAACGCAGGAGCTTTAAAGGGCAACCGTTCTAATTTCGATACATATTATCAAACACTACACGATTACTTTTATGTCGAAGCACCAGATAGCAATAAAGAATATTATCAAGGAACAGAGCTTGATTACCTGTATCTGCTTGATGCAACAAGTCTGGATTTACCAGATATACTTGCAAGTGGGATTGCAAACTATCTCACCCCATCCAATAGCAGATGGATGGCTCTTGAGCATCCAGATAGAAGTCTGCGAGATAACAAAGATGTCAAGAGATGGATGCAGGACGTTGCAGATGAGGTCAACTACACTCTTAATCGGTCCAACTTCTACAACCAGATTCCTATCTTCTATAAATCTTCTGGAGTATACGGAACATCCGTTCTGATGATTGAGGATGACCCGAATGACATTGTTCGGTTCTACTCGATGCCACTGAAGTACGTCCACATCACAGAGGACTATCGAGAGAAACCGATGGAGTATTACATGACATTCGAGTATACCGCAGAGCAGGCATACAGTAAGTTCGGGGATATGGTCGATGAGAAGGTCAAGGAGACACTCGCTAAAGGAAGGAATCCAGATAAGAAGTTCGAGTATATCTATTACATAGGACCACGAGTCATCCGTGAGTTAAACAAAGAAGACAAGATGAACATGCCGATTCGTGGTGTGTGGATTGAGAAGAAATCCCAAAAGGAGATGAAGGAAGATGGATATCTCTCAATGCCATGTGTCGCGCACAGGTTCTATAAACGTCCGAAGATTGCCTATGGATTCTCACCTGCGATGAAGGCACTGCCTTGGGTTCGGATGCTGAACACGATGGCTGATACGATACTGAGAGCATCCATGAAGAGAACAGACCCACCGCTTGCACTACCAGACAGTGGGTTCTTAGCTCCTCTTAACTTTAATCCCAGAGCGCAGAACTTCTATAAACGTGGTCGCTTAGACCCGAAGCAGGATATCGTTCCGATTGGCAACTACGGTGATATCAATATCGGCAGGGAAGAGCTTGAGTATTATGCGAATCAAGCAGGGAAGATGATGTTCAAACATGCATTCCTCTCATTCCAAGATGTCACGAAACAGATGACCGTGCCAGAGGTTATGCAGAGAACGAATGAAGCCATGACGATGTTAGGACCTGCAGTTGGTCGGTTCATGTCTGATGTGCTTCAGCCACTTATTGAAAGGACGATAGGTATCCTCTATAAGAACGGCAGACTTCCCCAGATTCCACCTGCTATGGAAATCAATCCAGAGTACGATGTGAAGTTTATCGGTAGACTCGCGCAGGCACAGAAACAATCAGAGCTTAACAACGTGACCAACGCGATGACGATTGCAGGACAAATCGCACAGTTCAAACCAGAGGCACTTGATAAGATAAATGCAGATGCAACAATCGATGAATTATGGGGAATCACCAATGCACCTGCAGATATGATATATGACCAGACCGAAGTCGCTGAAATCCGCATGGCACGAGCCAAGCAGATGGCGATAATGGAGCAGGTTCAGATGGCGCAAGGTGTCGCACAGGCAGGGAAGGATGCGACCCAAGCAGACAAGAACATAGCAGAGGCAACCGCCTAATGAATGGCAAGAAAGCAAAAAGGCTTAAGAGGCAAGCGAAGAGCTTTTATGAAAGATACAGAAAGCCTAAGTTCTATCATGCCAACATTACTTTGATAAACATAATACCCATTTTTATAGAATGGTTGAGATATAGAAAGCTAATCAAATTGAGAAAGAATATCTCCTTTAAGTACTGTTACAAAACACACAAGAGGCGGTGTACATGATTGACCTAACGAATGAAGGTGACATAAGTGACCTTAAGAAAGCATTTGAATATTCATTTAAAGGTGAGCTTGGCAGTAAGACCCTTGAGTTCTTAGAGGAGTTTTGCGGATTTTGGATGGGTGGACCTGCTACTCCAGACGAACTACAGGCTCACGCATTGCAGTATGAACGAGGAAGGCGCGATGTCATCCTCACATTAAAAACGATTATGCGGAAGGATTGGAGTCCTCGGCAAATCACAGAAATCTACAGAAGGAGTCAAACATGAGCGCAATGGATAACGGAAGCCTTGAGAGAGATAACTTTCGCCCAATCAGCTTACTGAACAAACTGAGCAACAATCGTGGTGAAGTCGGTGACCCAGACCCAAATCCTAATCCCGACCCAGACCCGAAACCAGACCCAGACCCAGAGCCAAAGCCAGACCCGAAGCCAGAGGAGAAGTGGTATGACGGTCTTAAGACTGAGGACTTGAAGGCTCACCCAAAGATTCAAGAGTTCGAGGATGCGGATGCATTAGCGAAGAGCTACCTTGAATTGCAGGGTGTCTTAGGCAATGAGAAGATTCCTGTACCGAAAGATGCAGAAGATACGGTTGCAATCGAGATGATTCAAAAAGCACTCGGTGTTCCACAGGAAGCAAGTGGGTATGAACTTGATGACCCGAAAGTGCCAGAAGGTTTGGAAGATGTGATGTTCGCAATGGATGACTTCAAAGCATTGTCGCACAAACACAAGCTCACACCAGAGCAGGCAAAAGGAATTATGAATGACTACGTTGACCTGCTTAATAATGTGCAGACAAAGGCGCGAGAAGATTTCACAAAGAATCTTGATGAAGTAAAGAACAGTCTTAAGAAAGAGTGGGGATTGACCTACGAGCCAAAGGTGAAGATGGCTCAAGATGTAATGAACAAGTTTACAGAAAGTAAAGAAGAGTTCGATGCGCTGAACGCGAAACTAGGAACAGATGCAACGGCTCTTAAGTTTCTCGCCAAGGTCGGTGAGAACTTTGCAGAAGGAACACTCGGTGATGTCGGTGAACATGGTTCACGATTCACCAAGAGTCCTGCAGAAGCGAAACAGGAATACGAGGCAATTATGAACAATCCTAATGATATCTATTGGTCTGGTGTGCGGAATAACAATGTCGTTTCGGAATCGGCACGGAAAGAACGCATCAGTTATGTAGAATCATTATTGCGTATGTCGCAACCTGCATAGACAACTCTTTAAGAGCCTATACAGTGAGAGAAGCCATGATTGCTAGTGGATAACATCCTCGTGATGCCCATGCCCTTTTACATAGTTTTAATTTAACAACAACAAGGAGAACCGAAATGGCAACAGAATTAGATATTAGGGCGCAACAATTTTCACGCAATGTTGTGCCACTAGCACAACAGCAGTACAGTAAGTTTTATCAAACAGTCATGCAGAAAACCGATGTGAATGCGAAGAGCTTTTCACAAGACCAAATCGGTCAGTGGGATATGCAACCAAAGGGTGGACTAAATGTTGATACACCAGAGAACGACCCGAATCTTGGTCGTAGGTGGGCATACATCGAAACATTCCACGATGCTCGTTTACTTGACAGGTCTGTCAATCTTCAGATTCTCTCAGACCCGAAAAGTGAAATGACCATCAACGCATCTCGCGCATTAGGTCGGCAGATGGATGATGTTCTTAACGCACAGATTCTTGGCACTGCTCGCAGTGGTGAGAACGGTGGTACGAACAACACTCTTCCTGCAAGTCAAATCATTGTCAACGGTGGAACGAACTTGACTATCGATAAGTTCCGTGAAGCAGGCAAAATCCTCGATGACAACGATGTTGATGAATGGGATAGATATGCATGGGTTTCACCTGCAGGTATCCAAGCATTGCTTGGTGATGAGAATGCAACGAGCGCAGACTACATGAACGTGAAGGCTTTGATTCAAGGCGCAATCGACACGTTCTATGGTTTCAAAATCGTTAAGTCAACTCGTCTTGACCTCGTAGGTAACATCCGTTCTTGTGTATTCTTTCAGAAACAAGGTATCGTTTGTGGTATGCCAGAAATGCTCTACATCCGTACCGATGAAAGAAATGACAAATCTTACTCATGGCAGGTGTACTATGAACTGAACATTGGTGCAGTTCGTCTTGAGGAAGAGAAAGTCATCCGCGTGGACATTGACGAAACCGCATAAGTGGTTTTGTTGCAGGACCGTGAGTGAGGGGATAACATGATGAACAACTTCCTCGACAAACTTTATTAACCTTTTGACCTAGTGACATCTAGGAAAAGGAGAACAATCATGGCAGATGTATACGGTGTAAACACGACCAAGGTGAATGCAGGAACAAAGGATGGGAATTGGGTAGACCAAGGTCTCATTAAATCAAGTGTCAAAGTAATGAGCGATGTGTATGAAGCATCAGCATTGGCAGACGGCTCTACTATCGGTATGGCTAACTTGCCTGCAGGTGCAGTTGTACAAGCAGTTGTCGTTTCATTTGATGCACTTGGCGCAGGTGTAACAGTTGAAGTTGGGGATGCAAACACATCAGACCTCTATCTTTCAGCTACAGTTGCAACCAACGCAGGTTCTGCACTCGGTGATAAGGTTGATGGTGTCAGTTATGTTATCGGCACAAATGATGGTGATGATGAGATTCTTATCACCACAGGTGTTGGAGCATCAACAGGTACAATCAAACTGTTAGTTCTTTATACTAACTAATTCAGTACAGGAATCACAAGAGGGGATTGGTAATCCCTTTCCCCTCTTTTTTCCACACGGAAGGGTATCATCATGGCAGACCAAGTTACAATCATAAATAGAGCCTTATCGACATTAGGCGCAGAGCCTATCGTTAATCTTTCCGATAATACTCCGCAGGCGAAGATAGCGAACAGATACTACGAAGAGTCACGCAGAAGTGTTCTCAGTGAGTGTCTGTGGAACTTTGCTACCAAGCGAGTGAACCTCAATCAATCAACCGTGCCTCTTGCGTGGACAACCAATGGAATGGATTATGTCTATCAACTACCATCAGACATCGTCCGTATCTTTGAGACAAGCTCACCAACGGCACAGTGGAAGATTGAAGGAGATAAATTGATTACCGATGCTAATCAGATTGGCATCAAGTATGTGTATGACCTTAAGGACACAAACGCATTCTCATCATCATTCGTTGATGCATTCGCTGATAAGTTGGCGAGTGACATGTGTTATGCAATCCTTAACTCGAACACAGAAGCATCGAGGTTATTGGAGAAATACGAAGGACAGACGTTACCTAAAGCAACGGCAGAGAATGCTCAAGAGGGAACACCAACGGCTATCTACGATAGTGTCTGGGTCGACTCTCGTCTGGCATACTCACCACTAGAACGATTTGGCGCACCAACATAAGAGAGGATGAGATATGCCTAAAGCATCTCCAATATACCCAACTTTTTCAAGTGGGGAAGTATCGCCTCTTATGTATGGTAGAGTCGATATGCAACAATACTTCAACGGTCTTGCGAAGGCAGAGAACTGTCTTGTAAGACCTTATGGTCTTTGTATGTCAAGAGCAGGTCTTGAATACATCGCACCTGTAAAGTTCCCCGATAAAGAAACTAGGATTATAGATTTCGTCTTCAATCAATCCGATGCTTACACTCTAGAAATGGGCGAATATTACTTCCGCTTCTTTACACTAGGAAGCGCAGTAACGGAATCATCTTTAACAATAACTGCAAGTACACAAGCTAATCCTTGTCAACTAACGATAACATCGCATGGGTACTCTGTCGATGATGAGATAATCGTCACAGGAGTTGTCGGTATGACTGAACTAAACGGTAGGCGATTCCGCGTCAATTCAGTTGTCGACCCGAACAACATCTCGCTCAAAGACCTTGAAGGCAATACCATAGATTCAACAGGGTACTCTGCGTATGTTAGCGGTGGCTTGTCGAGTAAAATATATGAAGTAGTCCATCCTTATTCAGAAGCGCAATTGTTCGATGTGCATTACGCACAGGTAAACGATGTGCTTAACCTCACACACGGCAGTCATCCACCTGCGGAACTTATCCGCATGGCATCCAATGATTGGACATATGGTGAGGTCACCTTGAAGGGTGGTCCTTTCCAAGATGAGAACGATGACCTTGCGTGGACAGTCAACCCATCAGCAACCACAGGGAACATCACAATCACGGCATCGCAGGCAACATGGAATGCGAATCATGTCGGGTCATTGTTTAAGATAGGCGGTACGACAGGCACACCGTCAGTACAAGGATATGTCGAGATTACAGGCTTCACCTCATCAACATCGGTGAGTGCGACTGTAAAGGAGACATTATCTGGTTCAGCCTCGACAGATGAATGGGCATACGGTTCGTTCAGTGTTGATGCAGGATACCCTGCCACTGTTACCTTCCACGAGAGGAGGCGATGGTATGCCCGAACAAATCTAGAGCCACAGACCAAGTGGGCATCGAAACCGTTCATATATGACGATTACGCAACAGGAGATGCCGATGACGATGCTTTAGCACTGAGGCTTAACACAGAGAAGGCAAACGATATTAAATGGCTCTCATCGGGTACTACACTCGCTACAGGTACGTTTGGTGGTGAGTTCGTGACATCCGCAGGGCAGAACCAGACATCTCTGACACCAGACAATGCGAATGCGACACGGCAGACAGGTTGGGGAAGTCTTAACATTCAGCCACAGAAGATTGCATCATATGTGTATTACGTCCAACGTGGTGGCAGGAAGATTCGAGAACTCTTTTACTATTGGGATTTAGACCAATACAAATCAGTCGACATGACCATCCTCTCGGAACACATTACGGAGTCTGGCATCAAATCTATCGCCTACCAACAGAATCCCGACACGACCCTCCACTGTATTAGAAATGATGGGCAGATTGCATCGTTAGTACGAGAGGATGACCAAGAGGTCAAGGCATGGACACGGCAGGTCACTGATGGTGAGTTCGAGTCTATGGCGGTGATACCGAATGTCGGAGGCGAATACGATGAATGTTGGGTGGTTGTGAAACGCACCATCAATGGAAATACTAAAAGATATATAGAGAGATTCGAGAGTCCTATAGTGCCAGAGAGACAAGATGACTGCTTCTATGTTGACAGTGGTCTTAAGTACAATGCATTCGATGGTACGACAGGGAACTCGCTTACTCTTTCAGCACTGACAGGCACAGGCATCACCGTGACCGCAGGCAGTGCGATATTTGCACTTGATGATATCGGTCAGAGAGTGCGCGCAATAAACTCAGACGGTGACTATGTCGGTGAGGTTCGCATAACAGGATACACATCTGACACGGTTGTGACAGGGGATGTGACGTATGACTTTGATTCACTCACCTACAGTGGAAACGAATGGGGATTGAGTGTAACGACCATACGAGGTCTTGAACACCTTGAGGCTAAGACAGTATCGATACTAGCTGACGGTGCAGTGCAGACTGAGAAGACAGTGGCATCGGGCGAGATAGAGATGGAACGCGATGCCTTTAAGATTTCAGTCGGTCTTCCGTACCGTGCAATCATGCAGACCTTAAGCATTGAGGCAGGCTCTGAGATGGGAACGGCACAGGGTAAGAAGAAACGATTGTATCAACTAGGGTTAAAAGTCTATAAGACATTAGGAATCAAAATCGGTGGCTCAGAAGATAAGGTCTTCAATGTGACTCTGAGAAATCCGCAGACACTTATGGGAACACCAGAGGCACTTGTGACCGATACGATTCCGAACATATTGTTTACAGGTGGGTGGGTATATGAGGGAGAGGTCGTTATCGTACAGGATAATCCGCTTCCGATGCACATCCTTGACATAATGCCATTATTAAAAACAAGCGATAGATAAGGACGATGATATGGGTGCATTTACTTCAACGATGTTAGCAGTGGGTGTGGGAATGCAGGCTTACGGACAGTATTCAGCAGGTCAGAAAGCCAAGGATGCCTACGAATATAATGCGAATGTTTTCAACGCACAAGAGAATATGCTTGCCGAGCAGAAGGCACTTACGGCAAAAGAGCATGAGCGCACGATACGTCATCTTGAAGGTGCGACCACTGTCGCAGTGGCAGGAAGTGGCTACGACATGAGTGGCTCGTATCTTGAAGTGATGAAGGATACTCTCACGCAGGCTCATCTCGATAAGGAAAAAGAACTCTACAACCTTGAAGCTGAGAGGATGCTTGCCAAGTCTCGCGCAAGTGAAGCTCGGAGAATGGGTGATAATGCATCACGCGCAGGAACAATCGGTGCATTCAGTACGGTTCTCACAGGTGGAAGCAAGTGGTATCAACAATACGGTGGATTCGGAAAGACAGGATAAAGGTGAGATAACATGGGAAAATTACCAAGACATAATTCACAGATGAGGATGACAACGCAGAGGACAGGTGCATTGCGCTCTGTTCAGAGTGAGACCGCATCTGCTCGTGCAACGGCAGGTATGGGTACGGCAATCGAAGGGATTGCTGACTCTTTCCAGAAGGCGCAGGACTACAGTGATACCCTTGAGAACAAGAACAGAGCAGACATTAGGTTTCGTGAGATACGAGAAGCCTATGCAATGGACAGAGACCCGAAGAACAAGGAAATGTATCAGAAGCAGATACAGGATGTCAAAGAGTCTATCGGTGAGTTCTCGAACAATCTTGCGCGCCTTGAGTTCGACCAATACCTTCAGAGCCAGATAAACCGTGAAGAGATTATACTCGATAACGCATTCTTTAAAAAGAACGTGGATTGGACGGTTGCGAATATCGACACGCAAGGACAGGTCAACATCAACAAACACATCCAAGGTGACCCGAATGCATACGCGACACAGAAGAATGTAGTCGCAACTGCATGGAACGGTGGCAAAGGATACTTAACACCGCAGATGTATCAGCAGAAACAACCGAACATCTCGAAGTGGGATTACGCAAAGGCAGTCTATGACCTGCAGAATGTTCCATCGCAACTTAAGACAGAAGCTGAACGTGATGCATACAGAGCAGAAGTTGAGAAGCGCGTAAGTAGCGGTGAGTACAATATGAACCCAGAAGACAGGTCACGTTTTGAGAAAGATGCGCGTGGTATTCGGAAGAAGAGTGAAGAGGAGATTAAACGGCAGGCTGAGATAATCAGCACAGAGACAGTCGGTGGATTGGCTGAACACATGGCAAACGGTACACTCACGCAGGACATGATACAGGAGAAGATGGACAAGAACCTCATCACCGATAAAGAAGCAGAGCCGTTTATGACATCGTTCACCACAACGAAGACTCCGAGTGAAGATGCCGACAACACGGAGATGTATTACACTGAGCTTCTCAGTAAGGTCGCTGATGATAAAGGGAAAGCAAAGGGTGTAATCCTTATGGCTTCTCGCGCATACAATGCAGGAGTGCTTGACCAAGACGAATACACCTTCTTCCTCGCTGATGCACAGGGGATGCTTAAAGACCAAGCAGAACAGAGGCTGAACCAGAAGGCTGAGAAGATGAAGGTCATTGAAAGGAATCTAAAGGGTCTCTCTATGCTATCAAAGGTATTCCCATACAAGTTCTTCTTTAAGCAGATGGCAGGTGGCATGGATGAGCAGAAGGCTCTTAAGGAGACACAGAAGGCAACAGTCGTTAAGGTAGACCCTACTCTGTACACATCAGAAGACCCTGTAACGGACTATTACAACAAACAGGCAGTGCGTGTCCTTCAAGACAACGGAAAGCCTGTAACGAAAGCAAACATTGATTATATCGCAAACCAGATGCAGGCTCTTGAGAACATGCCTGTGGAGGAATAGCATGACAGTAGATTTTAGACCAGACTTTACTTCATTACCAGACAAACCAAAAGAGCAGGAGAACTTTGCTCCTTATGTTTTGGATGACGAGGTTATGAAAGCACAGTCAGCAGGAGTCGACCTTGAACCGAAACTTTACGGTGAGGTCGATTTGGACAACCTTCCGAATCAGCCAGAGCCGAAGGAAGCAGGATTCCTGCAGAGGATGGTGCGGAGCATAAGCTACGGCAATATCGAGAGCATGAAGCGCGGTTCGTGGGCGATGGAGATTCAAAGAGACATGGGTGAGATGTTCACTGAGGAAGAACGCAGTCAGTTCCGTGCAGGTGCAAAGATGACCGATGAGCAGAAGAAACGCAGAGATGAATGGATGGAGACCTTCAAAGGAAAGATGGAAGAGAAGGAGAATGCATACATGACTGAACGCGGTTACTCTCAGCGCATGGTCGGTCAGATGCTCACACCGCTTATCCTTGGTCACCTCTCAACTGCGACCTTGCCACAACTCGGTAGGTTCGCACTTACGGCAACAGGTATGATGGCATACGAGAGATTCATCGACCTATCGGGCAAAGTGCCAGAAGGTGCGCCAGAGGACTTGAAGACCGCAGTCGAGCTTTTGGAGCTAGGTGCGCTTTTCTACGTTGCATCGGGCAAGGCATACAAGGATGTCAAGTTCAAGATAAAGACTCGTCCTGCGACCTTACAGGAGCGCGCATTCATCAATGAGAAGGTCGGTAAGCAATTCAGAGCAGATTTGAGGAAGTCTGGCATTGACCCTGCTCGATTGAACACCAAAGGCACAGTGCTTAAGTATGGTGAGGATATGCAGGTCGGTATTCACGGTGAAGGTGTCAAGATGCTTCAAGGTAAGGCATTCCGTGTGCCACGAGGATGGAGTGTCAAGGAAGGTGTGAAGATGCCTTTTGAAACGACACAACCTGCCGTGTATAAAACACCTAAGACCGCGACTGAGGTCGTAGCCAAGAGCAGAGGTGTCGCGGATATGGAAGTCGTTAAGAACGGACTGTTCGCATTACCTGCTCCGACACGAGAGACCGCAATAGCAGAGATGTTGGGAATCGCAAAAGATTTGAACCTCAACATCGATAAGATAGAAGTTGTTGATGAAGAGATTGTCTTAGACCCAACACTACCCGAAGTTCAAGAGATTCTTCTTGAGCAAGGTTATACAAAAGAGGAGATACAAAATGCAGAAGCAAATGGCGAAAAATTCATTGTCGCAGGGCAACACACTAAACCGAACTATAGTGAATCGGGTGAGCAAAGAGGGAGCAGTCTTAGACTCTTTCGTGGTCATGGGTCGGAAACCATCTTCCACGAGCTTACCCACGCACTCGAAAAACAAGGAGGCTTAGTCGGTTGGAAGGGAACTCCAGAGCAACACGCGCAGTATATGGAGAAGCTCTACAAAGAAGGTGGATGGCAGAAGGTTCAAGAGTTCACTAAAGGTGGGCGCAGGATATTTGTTGAGGAAGGTGGCAAGTATCAAGCGACTGACGTTGACCAAATCGAAGGTGAGGTCGAGAACAGTATCAAGCTCATCAACAGGCAGGTCAAGGGTGACGTTGAAACAACGACTATGACCGCAGGCAAAGGCACTGAGATTGTCGCACCTAAGAAAAAGATTTGGGTGAACCCAGAACCGTATAAGCCTATAGCAAAGGGCGAGACTCCAAAGGATGTGTTTGACTTCAATAAAGAGTCAAAGCAAATAGTCGAGACACGCGAAGAAGCATTGAAGCACATGAACAAAGTCGCGAAGGCATCACAGAAGAAGAAAACTAAAAAGCCATTCCCCTCAGAGTTCAAGAAGAAAGCTGAGTTGCAAAGATACATCGAAGAGAACTACACCATCGACCCTACGAGTGAACACATCGGAGTCGGTGAGAGTATGGCGAATGCTCGTGACTTCTCAAAGGCAGTAAGAGATATGAAGGCAACATCTGTCGTAGATGCCAATGGTGATGTGTATATCACCGTGAAAGGTCTTCCTGCGTACAAGTATGAAAAAGCATTCAGTGTAGACAACTCGAAAGTGA